>Ga0307492_10001354_pt1 | contig 10146 bp, 8 predicted proteins | sample SI3LmetaG_FD_202365 | JGI IMG/M metagenome (GOLD analysis project Ga0307492, IMG submission 202365) | Sea-ice brine microbial communities from Beaufort Sea near Barrow, Alaska, United States - SI3L | ecosystem: Environmental > Aquatic > Marine > Coastal | place: USA: Alaska | collected 2017-05-06
GTGCCTGTGCCAATGATCACCACAAGTTTACCTTTTGGGACACGTGTTAGTGGAAAATATAGATTTTCTGATGCCTGGTCAACTTACGCGAATTATATAGATTCTGGGATAGGGCATAAATCAGCAGAATTATCTATTGAACGCAATGTAAACTTTCCTGGTGAAATGAAATTTAAACTATTAAGTCGACACGACCTAAAAAGCGCTAATCACAGAACAATTGTGACAATTGAGTACCCTTTTAATCGAGGTGGAGGCGATCTTTTTGGTTTAAGTTTTGCTAAAGGCAATAAATCGGACGATTACAATATAAATCTATATGTAAACATTTCAGGCCTGTTCACCTGGAATAGTTGGACTCCGCGGTTTATTAAAAGAAATAGCCAGATTAGAGCAGAAAGTGGTGGTATTCAGGGTCTTGTATACCTCGATATTAATAACAATGGGAAATATGACAAGGGTGAAGTTGGGATCGAGAATATTGACGTATTATTTAATGGAAGAAAACATTACCGCTCAGGCTCAGGAGGCTGGTTTTATATACCTCGTAACGAACGGCAACAAGAAATAGTTGTTTCGCTTGACCCATCATCATTACCAGCCACTTATACACCAACTCAAGGTGTACAAGTGGCAAATTGGAATAAGGCTGCACTCACCCGTGTAAATCTTGGTATAGCCGCGTTAACATCTTTGAGTGGAAAGATAATTTTTGACGATGATGACTCTAGGGCGGTTGCTGGCGTGATAGTCAAACTGGTCGATCTTGATAATAATCAAGAAGAACGTCAATCATTCACAGATAGTTACGGTGAATATTACTTTGGAGAAATAAAAATGGGTCGTTATGAAATTCAAATTATAAATGATTCATTACCAAATAATACTAAACAAGTTAATCAACACTATAAGTTCACGGTTGACGCCGAATCAGCGACTGAAGAAATAGTAATGCCAACGATTCATATACTGGAATATTAAGAAAACGACGTTTTTATCATAGAAAATGTATTGATGAGGCAGATGGATAATATTTTTAGAAGGTTGAGTCAATATAAAGATGGAGACGCTTGGATGATAAGTACAAATAAAGATGAACTCATTAGAGATCATCATCCTGATATGATTCGTAAACGTTTAGCTTTAGCACCTAAAAGGCAAAATATTTCTGACGCTGTACTTGGCGGTATTGATGGCTGCATAACTACCTTTGCGGTGGTTTCTGGGTCTGTTGGTGCTGGTTTCCCCTCTTCTGTAGCAGTAATACTAGGTTTTTCAAACCTTTTTGCTGACGGCTTTAGTATGGCGATAAGTAATTATGAATCGAGCAAAGCAGCGCAAGAGTATTTTGAAAGTATTAAACAATCAGAAGAAAGACATATTAAAGAAGTTCCTGAAGGTGAGCGAGAAGAAATAAGACAAATATTTAAAGCCAAAGGTTTTTCAGGGGATTTACTTGAAAAAATAGTAGCAACAATAACGGCAAATAAAAATATATGGCTGGAAATAATGCTTATTGAAGAGCATGGCCTCAGTAAATCCACTCAAAAGCCCTTCATCGCTGCAGGAGTAACTTTTCTCGCATTTGTAGCAGTCGGTACCATACCATTGCTCCCTTATATGTTGTCATTTATTGAGGTAAGCCAACAATTTTCAATGAGTGCTTTCCTAGCGGGTACCATGTTTTTTTTAATCGGTATGATTAAAAGTCTTGCGCTTGATAAGCCCATTTTTATTTCTGGCATACGTACACTTTTCACAGGAGGTACCGCAGCTGGACTCGCTTATTTTACTGCTTTTTTTTTGAGAGAGATTTTTAACATTACCACGGGTTAAATCTTAGTAGTAGGTATAATAAATAAGGGAAGCTCTTTACATGAGTAAATACACAATACAAACTTATTGATTTTGTAGCGTTGCTATTAATTTATTTCTAGAACCATGTATTAAAGGTGTTTTGTCATCTGCGATCACGCTCAGTTTTAACGGGCTATATTATTGGAGAGATACATATGCGTCACAAAAAAGGTCACTCTGGTGATGATAAGTTAGGCTTTGCTGTACTTATAAATATTATCTTAACGATAGCACAAATCGTTGGGGGGGTAATATCAGGAAGTTTATCTCTGGTAGCAGATGCTTTACATAACTTCAGTGATGCAGGTGCCATATTAATTGCAATTATAGCAAGGAAAATTGGTAATAAATCTCCCAATAAATTCATGACCTATGGTTATAAACGCGCTGAAATTATTGGTGCTTTAATGAACAGTACATCATTAATAATTGTCGGGATTTACCTCATAGGCGAAGCCATAGAAAGGTATTTTACGCCGACAGCAATAGATGGCTGGATCGTTTTTTGGATTGCAGGTTTAGCTTTGATTATTGATATTGCTACCGCGATGATTACCTACTCTGCGGGCGCAAAAGATAATATAAACATAAGAGCGGCGTTTATTCATAATATTTCTGATGCACTTGCCTCTATTGTCGTTATTATTTCTGGGCTATTGATCATCAACTTTCAGCTTTATATTTTTGACGTTATTGTAACAATCGGTATTTCAACTTATGTAATCTACCATGGGGTATTACTCCTCAAAAAATGCACAATGATAATAATGCAGGCTACACCAGCATCAGTAAATATTGAAAATCTTCAACTGGCGCTAGAGAATATTGATGGAATTGAATCAGCTAAACATATTCATGTATGGCAACTTGATGACAAAAGAATTTACATGGAAGCTCATATGGTATTAATGACTAATGATCACGAACGAATAAAAGAAGAATCTCGTAAAATCATAAAAAGTGATTTTGGTATTTCACACTCAACATTAGAAACAAAGAATATTTATATATTAGCACCAAAAGCTAAGTACAATTTATTGATTAAGCATTGAGATAAAGTACATTTTTCTCGTCTGCATGTCATTAAGCAAATAATCAAATAAAATGAATTGGCAGTCTTTGTCTGCCGAAATTTCCTTTCGGGCCATCAAAAAGACCTACAAGTACGTAATGACAATGCTGACAATGTCCATTATTGTCTAACTGATAATCGCCTAGCTGATACCAGTTACGCTCTATCACTCTTTCATGCAACTCTTTCTCGCTATCATTTTTACCATCAAAATTATTGGGAAGTTAAACTAATACAAAAACCAATTCAGGTGATAGCGCTCCTAATGGAGATAATCACTTTGCCATATAAAGTAGTATTGAAATGGAACACATCAGTTTTTATATTTCGATTTTATCGACACTCTCTTAAATAAGAAATAGCTCAGAGCAAACATTAGTTGTTCAACTAGAAGTAAGCGTTGATGGTTTGTTATTAAAACAATATCGCGTACCACCATATTTCTCTCCACTGTTGGGCATTCACTCCCTAACCCCAAAGCGTTTGTACGTGAATTTAAACTAAAAGGTGGCTGGCCTGGAGACTATTGGGACCTATCAATTGATATTTTTAAATTTACGACTACTTTGAGTAAATAACCACACATTAGGTTCAATAACAGACCAATCAAAAACGTTAAAACTCTTGTTTTACCGCTTACCTTTGTTATCAACTCGAATGCTAAATTAGCTTATTTTTACTGATTTTTATCAGTTTATTAGCAAAATATTACTGGTACATTTAACGGGCTGGTTAACCTATTCCATGCCCGCATAACTTTTTAATAAAAGCAGATCGTTTTCTTATCAAACGATGGAGAAACTTATGAAATTTTGTATATCAAGAAATATAGACTCACATTTGATTAAAGATCGAGTGCCAACTAAATATAAGAATCTCGCGGCTAGCTGTGAATCTCAACTTAGAGGGGCGTGTACTTTGATTACTTTTCCTCATGAAGACAGGGATATTGTGAAAAGTAACTTAGTAGGAAAAGCACTAAAGCGTCTTGGCTCGTTAACAGACTCTCAACTGGTTGTTGTTGGTGGTTGTTTTTCGGTAGAAGCGACCAAAATTCTTAATTCAAAAAATGTTATATTCCTCTCTCTGTCTGATAAATATAGAACGGATACTTACTCACATGCTCATGATGTATATTCAGCTTAAAGAGTTGAGATGTAGTGCAGACATAGTCGTGCACTATTTAGGTAAACTTTCATTATTTATTTGTTTATTTAAAATGATTGCTTATGCTTATTAATCTTAAAATTTTATTATTTGTGATCATCAAGTAAAAATGGATCATTAAACAAAATAACATTTTTATTATCATTATCATCATAAATTTCAATTGATTCTATTTTACTTTGGTGCTGTTGAAAGCAAATCATTAATGGTGATTCTATTAAGTTATTTGATCGATCAAATAAGATTTCAAGAATATCGTTGTCATTATCATAAGCCAGTGTCATTAATTGCATTTCTCGATTTTCTAGTTCGTCCCCAAAACTCAAGCCAGTGACTTCGACATTGGTTACTTTTTTTGCTAATGCTGTCGAAAGTTGATTTAGCTTGTATTGCCAATCAAAAGGTTCAATTTCTAATTTTGACATTAACATATTTCCTTTTGTATATTAGTGATAACGATAACAGAAGTATTTATTACATTATCTGATGAAAATGAGTATCAGTAATTTTTTACTTTAATTAGATATTAATAAAACAAATATATCTAAACGGTTTGCTTTAACGTATTGTAATATGAGCGGCATTCATCCTCTCGACCTCTAACTATGCGTAGCCTTTCAAGGTTACCGCGAACCTCTGTGACCACGGTATATTGCCCCTCTTGGTGATGGCTGTCATAAAATAAGATAATCACCCAATCGTAAATCCTATTAAGCTTATGCGCGCGTAATGTGTTGGAATAAATTACGGTAAAATTCCAATCTGTTTTTTTTGTATGCCAAATCGGTAACCACGCTTTATTTTCTGGATTAAACCTTTTCGGAGCAATTAAGGGTAACTCTCCTGCATTAGCTTTATCACGATATTCAGTATCAAGGTTTAGCAACAGCTCTATGCTTGGCTCTTCTTTATTTTCACTTAAAACATTTGAATATGTTCTTAGTTTTCTATTTCGATCTGTAAAATTTATCAATAGCCAGTCTTCAATCGCCTGCTGTCTTTTTTTCCCTAATCCACTTATTTTGTTAAGTTTACCGGTATATACAGCATTTTCTAATGACGCAAACGTTTCAATATGGAGATCGTCATGAATTCTTTCAGCTAAACCTTTACCGACTGTTGGGATCAATTGAAATAGCGCTACTGGGTCAGAAGCCCCTTGCAGATTTTCTAATTGTGACATTCGACCAGTTGTTATAAATTCTTCAATTAAATGAGCAATACCTTCACCTATAGTAGGGAGGTTAATCAATCCCTGAATGCCTTGTTCTTCAAACAAAAGCCTTAGGTCTATTGATGATTTTTCTATCGTTTCTGCAGCATTAAGGTAAGCCTGACAGCGAAAATGATTGGCATGTTGAGCTTTAAGTAATGCCCCAATTTCACGAAGATTTTGAATAATTTTATTGTTAAAAGTCGTCATTAACAACTCCAGTTCTAGTTTACTTATTTACATCAGGTAGCTTACGATTTTCATACGTTCAAAATATAAAAAAGACGTATCTACTTTATATAGTGCTATAGATAAAACACTGATTTAAATCAGCGTAAACCACTGTAGATAGCACCATAATTAACGCTAAGAAAAGCAGAAAAAATTTCACGTAAAGCACTTGTTGTTAGAAAATGTTTAACACTTATATGCTAAAAGGCTGATTCATGAACATTCTTTTTTTAATGTATTCTTGGAAACATATTTACCCTGATACCGATTCCACTTTACGACTTATTCACGAGTGTTTATCTAGAGACCATACAGTCGCTATAACTACCCCTCATAATTTAACGATGAGAGACTCTGTTTCAAGTGCTTTTTGTCAAGTATTTAAAAAAGGTATGGTGGTACCGATGAATATTGTGACTTTTTATAAAAAAGCAGCGCTTAAAAGATCACAATTACCGCTTGCCGGATTCGATACGATTATTATGCGTGATAATCCTCCTCTAAATCCTATTACCTTAAACTTTCTTGATTCAGTTCGAGAAGATGTTTTTATCATGAACGATATTGATGGATTGCGTATCGCTAACACAAAATTATACACGGCATCATTTGATGATCCCGCGAATCATTTTATTCCAATAACACATGTGTCTAAAACGCCAGAATATCTAGTTGATGTACTGCGTGAATCAGCCTCAGAAAAAATGATATTAAAACCTTTAGATGGATATGGTGGGCAGGGTGTAATTTTAGTTGAGAAACATGCGCAAAAAAGTTTTCATTCATTGTTAGAGTTTTATATAAACAGTGGCAAAGGTGGTAATTACGTTATTTTACAAGAATATGTTGAAGGTGCCGAAGAAGGAGATGTACGAATACTGATGTTGAACGGGGACCCCATTGGCGCAATGAAACGTGTTCCGGCATCACATGAAATACGTTCAAATGTACATGCTGGAGGAACGGTTGTTAAACATACGTTAACTAAAAATGAAAAATCGCTCTGTAAACACATCGGTCCTAAGTTAATACGAGATGGCTTATACTTAGTGGGTATCGACGTGATTAATGAAAAATTAATTGAAGTTAATGTGCAAAGTCCTGGCGGAATAATGCGTATTAACAAATTGAATAATGTGAAATTACAAAAAAATATCATCGACTTTGTTGAAAGTGTTGTAAATGCTAAAGCGGTGGTCGCACAGCGTAAAAACGAATTTAGAAAGGCGATAGACGATGCTCACATTATCTGAAGAAGAATGTATTGCTCTTATCCAAAAAAGGCAGTGTTTTCATGCAGAAGTCGAGTGTGGCGCCTTTATCGTCAAAATTGATGAATATTCACCCATTATTTGTGCTGGTATTCATAATGGTCATAAACTTCGTCCAGAACTTGCTAAATCATTTTTATTATCAAAAGAAGAACGTTTTTATGAAGAAGACCCTTATACAGACGAGCTTATTTCTTCATTTCCGATTCAAGTTATAGGTAACGATTCTCGATTTGAATATGATTTAAATCGTGCTAAAGCTTTATCAACTTACTTTAAAACGGCATGGAAAAAACAAGTTTGGGATAAACCTTTGACTCAAAAACAACGTGCAAAGAGTCATCTAAAACATCAGTCTTTTTATAATGTGCTAGAAGCTATTATTAGGGTTATCGAAAATTTATTTAGAAATGCTATCGTCTTTGACATTCATTCTTACAATCACAAACGTCTTAAAAAAGACACGCCAACATTTAATATTGGTACAGAACAAATAGATATTGAGCGTTGGGGAAATATTGTTAATCATTTTGAAAAACAACTCAATAAAATTACTCTACCTAATTTAAACATTCGCGCGGCTATTAATGAAACATTTTACGGCCGAGGTTATTTGGTTACGCATGTAAATGCTCATTTCGATAATACATTGGTAATACCGACTGAAGTAAAAAAAATATTTATGGATGAAATATCAGGAGACGCTTATCCATTAGTATTAGAAGAATTGAAAGCTGGCTTTAAAAATGCGGTCAGTGAAAGCGCGGCTTTTTTTGTAAGGCGGTATAGCAAGAAAAAGAAAACACAAAAAGCTGACGTGCTTTCGTCAACCATCAGTGCAGAGGTGTTAGTACTCGATAAAAAAATTTTTAACCTTTGTAAAATTATTGAAACATTGAACTTTATCAATCCAATAAACTTAACGGTACAGCGTAATCTTTTTTTTAATAAAAACAGTTATATAACACCTAGCTTCCATTACAAGCAGCTTGACATTAATCCCTATAAATTCAGAGAGCAATTATATAAGCTAGCTGTAGATGATATTTTTGACGCTGATATTCAACAATTATATCGTCATGTCATTGATAATTTAGCGAGTAAAATTGATTTGTTGACCACCATAGGTACAGAGGATTTTGTTTATAATTCACTAAAGTATTATGGAGAGCCCAGTCTTAACGATATCGCTAATGCGCGTTTTATCCTACACCTGCCTAATGAAAAAGAGGGTAATGAAGTCAAAAAATTTAATGCTGATGTAGCGGTAGTGTATTTTACAGAACAAGCGAAAAAATGGAAATTGATTTGTAGAATTGAAAAATCATCAAAAATTGTAGCAAAAGCGATGGTAAATAATGAAAAAGCATTATTACTTATTAATAAAGATGCAGTGTTTAGTCAAAAAGAACTTCATGCTTATGCTTATCATGAGCTTGGTATTCATATGCTAACGTCTATTAATGCTAAAAAACATCCGCTTAAAGTATTTAGCTTAGGATTAACAGGTAATACCCATACACAAGAAGGCTTGGCGTTATATAGTGAATATCGGTCTGGTAGTTTAACTATTGAACGATTACAAGAAATTGCATTGCGGGTTATTGCCGTTCAATACATGTTGGAGCAGGGTGATTTTGTTAAAACCTACCATACACTCATGAACGAATTTGACCTTGAAAAAAACGTTGCATTTACATTGACCATTCGTGTCTATAGAGGCGGAGGCTTTACTAAGGATCACTTATATCTAAAGGGTTTTCGTGATGTACTTAATTTAGCTAAGTATAAATCACTTGATAATCTATTAGTTGGAAAAATCGGCGTTTTGGATTTTGATATAACAAATGAAATTGTTGCACGAGGAATGATTTCCAAACCTGTGCCATTATTTAACTTAGCATACAAACCTTCAGGAGATAAGGTATTAGATTTTGTTATTGGTGCAATTAAATAATTCGAAAAAGTTCCTCATAGAGGTTTGTATATATGAGGTAAGCACGAAAACGCTTTCTTTCAATAAACGTTAGTCAGTTTTGTTAGATTTGAGTGAAGTCCTTAATTTTTCTCCTTTTTGTTGATACTCTTCATCTTTACCATACTCACTAAAGTTTATATAGCGAGCATGGGGGTGATGAATAGCTTTACTATGTTTGATAGGACACCAGTATTGCTCGGTTTTACTGGCTATTTCTCTAACATAAGCAATAACGCCATTGGCATAACTACAATAGAAACAATTGAGTTTTTCAATGCCATTAAGGTAAGGTAATTGATGCCGATCAAAAACAAAATATTCTCTTCGTTTTACCCTTTTTATCCCGTAAAGCCTAAAACAAATAAATTGATAAATTGATACAAAAACATCAAGAAAAATAAAAGGTACAATAAGCGGATAAATAAAGGGGACAGTGAGTAAGTTTTTAGTTTTACTGTTTAACAACCAAGGGATCACGTTCGTTTTTAAATGCTTTTGGGCATTATCCATTCTTTTTTGCAAAACAACTTTACCGTTTTCTATTTGATTTTCCATTCGATGTTTTTGCTGATTTAGTTCCTCTTGTAATTCATCTTCAAGTTCTGCTATTCGATTGAGGATACGACGATAATTTTCATTCATAACGGCCCCGTATATTCTAGATTATTTCAATTGTATTTATGACCAACTGAGTACTATATAACGTTGTCTGTTGTCAGTCTTTATGAGCAATAAAGCTGACTTCTCTTTGCTGCCCTTTTTAAAGGCTTGATTAAACTCGTTCGTGTTTTTTATATTTATTCGGTTGACCTGCAATATAACTGAGCCTACTTTTATATTTGCCATGTCAGCAATTGAACCTCTTTTTACCTGTGTTATTAAAACGCCTTGATCTGATTCAACATCAAATTTTTCAGCTAATGCAGGGGAAATGTTTTGTACGGTTAACCCAAGTTCTTCACTGGGTTGCTCATTTGTCAATGCTTGTTCTTTTTCTTGTGTTAGCTTGCTAATGGTAACGGTGATGTTTACTAATTTGCCACCACGCATAATCTTAAGTGCCGCTTTACTGTTTGGTGAAGTTAACGCAACTTGGTTTCTAAATGAAGCGGTTGATGATACAGGCTTGCCACGAAAAGAAATTATAATGTCACCTTGTTTTATCCCTGCATTGTCTGCTGGTGAATCGTCCATAACTTGTGCAACCAAAACTCCATTGTTCTGTTTAAGATCAAAGGAGGCTACTAACTCGGGAGACAAGTCTTGAACCAAAACCCCTAAATGTCCACGAATGACTTCTCCGTGTTTCATCAACTGTTGAGCAATATCGTTTGCAAGGTTAATAGGAATGGCAAAA
>Ga0307492_10001355_pt1 | contig 10145 bp, 10 predicted proteins | sample SI3LmetaG_FD_202365 | JGI IMG/M metagenome (GOLD analysis project Ga0307492, IMG submission 202365) | Sea-ice brine microbial communities from Beaufort Sea near Barrow, Alaska, United States - SI3L | ecosystem: Environmental > Aquatic > Marine > Coastal | place: USA: Alaska | collected 2017-05-06
TTGGTCTATCATTACAATCTGCTTTGCAACACTTTGATTTACACGAAGAGTATTTCATGGAGATCATTGATGGCATGGCAATGGACTTGAATCAGTTTAGTTACCCAGAATTCAAACAACTTGCCTTGTATTGTCATCGTGCTGCCAGTGTCGTTGGTCTATTATCTGTCGAAATATTCGGCTACCAAGATCGTAAAACACTTAAATATGCTGAAAGTTTAGGCATGGCCTTACAGCTCACTAATATCATTCGTGATGTTCGAGAAGATGCGGAACGAGGCCGAATTTATCTCCCACAAGATGAATTACAACAATTTAACGTTAATACTGATGATTTATTGGCTCTTAAATCTAGTCCTGAACTGATAGAGCTTCTTAAATTTCAAACGGCAAGGGCTAAACAATATTACCAACAGGCCTTACAACTTCTACCTGAGAATGATCGTTACACCCAGCGTACAGGATTGATCATGGCAGCCATATATGCTGCCACCCTGAATGAGATTGAAAAAGATAACTTTCAAGTCATGCATCATCGTGTTTCACTGACCCCCATCAAAAAACTGTGGATCGCTTGGTCCACTGCTCGTCGTGAAAAACGGCTGCATCGAAAAAACACATCTTCATAGATGACAACATTGATTATTGGTGGAGGATGGAGTGGGCTTGCTGCCGCTGTTAAACTTGTTCAACAAGGACATTCCGTTCATTTAATTGAATCAGCAAAACAACTGGGCGGGCGAGCAAGAACTCTATCTTGGCAAGATAAGGATATAGATAACGGTCAGCATTTAATGATGGGTGCTTATCAACAGATGCTCAACATAATGGCCTTAGTAGGCATCTCAGCGGAACAAGCCTTCGATCGTAATCCGATAGATATTACAATCTACGATACTCATTTCCCGCCACTGAGGCTATCTGCAAAACATTGGTTGCCATGGCCATTGTCTCTAGCATGGAATTTAATAAGTAGTGCGGGATTTTCAGGCTTTTATCAGCTTGTAAAATTACAAGCTCATAGTAAACAATTGTTGTCAGGAAATGATATAAGCGTGAGTGATTGGTTACGTCTCACCCAACAATCTGAACGTCTTATTAAACAACTTTGGGAGCCACTTTGTTTAGCCACATTAAATACCCCAATAACACAGGCTTCAGCTCATAAACTAGCAACTGTATTACAAGATAGTCTCGGCAAAGGCAAATCAGCTGCTGATACCTTAATTCCTCGTATACCGTTAGGTGATGTGTTCCCAAATGCAGCGGCTAATTATATTAAAAAAAATGGCGGTAAAATCAGCCTGCAAACCCGCGTAAAAGCACTTGTTATTGATAATAATAAAGTTAAAGGTATCATCGACCAAAGTGGTGATGAGATTCTTGCTCAAAATATTATTGTTGCCACCAGTCCTTCACACTGTATCGATCTAGTGTCTCCTCATATTACAATTAACAAGCCTAATGAATATCCTATTTGCACTGTTTATTTACACTATCCAGCTGATATTCGTTTGCCGTCAGCAATGATAGGTATGACAGGTACAATTAGTCAATGGGCATTTGATCGCAGCATGCAATCACCTGGTCTAATAGCCATTGTCATCAGTGGCCCTGGTGCACATCAGGATCTCGACAAGGATGAGTTAGTCAACATAGTGTGCAAGGAGTTACAGACTATGTTGCCTTTATTACCTGAGCAGCCATTAGCCAGCTTGGTGATACGTGAAAAACGCGCTACCTTTGCTTGTTTTGTTGATATCGAACGGGTAAGACCAAGCTGCGAAACAATGATCGATGGACTATGGTTAGCAGGAGACTATATTGCAAATCGTTATCCTGCCACTCTCGAGGGTGCACTTTTAAACGGCAGCCATTGCGCCGAAGTATTATTAGGAAAATAATGCGTTTAAATCGATATGATTGCTTGAGCTTGTTATACTCACCTTTAGGCTATTAAATTGGCAAAGGAAGTTTATGTTTTATAAAACTCAATTTTTATTAAGTACTTGTTTATTCTGCTTTGCATTAGCGGCTTGTGATAACAAACAAACGAATGAAGCGACGGCCACTGAAAAAACAGTTCAACCGGCGATTGCTGTCGAAGTACTGGCAACAACAATGCAGGCAAATTCCATTGAGGTGGGAATGTCAGAGCGTGCTGTGGCCAATTTATTAGGTGATGCTACAATAATTCAAACACGTATTTTAGATTCACTGACTATTACAAACAGTGAGTGGACAAATGACGCTGGCACAACCAGCGTTCAATTTCAAAATGGTAAAGCTCAATCCAGCCAATTTATTCCTTCAAACAAGTAACTACTTATGCAATATAATGCCGCCGCTGATTTTTTAAAAGATCGCGTTATCATCATCACTGGTGCTGGCAGTGGTATTGGTTCTGCCGTCGCAAAATCTTATGCTAGCTACGGTGCCACCGTTGTTTTGCTTGATAAAAACATCCCTGCTTTAGAGCAAGTTTATGATAATATCATAGCAAATGGCTCCGCTACTCCGGCACTATATCCCTTGGATTTGAAAGGTGCAAAGATTTCAGATTATGATGATCTTGTAATGTCAATACACGATAATTTTGGCCGCCTAGATGGGTTAGTTCATTGTGCCGCATCTCTCGGGCAGGTGTCACCTGTGCAACATCAAGATCCTCAGGTTTGGTTAGAAACATTGCAAATCAATCTTACAGCCCCCTATTTATTAACACGTGCCTGCCTTGCCTTGATGCAAAAATACGACCATGCTTCGATCGTTTTCACGACGGATAATCACAAAAGCAAAGCATATTGGTCTGCCTATGGCGTAAGTAAGGCAGGAATCGAATCACTCAGCAAACAACTCGCTGATGAAATGGAATCTGATGGTCGAATCAGAGTTAACTGCATAGATCCTGGCAATGTAATGACATCATTACATAGTCAGGCTTTTCCAGGCATCAACCCAAACACATTAGTGGCACCTGAAGATATCGTTGCAAACTATTTATACCTGATGAGTAATGATAGCCTTGAGAGCAATGGTGAGCTTATTAAAGCGCAATAACAAACTCGTCAAATAACTGACGATAGTGAATAAATCATTGAATAATATGAATATAATGTAACTGGCATGTTTCTAGCATTATCTAGTGCAACACCTAAACTAGAACTAGGACACGCTTTATGGAAAATCAACTACATGCCGAAACTGCAAAATTATCTTTAGTAGTTAAACACAATCATGCGATTGACTTTAGTCAGACCAAGGATGAATTACAAGATGCTGAATATATAGCTGGGCGCTTACCGGCAGTATTGCAAACATCATTAGAATTAGATGAAGTTATCGGTCTGTTTCATAAAGAAATTAATAAAGTATTGCCTTATGATAGCCTACACTACCAACATCAAGGTGTTCACTGCGACATCAGCACCGGAAGTCGTAGTCACCATTCATGTAACTATCGCCTAGAAATGAATAATATTTGGTTAGGAGAGTTAACTCTCACCCGTCGTACTAAATTCAGTGATGCTGATACTCAGCTCTTAGAAGACTTATTGTGTAAATTGATTTACCCGGTGCGAAATTGTTTATTATTTCGACAAGCACAAACAGCAGCCTTACAAGATAAACTCACTGGTTTAAATAACCGCGGTGCATTTGATGCTAGTCTGAAACGTGAAATTGAGTTATCCCATCGCCAACATATTCCTATGTCACTCATCGTGCTTGATATTGATAATTTCAAGACTGTTAATGACACTTATGGTCACAGTGGTGGTGATTCAGCACTACAAATACTAGCCAATTCAATTGTCGATACCATGCGTGGCTGTGATATGGCTTTTCGTTATGGCGGTGAAGAATTTTGCCTGCTTTTAAATAATACTGATAATCAATCGGCTCATCTACTTGCAGAGCGTCTTCGCATTGCAACGTCTCAGTTAATCTGTAATGATGCTATGAATAATTTTAGTATCTCCATCAGTCTTGGTGTTGCTCAATTAAACCAAGGAGAAGATGGAGCTAGCTTATTTGACAGAGCGGATAATGCTTTATATCAAGCTAAACAATCAGGAAGAAATAAAACAGTTTCTGCAGCTACTCTTATCAGTTTAGATAACTAAAACTGCTTTAGCTATCTAAACTGACCACATTAAAAGAGGTTTTGATAAACTTTTTGTTTTAAATTTTCTTATCGTCCACGAACTCGTGGATCGCGTTTAGATTTTACATTTGAAGTGCTTGTTTTTTGACGTGTTGGTTTTGAAGCCATATTTTTTAATGGTCGTAAGGTTTTTTCACGTTGTGCCCGGCCCGCTACTTTAGGTGCTGCCAGCGTTTGTAATGAATCAACCGACTCATATAATGCCTCAATATCTCCGAGTAAAGCCATCATCCAACGACCCATTTTCAATTGTTTTGGAATAATAATGGGCCCGTAACGTACACGCATGAGACGGCTAACTTGAACACCTTGGCTTTCCCATAAACGGCGTACTTCACGATTACGACCTTCTTGAATGACAACATGATACCAATGGTTAGCACCTTCACCACCACCATCTTGAATATCGGCAAACTTGGCCTTACCATCTTCTAACTCAACACCATCACGAAGATTTTGCATTATCTCACTGGTAACGTCACCCAATACACGTACTGCATATTCACGATCCATTTCATTTGATGGATGCATCAATTTATTAGCTAAGTCACCATCGGTTGTCAATAATATCAAACCGCTAGTATTAATATCTAAGCGGCCCACACTAACCCAGCGACCTTCTTCAGGTGCAGGCAGTGATTGAAAAATAGTGCGACGACCTTCAGGATCTTTGCGGGTACACACTTCACCTACCGGTTTGTTATAAAGAATAACTTGCTGCGGCTGCTGCCATAATCGTTTGGGTGACAATGGTTTACCATCCATACGAAGTGTATCACCCACATTAGCTTGATCACCTAGGCTGGCAACCTCACCATTTAACTGCACTTTACCTTCTTTGATCCACACTTCTATTTGACGACGTGAACCATAACCCGCTCGTGCTAATATTTTTTGAATTCTTTCTGACATTTGTGTTGTCTCCCGACATGTTTGAGATTTAACATAAATCTCTTATTTATAATTTAAACCCATTGCTGAGCGAACTTCATCTAAGGTATCGCGTGCCACTTCTCTTGCCGCTTCATTACCATCTTGAATAATACGACGTACATCTTCAGGATGCTGGCTTAACTCGACTGCGCGTTGACGAATAGGTGTTAATTCTGCCGAAATGGCGTCAATTAATGGACCTTTGCAATCTAAACAGCCTATAGACGCACTACGACAGCCTTCTTGTACCCATAGTTTTTGGTCATCCGTGGCATAGACTTCATGTAGTTGCCATACAGGACAAAGATCAGGGTTACCTGGATCAGTTCGACGAACACGATTAGAATCTGTTGGCATTTTTTTGATTTTCTCGGCCAAAGTATCATCTGGCTCACGTAAAGCGATGGTATTGCCATACGATTTAGACATTTTCTGGCCATCAAGTCCTGGCATTTTTGAGGCTGGTGTTAATAATGCTTTAGGTTCAGGTAAAATAACCTTACCTCCCCCCTCAAGAAAACCAAATAAGCGTTCGGTATCACCCAAGGCCAAATTTTGCTGGCTTTTTAATAAAGCACGCGCCGTTTCTAATGCTTCTACATCACCTTGTTCTTGATACGCTTTACGCAAATTATTATACAACTTGGCATTTTTTTTCCCCATTTTCATAATAGCCGTTTCAGCTTTTTGCTCAAAGTCCTTTTCACGACCATAAATATGATTAAAACGGCGTGCGACTTCACGTGTCAATTCAACATGAACCACTTGATCTTCACCAACAGGTACTTGGCCAGCACGATAAATTAAAATATCTGCACTTTGTAATAAGGGATAACCTAGGAAACCATAGGTCGATAAGTCTTTTTCTTTTAGCTTTTCTTGCTGATCTTTATAGGTTGGGACGCGTTCCAACCATGAAATTGGTGTCATCATTGACAACAATAAGTGTAATTCAGCGTGTTCGGGTACTTGTGACTGCAAAAATAAAGACACGGCTGAAGGTTCAATGCCTGCTGCGATCCAGTCAATGACCATCTCCCAAACACTTTCTTCTATGCCTTGTGTATCTTCGTAATGCGTGGTCAGCGCATGCCAATCAGCCACAAAGAAGAAACAATCAAATTCATGCTGAAGCTTAATCCAGTTTTTTAACACCCCATGATAATGCCCCAGATGAAGCTGTCCTGTTGGACGCATACCTGAAACGATGCGACGGGATTGTAATGCTACGGTATCCAATGTTTTCTCCTGATGCTAGTGTTTTGAGCTAGATATAAACTATAAAATTGAAAATACTTGTGGTGGCATGTTAAATAACATTGCCAAAAAGCTAATGAAGCCACTCATCATCGGCATCAGCAACATACTGATCACGCCTAAATAGAGTAAACCCACTAAAATAAAGAAACCATAAGGTTCTAAACGACTCACCTGCCATGATAAAGGACCGGGTAACAAACTAACTAAGATCCGCCCGCCATCTAGTGGCGGTAAAGGTAATAAGTTCAACATCATTAACATTGTATTAATGAGTACACCGGCGATCCCCATAAGTAACATTGGCTCGCCTACTGCAATACCAGATTGATACATTTCCAAACCGATTTTGACCACTAATGCCCAAATAACTGCCATCACTAAATTTGCCATTGGCCCGGCTAAAGCAACCCAAGCCATATCCGTTTTTGGATTGCGTAAGTTTTGATAACTAACGGGTACCGGTTTCGCCCAACCAAAGATAAACCCACCCATCATCAATAAAACAGCAGGTATTAATATGGTACCAACGGGATCGATATGTTTAATAGGATTAAGTGTCAGGCGCCCCATCATCTGTGCAGTGCGATCGCCAAATTTCAGCGCCACCCAGCCATGGGCAACCTCATGAACGGTAATAGCAAAGATCACTGGGATCGCCCAAATGATTATTTTCTGAACAATTGAAAAATCATCCACCGATGAATTCCTTACCATTCATATAGGGCTGCAAGGCTGCGGGTATATAAACTCGACCTTGTTGATCTTGATAATTTTCCATTACCGCAAGCAAGGTTCTACCCACAGCCAAACCAGAACCATTGAGCGTATGTACTAATTCTGGCTTTCCTGTTTCAGGGTTGCGCCAGCGTGCTTGTAAACGGCGCGCTTGGAAATCACCAAAGTTACTGCAAGATGAAATTTCACGATAGGTTTGCTGGCTAGGTAACCATACTTCTAAATCGTAGGTTTTGCTTGAAGAAAAACCTAGATCACCGACACATAACAACACTTTGCGATAAGGCAGTTCTAATTGTTGTAATATCGCTTCAGCATGTTCAGTTAAAACTTCATGTGTTTTGGCTGAATCTTGTGGCCGAACTATTTGTACTAATTCAACCTTTTCGAACTGATGCTGACGGATCAAACCACGTACATCGCGGCCATGCGAGCCAGCTTCACTTCTAAAACATGGCGTATGAGCAACAAATTTTATCGGTAATTGTTTATCGCTTGAAATAGTATCGCGAACAATATTGGTCACCGGTACTTCAGCGGTTGGAATTAAATATAAACTGCCACCATCAACTGCAAACAGATCATCAGCAAATTTTGGTAACTGACCTGTGCCACGTAAAGAATCTGCATTAACTAAATAGGGCACATAGGTTTCAATATAGCCATGCTGTTCTGTGTGCTGATCAAGCATAAATTGTGTCAGGGCACGTTGAAGTTTGGCCAGCGGCCCCTTAAGAGTAACAAAGCGAGCTTGGCTTATTTTAGCTGCGGTCTCAAAATTCATTCCGTCTAAGTTTTCACCAAGCTCAACATGGTCTTTAGGTTCAAAATCAAATGACTTAGGCTGACCCCAGCGTAAGATCTCTACATTATCATCTTCACTTTTACCAGCAGGCACATCATCGTGTGGAATATTAGGTAATTCCATTGCCACATCAGTAAGTTTTTGCAAAACATCAGCTAATCGGACTTCAGCCGCTTTATGTTGATCACCTAGATCCGCTATTTCAGCTAATAATGGCCCAATATCCTCACCAGAGGCTTTTGCCTTACCAATCATTTTTGAGCGGCTGTTGCGTTCTGTTTGTAAGTTTTGTGCATCTAATTGAGCTTGTTTTCGCTCTTGCTCTAATGTCTCTAACTTTGCCACATCAAGCACATAGCCTCGACGCGCCAATAAGTCAGCGGCTTTTGTAGGATCATTTCTTAATAATTTTGGGTCTAACATTTTAAATTCCAGATTGTGCTGACCAAGTAACAATATGGTCGACTTTGACCATAGCTTGTACTTGCTCTAAAACACCAGCAGTCATTCATGTCTGGTGTGTCGAAAAGTTCAATATCAACTAGCCGTTCTAAAAATAAAACCATTAGCAAAGGTAAATCCTTACCATTGTTATCTCATTCATAGTTAAAGCTGCCTTCCTATTACCAAACCAAGCCACGTTGCAAATAAACACAAACTAACGCTTAGCGCTATATTTAGGAACGCTTTACTTAGCTCACCAGACTCAAGTAATACTAATGTTTCTATCGAAAAAGTAGAAAACGTGGTGAATGCACCAAGAAATCCAATAATTATGGCGCTTCGCCACTCAGCTGAGACAAGTCCGCGTTCGACAAATAATATAAATAAAAGTCCCATCAATAAAGACCCAAGCATATTGACTGCTAAGGTGCCATAAGGGAAGTCTCGGCCTAATAGGCGATAAACATACGACGACATGCCAAATCGTAATATCGCACCTAGAGCACCGCCGCCAGCAATAGTTAATAACTGCAGCACGAACTTTTCTCAATAAAATTAAAACGCATAGTTTACCTCATTACACTGTTTGGCTTGCAACTGATTGTATAACTAACAGAAACTCGACAAGACCACACTAGCGTTTTTATTAAAAGTGCGTCTTTGAAATTGTCCAAAAGTGTCGATATCAACTAAAAAAGCAAGGTATCTAACTGACCTAAGAATGGCTTAATTACTGGATCTCACGCACTTAATTTCATACCTAAGATCTTAAACTTAATAGCTTATACTTGCTTGATTTCAACCGCAGCAACTCTATACCTTATCGCACCAAAAAGGATAGGCTATTACTTTAATCATGATTCAAACGGGAAGATATTACAAGTATTAACTAGAATTTTCAGCAAGTTAGATTCCATCCTATAGACTGGCAAAATTACTGCCTTGATAATAATAAGTATATTATAAAATGTATAAAATGACTCTGGATCATTTTGCTTATTTCAAGCAGAAACCTTTTAGATAAGGCTTTAGACTCTCTGCATTAAATCGAAATTAACTTTAACTAGTGAGAAAAATACCATGTCTTATACAGTACCGGCAGAGTTTGTAACCCAAATGATAGGTTCTGGTGAGTCATAGGTCTGCATGTCGACCAAGGACACCTTAATTCGCGCATTTATGATGTCCTTCATTTTGACCTATGGATATAATACTGATAGCGGTGCAATTGTAGCATGGTGAATCAAGAACCTTAGGCTATAAAGAACATGGCATCTCAGGATGGTTTGCTATTTTCATCCGCGGTTTATTGTCTAACTGGATGGTATCAATGGAGGTTGTTGGCGCAATGATCTCAAGCTCAGCATCAGGCAAAACCATGGCCATGTGGATGTCGGTCATATTGTTCTTCTTTACGGGTTTTGAGCATTCAATTGTAAACATGTTTTTATTCCCATTTTCGATGATCATGGGTGGTTACTTCACTGTTACAGATTATTTAGTATGGAATGAGTTACCAACGGTGTTGAGCAAGTTAGTCGGTGGACTTGTCTTAGTAGCTTTACCTCTTTATTACACGCCTGTAAAAACAACCGCTAATCGCGTTCTTTAATTGCACTATATAAAGCTAGTCATGCCTCAGCTAGCTTAGGTGACTGATAAGAGCTATTAATTATCAAAGCTCTTTTATGCTAAAAAATGTCATGACGTCAAAGATTAGTTGACCCTGCCCTAGTTCAATTAACTGATGAACATTGACACTGGGTTTCACTGGAAAAGATATCAACGCAATAATGTATTAGG
>Ga0307492_10001356_pt1 | contig 10145 bp, 12 predicted proteins | sample SI3LmetaG_FD_202365 | JGI IMG/M metagenome (GOLD analysis project Ga0307492, IMG submission 202365) | Sea-ice brine microbial communities from Beaufort Sea near Barrow, Alaska, United States - SI3L | ecosystem: Environmental > Aquatic > Marine > Coastal | place: USA: Alaska | collected 2017-05-06
TTATTTAATTAAATAGTTTTACTTTTGAGTAAATTAAATAGATATTCCTCTTGAAATATATTGACATTATTGTAAAACTCCGTAAAATAATTCGCTCTGTAAATCTTGAAAGTAAAAAGATAGAGAAAGAATTAGGAATAAGCATTCCTCAGCTTTTAGTGCTAAAATATTTATCTGATCAAAACAATTATCGAGCGCTTGCAAAAGATATTAAAAATTATATCAATTTAAATGCAAGCACTGTTTCTGGTATTATCTCTAGGTTAGAAGGTAAAAGTCTAGTGGCTAAGCTTCCTAAACCAGAAGATAGGAGAGCTGTATATATCATTTTAACAGCTAAAGGCGCAGATTTACTTCATAAATCTCCGCCGACGCTACAGGAGAAACTATCAAAAAAATTAAAAAAGTTAAGCCCTGAGCAAATTGAAGAATTAGATAGAAATATAGAATTACTTACTCAAATTTTGAATGTCGAAGATATGGATGCAGCACCATTACTTACTATCGATGAAATAACAGCCAATCCGAAATAATTTATTTCCACTAAGTCTCATATCCTCTGGAACAGGGGATCTGCTACATTTTTGTTTTTAAATGAACTGCTAATTAAAAGCAGCTTGTTTTATAAGATTTTGTTTTAAATAAAATAAATAGTTTCTATACGAACAATATATTGTATATTGGCGCAAACGGCTTATGGTTTAAAAGTCTCAGGCATATTTTCACTAAAACAGATGTATGAAGAATGACGAATATTTAGAGCGGGCAGTTGAATGGGCCGAAAAAAGAGCCTCCATTTCTCTAAAATCGATTTCAGAGGGATATGAAAATACTAAAGTTTTTACCAAAACATCTACTCAAGAAAAATTTCAGGCTGATGTGTCCTTCATCACTGAAGGAGGTGTTAAACATTATTCAGTAGTAGCTTTAAAAGTAGAAAATCAAAAACAAATTGCTGCAAAATGGAAGTTGCTAGGTTTACTTGCTTCAATGAAGAGAGGACAGCTTCATTTATTGACGCCAACTGGTCACAAAGCATTCGTTGAAAAAATAGTTAATAGCTACAATATTAACGCGGTAATACATTCGCTCTAGTTTCAAAACGCGAAAGACAGCTTCATTAGTTGTCAAAAAAAAGAAACAAATAAACACACTAAAGCATATTTTAAAGCACACGCTGCAAGAGCACTTGAGGCCTTTAGGAATTTGATTTATTAGGAGGTTCTTCAGATTAAAATAAACAACAAATTATAGACTTTTCGATTTATTAATCACAACAAGAAAAAACGACATGAAAATTTTTGGTATTAAAAGAAGGACTAGAACTGAAAAACGATACAGTAGAAAAATGGGAATACTGACAACCAGAGTTACTTACATAAAAAAACACTTTCTAGGTCTGCCCATTAAAACACTTCATAAATACAGGGAAACTTATTATGGACAAGTGAAAAGCTGTAGTGATTGTGTATTATTTATTTAGCGCTCGTCATATTTATCTTATTAAACAATAAATTAATTTTAAATCATTTTATGAAAGTACTAGTAATTGGAGCGGGCAATATGGGGCTTACCTATGCTGAAGGAATGTCCAAATCAAAATTGCTCAAAAAGAAAAACATTATGGTGTTGGATAAGTCTGATAAAAAATTGGAACAACTTCACCAAATTTCGCATTTCGATGCATTTAGGGAATTAGAAGATTGTGTCCCAAAAGCAGATATCATTTTTGTTGCGGTCAAGCCACATCATGCAGAAGACCTATTTAAAAAAATTCATCCTATGGTTACCTCGGGTCAAATTTTAATTTCGATTATGGCGGGTGTCACTATGGGCGCAATAAAGAATATTTCCGGAGTACATAAAGTAATACGTGCAATGCCAAATTTACCTGCAAAAGTTGGACTAGGATTAACAGCGTATGTGGCTTCACCTGAAGTCTCACGAATGGAATTATTAACCGTAGAAAGCTTATTAAACACCACAGGTAAGTCTATTCTGGTTAGTAATGAAAGTTTAATTGATGCTTCTACCGGAATTTCTGGTAGCGGCCCGGCTTATGTGTTTTACTTTATGCAGAGTATGATGGAAGCTGCCTTGCAAATGGGATTTACAAAGAATGATTCTCAAGTTTTGGTTAGTCAAACATTCACAGGTGCCATATCACTGTTTAATCAGTCTAATTTATCTCCCAACTCGTGGATGGAGAAAGTGGCTTCAAAAGGAGGGACAACACAAGCGGCGCTGGATTCTATGGATGATAATAATGTAAATGAATTAATAAAAGAAGCCGCATTCGCTGCGTTTAGCCGTGCTGTTGAATTAGGTAAAGAAAATTAATATGTATAAAGAAATAATTGTCATTAAGGTAGGTACCAATGTAATGACCAATACAGACAATAGAATAGTTAGGCCAGTCCTCAGAAGATTGGTCAAACAGATAGCAGAACTCTATGAGCGTGGTATTATATCTATATTAGTATCATCTGGGTCTGTTATTGCGGGGAAAGAGGTTTTAGGGAATTCTATTATAAAGGATAAAACACAAAAAAGGCAAGTATATTCTGCTATTGGGCAACCCCGTATGATGAGTCTTTATTATAATATCTTTCAAGAATATGGGATGAAATGCGCCCAAGTACTTCCTACTAAGCGAGATTTTAGTCCAGGAATCCATAGAGAAAATATGATTAATTGTGTTCAAGGATTACTCTCAGAAGGGGTAATTCCTATTGCAAATGAGGATGATGCCGTATCGGTTACCATGTCTATGTTTTCTGATAATGATGAGCTGGCTAGTCTTATTGCAAAATTAATCAATGCAGACAGGCTAATTATTCTTACAGATATTGATGGATTGTATTCTGGTGATCCAGACGCAGAATGTAGTAGTCTTATTGAAAATGTCAACCCAAGAGATGATTTTGATCAGTATATTAATGACAGTGGTAAAAATGAAGGAGAAGGTCGAGGCGGAATGGGATCTAAATTAAACTATGCACAACAAACTGCAGCCCATAGTATACCCACATTCATTGCCAATGGTAAGAAAGAAAATACCATTGTTGATATTATAGAAGGTAAAAGTGTTGGGACTAAAGTATCCCTCTAATCAAAAAAAAATAGAAATGAGATTAATAGAAACGGAGAAAAAAAATAGTGTCTTAAAGTCTATGGAGCGTATTTTAGATAAAAATAGAGCGCAACTACTAGATGCAAACAAAAAGGATCTTGATGCTTTTATTAAAGATGATCAGGCAATGTACGATCGTTTACTAATGAATGATAAAAAGATCAACGGAATGATACAGGCAATCATTCAAGTGCGTTCACAAGAAGATCCAATAAACAGGGTTATTACTGATAAGTTGCTTGAAAATGGTTTACAAGTAGTGAATAAAACAGCACCTTTTGGGACTATAATGATTATTTACGAGTCTCGACCAGATGTTACCGTAGAAGCCGCTGTACTTGCATTTAAGGCGAATAATAAAATCTTGCTCAAAGGAGGAAAAGAAGCCATACATAGTAATACTATTCTCGTTGATTTATGGCATCAAGCATTACAAGAAAATGGTTTAAGTATAGAATATATCCAGTTTTTAAAGATGGATAGAACAGAGACACAGCAATTTTTAAAAAACCCAACAGAGCAGATAGATTTAATTGTTCCCAGAGGTGGTGAGCAATTGATTTCTTTTGTGAAGGAACATGCGAAGTGTGCTGTATTAGTAAGCGGTCGGGGTAATAATTTTTTATATGTAGATGAAAATTCAGATTGGGAAGATAGCATTAAGGTCATTCTTGATGCAAAAACTAGTAAAATATCGGCCTGTAATGCTTTAGATAAAATATTGATAAACAAAAACTTATCTAGTTATCACAATAAGATGATTGCTTTGAAGCATATTTTAACAAACAATGGAGTATCTATACTGGTAGACTCTGATGTTAAAGACATTTTAAAAGAGGAACCGCTTATACCAAAAGACTCGCTTTGGGAAAAGGAATTTTTGGCAATGAAGTGTGTTATTGGATCAGTAGATTCTACAAAGGATGCGATTCAAAAAATAAATAAATATTCTGGTGGTCACTCAGCAACTATAATGACTACTAATAATAAAACAGCATCCCTTTTTATGGAACAAGTAGATTGTGCTGCTGTGTACCATAATGCATCAACCAGATTTACAGATGGAGGTGAGATGGGGGTAGGTGCAGAACTTGCCATTAGCACAGATAAATTGCACCATAGAGGTCCTTTAGGTCTTGATCAGTTGGTTACCAATAAGTATTATGTATATGGTAATGGACACATTCGTGAATAAGACATATTTTGCTTTATCAGCTAGGAAATAGCTCTATTTTAAATAGAGATTATGCTCGCAAAATCTATCATAAATAACTTAATACGACCACTTAAAAAAGGGTTCGAAATTTTTTACAGAATTTCGGGTTCTTTTTTAAGTGGTCTTCTTATAACTCCATACAGCGAGTCCATTCATTATAAGTGCATAGACCAAAGTTTTTAAAAGTTGCGGAAGAATATCTATAAAACCAGATCCTTTAAGCATTACCATTCACATTACTTCTACAAAGTATTTTATGGGATTAAACTCTGTGAATACTTGAGCCCATTTTGGCATACTTTCAATGGGTGTGAATAACCCACTTATCAAAATAAATATCACAGTAAAAAACCAAGAGCTAAACATAGCTTGTTGCCGGGTGTCTGTAAAAAGCAGATCCATAATCAAACAACATCTTGTTTGATTATGGATCTGCTTTTACATAATCTTCCTTTACAAATCTCTATGAGTTGAAACTTAAAGCGCTACCAAAAAATATAATATATTTAAAGAATATATGGAACTATCAAATGAAGTCGTATTGCGCCCAAGGTTTTCTCTGGAATTAACTGACCAGCCAGAAACACTATTAGCTGCTTTTGAAAATGTAGGTGTCAATAATGCGGCCTTCGTAATTAGCAGAATAGACGATCACGTTTTCATAAGATTTCCGAAGCAAAAACAACATTTCTGGTCTCCACAATTACATCTAGAAATTTATAAAATAGAAGATCAGCCTACCATACTTAAAGGACTTTATGGGCCAAGCCCTACTGTATGGACACTATTTATGTTTCTACATTTTGTGATAGGGATCCTTTTTATTGGGGCTGGTATTTGGGTGTATACAAACATTGTTTTAGACGAGCCATTTATGATTCCAGTAGTTGCGCTGGCTGTTCTGTTTGTGCTTTGGTTTGTACTCTACTTTTCTGGAAGATTAGGAAAACAAGCCGGCAAGAAAGAAATGGTACTATTGCAAAATTTTTTGACTGAGACATTAAAAGAAAGCCGCAGCTATTGATATTGATTATTATTTAAAATATTTTCTAATACTCCGTTTGACGTACACGAACCTAACTAAACCAATACCTAAAAGGACGGGCCCCACAATGATTAGCGCATACCCAACCCATTCAATCTCTTGAAGCATTTCTAGTTTTACAATCGCAAACCCTGAACTTAAAAACACAATAGCAGATCTAAAGTATGCTAAAAATGTACGTTCATTTGCAAGTCTAGTGCGCTCGATGGCTAGTTTATCTGTTAATTTAAGTTCCATTTTAAATTGTTAAGTGACGTTCCCGTTAGTACAACTTACAAAAGATATCACTGTCCAATATATTATTTTCAACATCTTTTGTTGCGTAACCATACTTATTAACTATTATAATTTTAATACAGCGGTGCCATTTTCTAGTTGGCTTGAAAGATCTTTCAAGCTAGTTTCTTGCAGCATTTTATTCAAATCTGTACGCACGGCGTTAAATTTTATGTGCAAGGGACAAGGGTTTTGACTTGTACATTCTTTAAGTCCAAGAACGCAGCCCTTATAGAAAGTGTCGCCGTCAATTATATGCACTATCTCTGCAAGCACTATATGAGCGCTATTTTTTTCTGAAATATGAAAACCTCCATGCGGCCCCTTTACAGAATCTATCACAGCACCTTTCACCAATTTCTGTAAAATCTTTGCGGTAAATGCGGGGGGTGATGCAATTTCTTCTGAAATATCTACGAGATTAACACGCTCCCCTTTTGTTGATTTTAAAGTTATAAAAATTAAGGCGCGGATGCCGTATTCACAGGCTTTTGAAAACATGGGGTTCAATTGATTTTATAAATACAAATGTAAAAAAGATAAAATCTACCAATATGATTAATGTCATATTTTCGGATAAAGTTGTCCTTTATTTTTGTGCTGTCAAAAGAAACAAAACATTCCTTATAGATATAACAACGCTAACTAAAATAACATCACAATGAAAACAATCCACCGTATCGCATTACTTGTCACCCTAGGCTTATTAATAAGCTGTGGTGGTAAAGAAGAGAAAAAGAATGAAGGCCCCGATTTAGATACCGCACCTAAAGTTGAAATTAAAAAAGAAGTAAAAGAGGAAAAATCAGATGTGGTTCCCGCTTCAAAAAGAATTACGCTAGATAATAAAGGTGTAGGGAAAATAAAAACCCTTGAGCTAGACCCCAACATAGACACTGCAATGGCAGAAAGAGGGGCTTCACTATTCAAAACAAATTGTACTGCCTGTCATAAAACAACCAAAAGATTTATAGGCCCTAACCCGACGGGTATTTTAGAGCGTAGAAGTCCGGAGTGGGTGATGAATATGATTCTTGATCCTAAATTAATGACAGAAGAAGATCAATGTGCAAAAGACTTGTTAGTCGAGTTTAACGGTGCTGCCATGGCAAACCAGAACTTGACAGAAGTGCAAGCGCGCGAAATCTTAGAATATTTTAGAACGCTCTAGGGAAAACTCAAATTCCAAATTGCAAAACAAGACCAAAAATTAAAATTTAAAAACCAACAATTATGAAATTATACAACTTTAAATATATCATAGGAATATTTGTCTTAGTCATTATAGCAGTTAGTTGTAAAAACGAAGCTAATACCTCAGGAACATCGAATGTAACAGAAGGGGAGCAGACCATTTCAAAAGAACAAGGACAAGCATTTATAGAAGGCGATGAGTCAAAACCTAATGTGTTACAGATTGCTATTGGCTCGCCAGATCATACCACACTAGTAGTAGCGGTACAGGCGGCAGATTTAGAAAACGTACTTGTAAACGCAGGGCCCTTAATGGTATTTGCGCCTACTAATGCAGCTTTTGATGCTTTACCACCAGGTACTGTTGAAGAACTCCTAAAACCAGAAAACAAACAAAAACTAGCCACTATATTAAAACACCACGTAACAGCTGGGAACTACGATATAAATTTTTTAAAGAAATTTAAAAAATTAGGACAGGCAGATGACACTAATGTTTCCGTAGAAGTAATAGGAGATGACGTCTATATAGGTGGGGCAAAAATACTTGGAAGTGTTAAAGCAGGTAACGGTATTGTGCACGTAGTGGATAAAGTAATCTTACCTACATCAAACTAAAAAACAACAACGAACAACTTAATAATAGAACCAATGAGAAAATATAAATTTCAACTTCTATCACTACTAGGTATGGCGATGCTCCTTACTAACTGTGGTAACAACAATGGTAATAATAAGTCAAGTGGGGCATTAAACTCTAGTGCAGCAGAAAAAGTATATGTTGCACCAGGTGAGCACGACGAGTTTTATGCATTTATGTCTGGAGGGTATAGCGGTAACTTAACAGTATACGGTTTACCGTCTGGAAGAATGTTTAAAGAAATACCAGTATTCTCACAATTTCCGACGTCAGGGTATGGGTATTCTGAAGAGACAAAACCGATGCTAGAAACCTCTCACGGTTTTGTGCCTTGGGATGATTCTCACCATCCGGACATCTCACAAACTAAAGGAGAATTAGACGGGCGTTGGATTTTCATAAACGGAAACAACACCCCTAGAATTGCTCGAATAAGTTTAACCACTTTTGAGACTGAAGAGATTATCGAGGTGCCTAACAGTGCCGGTAATCACAGTTCTTCTTTTGTGACAGAAAACACAGAATACGTAGTTGCGGGAACCCGATTTTCAGTGCCTATCCCACAACGTGATATGCCTATTAATGAGTATAAAGGAAACTTTCAAGGAGCGCTATCTTTTATAAGCGTTGATCCAGAAAAAGGGCATATGGATATCAAATTCCAAATCATAATGCCTGGTTTTAATTATGATCTTTCTCACCCAGGACGTGGAAAATCTCACGGTTGGTTCTTCTTTACCACCTACAATACTGAAGAAGCAAATTCTTTACAAGAAGTAAATTCTTCTCAGAACGATAAGGATTTTATTGCGGCAATAAACTGGAAGAAAGTGGAAGAGTATGTAAATAATGGTGGTGGTACTAAGGTGCCAGCAAATTATGCACACAATATATATGATGAGTCTACTCACTCAGCGACGAGTGTAATGAAAAAAGAAGTGCTTACGGTAAACCCACTTGATGTGCCGGGCGCTGTATTCTTTTTACCTACGCCAAAATCGCCTCATGGTTGTGATGTAGATCCATCGGGAGAATATATTATAGGGAACGGTAAACTCTCTGCAGATCTTACAGTGCACTCTTTTGACAACATGATTGCCGCTATAGAGGGTAAAAAGTTTGATGGAGAAGCATATGGTATTCCTATTTTAAAGTTTGAAGATGTACTTGCCGGAACTGTTAAAAGTGGTGGTTTAGGGCCATTACATACAGAGTTTGACGGTAAAGGAAATGCATACACAACTTTCTTTATTTCTTCGGAAGTAGTAAAATGGAAATTAGGAACTTGGGAAGTAATCGATAGAAAACCTACATATTACTCAGTAGGTCATATCATGATTCCAGGTGGTAACTCAGGAAAACCATTTGGGAAATATGCAGTTGCCTTAAATAAAATCACGAAGGATAGATACCTACCTGTAGGTCCAGAGATGGAGCATTCTGCACAGATCTATGATATTTCAGGAGAAAAAATGGAATTATTATATGATTTCCCTACACACGGAGAGCCGCACTATGCTGCTGGTATTCCGGCTGAGTTATTAGCACCAAAGGCAAAGAAAATATATAGACTTGATGAAAATAAGCATCCATATGCTGTTACAAGTCCAGACCAAGCACGTGTAGAGCGTAAAGGGAATGAAGTGCACATCTATATGTCTACTATACGTAGTCACTTTACCCCAGATAATATTGAAGGAGTAAAAGTAGGTGATAAAGTATATTTCCACATTACAAATCACGAGCAAGATTTTGATGTGCCTCACGGTTTTGCTATGATAGGCCAGAACACATCAGAGTTGTTAGTAATGCCTGGGCAAACCAAAACCTCTATTTGGGAGCCTAAAAAAGTGGGGGTATGGCCGTTTTACTGCACAGATTTCTGTAGTGCATTGCACCAGGAAATGCAGGGTTATGTTAGAGTTTCACCAGCAAAGTCTAACATAGAATTGAGTTGGTCTCTAGGCGGAGACTAGCAATTAGTTAGTTGTTTTAAACAGGCAGTCCTTAAAGGTGCTGCCTGTTTATATAACAAGATATTCTACATAAAACTTCTAGAGACAAGGTGTTATACCTTTATATGGGGCACAAGCTCTAAGTAAGAAAGCACCGTAATATTAAATATATCACATATGAAAAAGGCAAGTATTCTTATGATTATAGGTGCACTGCTATTAATGGGACTCTTTGTATTTCCTTTATGGAATATTATGCTTGGTGCACCGCAATACCCTGAGCCTTTAGGGATGAATATTTATATCACGGGGATTCAAGGAATGGGAGAATTTGATATTCAAAACATAGATGGACTCAATCATTATATAGGGATGAAAACTATCCCAAAGCCAGAAGATATGTGGGAGTTTAGTGCATTTCCCATCGTGATTGGTACCATGGTAGCATTGGGTGTTATCATTGGTTTATTAGGTTTTTTTGACAAAGTATCATATCGCTGGTTTATGGGATGGCTAGTTATATTAACCATATTGGGTGTTTTAGGAATGTATGATTTTAATGCTTGGATGATTGATTATGGGACTAATCTTGATCCTCATGCCATCATGAAAATGGCAAATCCAGATGGTACCCCTATGAGTTATAAGCCACCTTTATTGGGACATCAAAAAATGCTCAATTTTGA
>Ga0307492_10001357_pt1 | contig 10144 bp, 8 predicted proteins | sample SI3LmetaG_FD_202365 | JGI IMG/M metagenome (GOLD analysis project Ga0307492, IMG submission 202365) | Sea-ice brine microbial communities from Beaufort Sea near Barrow, Alaska, United States - SI3L | ecosystem: Environmental > Aquatic > Marine > Coastal | place: USA: Alaska | collected 2017-05-06
TGTGGCGATCCGGTTCATCCAATTCGAAAATGGGAAAAATGTCATCAGGTGGCGTCCCAAGGCACGTCCATAAAAACCCATAGGCGCGTTTCAAAGGAAGGGCACAACTGATATCATCGCGAAGCCACACCGACACGTCGCCTACCGAAGTCATCTGATAGGACACCGGCTGTTCCAACAGCACTGTGTGATGGGTTGCTCCCACCGCGATCTCGTCAAACGAGCTTAGGGGATGCCATTGGTTCAGGATCACCGGATCGTCGCATGCTAGCTTCATAACGCTACCTTTTCTGGATTAGCGAAAATACGGTATGCCAAGTTTGACAGGTTGGTTGGTTTTGCGCCTCAGCCCCATGAGTAACAGGATCGATGCAAGGTAAGGCATAGCGAGGAAAATCTGATGTGGCATATTCAGGCCCAGCACTTGGACATGTGTCCCAATGCTCTCAAGCAAAGCAAATACAAAGACAGCAGCAAGCACGCCGCGTGGCATCCAATTGCCCGCAATGATTGCGACAATCGCAAGCCAGCCACGACCAGCGGTAATATCGGCCAGAAAACGATCCGAGAAACCGAGCATAAGGAAGCCGCCGCCGAGACCCGTCATCGCAGACCCGATCAGTACGGCCATGTATTGCCGACGAACAACGCTGAGGCCTTTAATATCAAGGGCTTTGGGGTTTTCGCCCAAACACCGCAGCTCCAATCCCCAGCGGGTCCGGTAAAGGAGAAACCAGATCATCGGCACAGCGGCAAATGCCAAATAGGTGAGAAGACGTTGATCGAACAGGATCGGCCCAAGATAGGGAATTTGCGACAGCCCTGGAATGGCGACGCTGTTAAAGCCGTCAAAGGTCGGCTGCGCGCGGCCTGCAATGTAGATCCGGAACCAGTAAAGCGTCAGTCCGGCAACCAATAGGTTGATCCCAAGCCCAGAAATAAAATGATCTACCCGCATTGTGACGGTCATAAATGCCGTTACCAGCCCCATCATGACGCCCGACATGACAGCCGCTAAGACCGCCAGCCAGATTGAGCCAGTCGACGTTGCGACAAAATAGGCCGTAAAGGAGCCCATCAACATTGTGCCCTCGACGCCCATGTTCCAGATGCCTGCACGTTGGGTCACCAACTCGCCAATCGCTGCAAAAAGGATTGGCGTCATTATGCGAACCGTACCTGCAAAGATGCTAATCAGGATTGCTTCGGAAAACAGCTCAGTCATTGGTGTTTACCCGCACAATTTTGTAGCGTGCAGCGACCCCTGCAATAAGGAAGGTCAAAAGCAAGATCCCCTCCATGGCGGGAACGATGGCGGCCGGTACCTTAGCCAGCAGCTTCATATACAGCGCACCGGTCTCTAGACCGCCAAAAAGGATACCCGCGATTACAGCCCCCAAAGGACGCAGGCCACCAATCATACCAATGATAATGCCAGTAAATCCGAACCCGTAAAGCGTATCAACGCGGACGCGGTGCGATGTGCCGAAGATTTCGGATACGCCCGCCAGACCTGCAATTGCGCCACTGATTGCCATCACGATGATCATCGTTCGACCGATGTTTGTACCGCGATGCGCGAGCGCCACAGGGTTGAAGCCCATCGCGCGGATTTCGTATCCCAACGGTGTTTTCTCCAACACAACATAGCAAAAGACCGCTGCAATCAGTGCAAAAACAAAGGCGATATGCAATTTGGCGGTGCCGAACAGATAGGGCAGTTGGGCCGCGTCAGGTATCTGGGCGGACTGTTGATAGACGACGGAACTTGACACTTCGGTCCAAGGTCCGCCGCCGATCAGATAACTGAGAAGGAAGACAATGAGATAATTCATCATCACGGTCGAGATAATCTCGTTCACCCCAAAACGCGTTTTCAGAATAGCGGCGATGATCCCCAAACCTGCGCCCGCTATCATGCCTGATAGGATGATCAGGCTGAGGTAAATACCAACCGGAAGGTCTGCAAAAACAAGGCAAGCCAGATAGGCCCCCATTGCCCCAGAATAGACCTGACCTTCTTGTCCGATGCTCCAGACTTGCGCGCGAAACGCAACGATCGTCGCCAAGCCTGTCAGGATCAACGGTGTGGCCTTTGCCAAGCTGGCAATCCATGCCTTTTGGCTGCCAAATGCGCCGTCAAACAGTGTGATGAATGCTTTGAGCACGTCAGCGCCGCTTGTCCAGATCAGCAAAGCTGTCAGGCCCAAACCAAAAAGGGTCGCGATCAGATACATCGCCAATGTCCAACTGGCATTGGGGTTGAGACGCCGCTCAACTTTGATCCGTCTTTGCCCGGTGGGCATGTCATCAATGCTACTCATGCGGCTTGCGCTCCGGTCATGAGCTGCCCGATTTCGGGTACCGAACTGTCCTGTGCATTGACGATACCGACGATCTTACCGTCTGACATGACCACTATTCGGTCACTGATGTTAAGGAGGTCTTCCAGTTCTTCTGATGCAAGCAGGACGGCGTAGCCTTGGTCCCGCTTGGCAATGATTTGGGAATAGACATATTCAATCACCCCAAGATCAAGCCCGCGCGTGGGCTGATTTGCCAGCAATAAGGTGCTGGATTGGCTGAATTCCCGCGCAAGAATGACCTTTTGTGCGTTGCCCCCCGACAGATGATTCACAGGCGTCGCACCAGAAGGGACTTTGATCTGGAAGGCGTCGATCATGGCACCGCCGTTTTCTTTGATCTTAGCTGCGCTCAAAAACGGCCCCGACGTGTAAGCATCATCGCGCTGCCAGCCAAGGATCATGTTTTCCTGCACGCTGAATTCCGGGATTAACCCTTCACGGAAGCGATCATCGGGGATCAGCCCAACACCGCGTTGCATATAGTCTCGGGACTGCATTCCTGTGACTGTCGCACCGTCCAGTGTGATCTCTCCGGCGTCAGGGACAAGGATACCCGACAAGACTTCAAACAGCTCTTTCTGTCCATTGCCAGACACACCGGCAAGGCCCAAAATCTCACCGCTGTGAATCGTCAGTGTGATGTCCGTTAGCGCGCTTTTCCCCGAAGCGGCCACATAAGAGACATTGCGAACCTCTAGGACGGGCTTTTTGACGTCACCCTGGTCAGCAGTATTTGTGCGCGACACACGCAAAGCCACGTCGCGGCCCACCATCATCTTTGTCAGCATGTCAGGTGTCGCATCGGCAATCTCGACGGTGCCGACGACAGCGCCCTTGCGCAGAACTGTCACCCGGTCCGCCTGCATGACCTCTGACATTTTGTGACTAATCAGGATAATCGAGATATGGCGCTGGCACATTTGGTCGATAATATGAAACAAACGCTCAGATTCGTCTGGTGTCAAAACAGCTGTTGGCTCGTCCAGAATGAGGATTCTCGCGTCGAGATAGAGCGCTTTGAGGATCTCGACCCATTGCTGCTGCCCAACAGCAAGGTCACGCACATAGGCATCAAGATCAAGATTGATATCATACTGCTGGCAAAGCGCGTCCACGCGTGCGCGTGCGGATTTGAGGTCCAGCTTCCAGCCTTTAGCATGCGTGCCAACGACGATGTTCTCGAGAACTGTAAAGTCAGCAACCAGAACGAAATGCTGATGCACCATCCCAATACCAACGGCGATCGCGTCGCGCGGAGAGTTGAATTTGACCGGACTACCATCGCATTCGATGTGCCCGCCTTCGGGTTGGTAATACCCGAACAGGCAAGACGACAATGTTGATTTACCAGCACCGTTTTCGCCAAACAGGCAATGCACTTCACCGAGCATCAGATCAAAGGTCACCCGATCGTTGGCCACGACACCGGGAAAGCGCTTGGTCAGCTCAACACATTTCAACAGGGGCGACATAGGTGGTATCCTAAACAAACGGGATGCTGCGCCCGCAGATTGGCGCGCGCAGCAAAGGCTTAGTCAGATGTGGGAACAGCCACGTCGAGTTCGACCACAAAAGCGCCAGACATGATGTCTGCTACGGTCTGGTCAAATACCGCTTTGGCCTCCGCAGGAACCTTGTCGGCGAGTTCATAGAACGGAGCGAGCGCAGCACCACCTTCGGACATGCCGCGCCATACGATTTCGGTATTGCCGTCATATGCTGTGCCGTCGGTCTTATATGCCCACCATTCGTCCACGATATAGTTTACATCCGGATCCCAATTCGCCAAGACGCTTGTCAGCACAGTGGTTGGTGAAAACGAATGTTGGTCGGCGAAGTTGGCAAAGCATAGGATCTCGGCTTCTTCGCAGGGCTGGAAATTGGCCGCCAGTGAAAAGATCATATCTGCACCAGTCGCAATCTGGGCCGATGTCATCTCGGCTGCTTTTGCAGGATCATACCAGCTTTCGATAAAGGCCACTTTTTGAATGATATCCGGATTGACCGATCGCGCGCCGTTAAAAAACGCGTTGATCTCGTCATTCACGTCATCAGCGGGAAAGGACCCTACGACGCCAAGCGTGTTTGTTTCGGTCATCTGGCCTGCCAAAACGCCAATCGCGTAGGCAGGTTCATGGACGCGTTTGTAGACCCAATACTGATTTCCACCGAGCCCCTCGTTACCGGAGCCCACAACGACAAAGAGAATATCCGGGAACTCTGCCTGCATCTTTTCGACCTGATCAGAATAGGTCGAGTGCGCCCAAATAATGTCAAATTCACCTGACTCTGCAAACAGGCGCATCGCGTCGCCTGCATCATCACCCCAAAGCGGATCGGTGTATGTCCAGCTGATGTCCAATCCGTGTGGCTTTTCAGTTTTCGTGCGCTCGAACGCTTCAATCAGCGTTCCGTCCCAAGGGGATTCCAAACCCGCGGACAGCACAATCGCAACGTTCAAGTCAGTTGGATTTTCTGCGAGCGCAGTCGTCGCGAGTGCCCCGAAACTGAGGGCAGTGGCCCCCATGAGTGACAGCAATGTACGTTTCTTCATTCTATTCTCCGTGTTGGCTTTTGCAGTTTTTAGCTTGAGAAAGGTGCACCCAGCCCCAAACGGGCCAAAGTGCGTCTGTATTCAACCGACATGCGGTCAGCTGGAATGTGGATTTCATCCTTTAAATCCAGTGGTAAATCTTCGGGCCGCTGGCTTTCGACGATGGCTTTGTCTTCATTATTGACCATCTGGGATTCTTTGATCAGGAAGTCAGCATCAGGTTCGCCCGATGTATCCGTGACGACCTGAAAAATCCGTGTCTCACGCGCTGAAACGGGGCAAACGGTATCGGCAAAGTACTGCGCGTAAGGCCCTTCATCAGGCTTGATAATGATGATTGTCGAAAACGGCAGGGTCAGTTGGTAGGTGTATGTGACATGCCGCTCATGACCTTCGATATCATCGGGAAACCTGTTCCCTTCCTCTAAATAAGGTAGATCAAAGGTCAGCCCATAATCTGTTGCGATGACCTCGTAATTTGGAATGGGGTCACTTTCGTACCCCCCAAATGTCTCTTTGTGTACAAAGGGAAAATGCGCGACATCATTGAAGTTCTCGACATGTCTGCTGGCCGCAGCTGCCCATGTTCCGCTGGGTATATGCAAGTTCTTCAGATTTGGATCGCCAATACCTGGCCAATCAGGCAACGCATGGCTGGGTGTTTCAGAAAGGCATGCCCAAATGATACCATACCGTTCTTCGTTGAGCAGTGATTGCAAACGCATGCGTGGTGGAATGCGCGCGTTTGCGTCTGAAACTGACGGTATTTTCGTGCACGCACCTGAGTGGTCAAAGCAAAGACCATGCATTGGGCAAACGATCCTGTCATCTTTGACCCATCCGCCGCTCAGCCGTGTTCCCCTGTGCGGACAAATGTCTCGCGCAACGCCTATACCGTTCGACGTGCGGTAAATTACCAATTCAACATCAAGAAGCTTGGCAGGCATGGGCTTGTCGGTGACTTCGTGCGCATAGGCCACCGGATGCCAAAACCCTGCCAAGATTGACCAGTCTGTTTCGTTGAAACTGCAGTTGCGGGGCAATGCGGTTGTGTTTTTTGAACTGTCTGTAGGCTGAAACACGTTAATCCTCTTGGCCATTCCGCACCCATGTGAGCGAATTTAGCATGATGATTGTTGATCAAAACCAGCTTAGAAAGGGCACAAAATTGCAAATTATTGCCTCAAACTGATATTTTGTTTAGTTTTCTGAATTACCGCCGTTTTAAAGAGAGATCAGACAGGCCAGCAGCCTATCCAACTGTTTTCTTGTGGCTGAAAGTTTAGGCGCTGGCGCACAAAAAATGGGGTGCTCGCGCACAAAATAGGGAGAATACGAGTGGAACAGCTCATAGCAAATATCAGAGGATTCTCTTTTGGAGGAATGACCTACCCCAAGGGTGGTGTTTTTGGGCCGATCATGCGGCCATACCTCTGCCTGCTTATTGTGGACAGTGGAACCTGCACGCTTCGATGGGGTGATCAGGCGATTGCAGTCAACGCCGGGCAGATCGGTTTGGCCGCTGCACCAAGTCGCTTGGCGTTCCATTATCAAAAAGGCGTCTCCACAACGGCGCATTGGTGTGAAGGCTTTTTGCCGCAACTTCCCGACGGACAATTCCGTGATGCCACGCCGTCTTTTGGTGCGTTGAAAACGCCGGATCGTTCAAATCAGTTGATGACCCTCGGCGTCGACACGGGCTCGGCGTCAGTACAGGATCTGAATGCGATGCGTGACGCGCTTGGCCACGCGCTGTTGCGAAGTTTCCTGTTTGAAGCGCATAAGCACGGAGAAGACCAAGGCGTTCCCGCAAGCATTCGGGCGGCACGTCGCTATATCGAGACTCATTTGGGTGATGAAACTGTCGACATCCAAATGGTCGCCGCACAACTTGGGATCACCGCTGAACATCTGATCCGTGCATTCAAGAAGCACATAGGGACAACGCCCTCAAGGTATCTATGGCGTTTGCGCGCGTCCAAAGCGAGGCATCTCTTGATCCACACACAGCTCAGTCTTTCGCTAGTCGCTTTTGAATGCGGCTACCAGAGTTTGCCGCATTTCTCGCGCAGTATCAAATCCTTGTTTGGCATGACACCCGCTGCCTTAAGGCATGACAAAGGCTTTACCCAGGCAAGTGATACAGACGGTTCGGTTCCCGACTTGGTCTTTCGATAGTATCAGTCGCGACGCGAAGAGGACCACATTAACGTCCCTCAGCTTCTCCAAAATCTGTGAGTTCGCCCGATTGGTCTCACTGCGTCTTGCATGAATGGCCATTTTTTTCGCCGCGTGGCAGGGCAGATGATTATGCAACTGCCGCATTTTTTGTGCTGCAAGCGCGCGCAGGGAGAAAATCAAATTCACAGAATGGGCTCAAAGCGGCCTGATGCCTACGCAGCATTGCTCAATTGCCTTCGAAATCCGAAGCGGCCATTGCAGAAAGTGTTAGGGTTCAACGTCGGCACAGTGCTGATGTATGGGTTCGGAGGGCGGAATGGAGGGCAAATCATGCCAAGAGTCCAACTTCCCGCCGTCACCCCAAAGCGCAAAACATGGAACAAAGGTCGTATCATCGGTCAGAAACGTCCGTTGTTACCGAAACAAGTTTGGGCAATTCGGACCCGTCTCGAAATCACTGGCAACCTGCGCGATGTCGCGCTGTTCAACGTGGCAATCGATAGTAAATTGCGTGGCTGCGACCTGGTGCGGCTCAAAGTGACTGATCTTGTCACTGCTGACCGGGTTCGAGAGCGGGCATCAGTAATTCAGAGCAAGACAAATCGGCCTGTTCAGTTTGAACTCACGGAAAACACCCGTGAATCCATAGAGAATTGGGTATTCATGCCTGAAATGATCGGCTGTGGCTTCATGTTTCCAAGCCGGTTACATGACCGTCCGCACATCTCAACGCGCCAATACGGGCGATTAGTACGAGACTGGGTCACAGCAATTGGTTTAGAGCCAAGCGGATATGGCACTCATTCGATGCGCCGCACGAAGGCTGCTGAGATCTACCGAAAAACGGGAAATCTGCGTGCCGTACAATTATTGCTTGGTCATACCAAGGTCGACAGTACAGTGCGTTACTTGGGCGTAGAACTTGAAGATGCGTTGAGCATCTCCGAGAAGATCGACATCTGAACACTGGGCGAGCGGCTTTAGTCGTTCGCCGACCCAGACCGGTCACGCATCAAAAACATTCCAATGGTGGCTCCGAGCCCAAAGCAGACGTGCAAAATCCCAGCTGCGTGCACTTGCAGCGGGGGTAATTCTGCAGGTGCGCGCACCTCGGTGCTACTGCGCGGCGGTGAAATCGGCCATTCATGCAAGACGCGGCGAAACTAATCCGACGAACCCACAGATTGCGGCACGACGCGACGTCCTCGGCTCATTTTCAATAACCGCTACTTCGGTCCATGCATTCAACCCCCTCTGTTTCACAGCGATTTTTAACGCACAAGCTGGGCATCCCTGACGTTACATGGCGTCTGGATTATGCCTTCTGCGCGATGATGTCGGGCGTCTGGGCAAGGATAGCGTTGCATCGGCGCGGGGGGATTGACTGATGACACGCCCGTTTGCGACGACCCACAATCGAGCGGGGCGCAAACGCAGAGCTTCGATCGGATTGCTGGCGTCGAGAACAACCAAGGACGCCTTTGCGCCGACGTGTAGCCCGTAATTTGTTAACCCCATCGTTTTGGCGTTGTTGACCGTAACCATATCAAAGCACGTTTGCATGTCGCCAGGGTTCGTCATTTGGGCCACGTGTAACCCCATAAAAGCCACATCAAGCATGTCCGCAGTGCCAAGTGAATACCAAGGGTCAAGCACGCAATCTTGGCCCCAACCAACATTGATCCCCATGGTCAACATTTCCTTTACCCGCGTCAGGCCGCGCCGTTTTGGGAACGTGTCATGCCGCCCTTGAAGAACGATGTTAATCAGCGGGTTTGGAATCACGTTGATTTCGGATTCTGCCATGAGCGGGAGCAGTTTCGAGACATAATAGTTGTCCATGGAGTGCATCGAAGTCAGATGAGATCCGGTAACCCGCCCATGCAGACCCAACCGCTGTGTTTCATAGGCAAGCGTTTCGATATGACGTGAATGCGGGTCATCAGATTCGTCGCAGTGCATATCAACCTGCAAACCGCGCGCCGCCGCGATTTCGCACAGCTCTTTCACCGACTCAGCGCCGTCTGCCATAGTGCGTTCAAAATGCGGAATACCCCCAACAACATCGACCCCCATATCCAAGGCACGGATCGTGTTTTCGCGTGCGGTTGGATCCCGGTAGAAGCCGTCCTGCGGGAAGGCGACGAGCTGTAGGTCTATGTAATCTTTGACCTGCTCTTTCACCTCAAGCAGCGCCTCTACCCCCAAAAGCCTGTCGTCACAGGTGTCGACATGGCTGCGAATTGCCAAGAGCCCCATGCTCGCCGCCCAATCGCAATACGTAAGCGCGCGTGCGATGATATCGTCTTGGGTCATGATCTGCTTAAGCTCACCCCAAAGGCCGATCCCTTCGAGCAGAGTGCCTGATGCGTTGATCCGTGGCTGGCCGTAGGACAATGTTGCGTCCATGTGAAAATGCGGGTCGACAAACGGCGGGCTGACCAAGTCGCCGGCCGCATCAATCACTTGACCCGCCTCAGCAGTATCAAGTGACCCGATCGCAGTGATCTTATCGCCGGCTATTCCTATGTCTGATACGCGCCCATCTGGTAGCGTGCCGCCTTTGACAATTAGATCAAACATCAGCGTTCTCCTTTGTTGAACGGAACCATAAGTGCCGCGGGCACTTGGGCGCGGCGTGACATCAAAATGAGCGCCAAAATAGATAGGATGTAGGGCATCATCAGAAATATCTGGTAGGGGATTTGCGTGCCCAAACTTGTTTGCTGCACGCGAATTTGTAGCGCATCAAAAGCTGCAAAAAGAACAGCCCCCAACAAAGCCTTACCAGGACGCCACGATCCAAAGACGACCAATGCAATACAGATCCAGCCACGACCATTGACCATTTCAAAAAAGAAACTGTCGAATGCCGACATGGTCAAAAATGCACCGCCAACGGCCATCAGTCCGCTGCCCACCATAACAGCCCCCATGCGGATTGCCGTGACAGATAGACCTTGCGCGGCCACCGCTGCGGGGTTTTCACCAGCAGCGCGGACAGCAAGCCCAAGGGGTGTGCGATACAGAACCACACTAACGA
>Ga0307492_10001358_pt1 | contig 10143 bp, 8 predicted proteins | sample SI3LmetaG_FD_202365 | JGI IMG/M metagenome (GOLD analysis project Ga0307492, IMG submission 202365) | Sea-ice brine microbial communities from Beaufort Sea near Barrow, Alaska, United States - SI3L | ecosystem: Environmental > Aquatic > Marine > Coastal | place: USA: Alaska | collected 2017-05-06
TTCACATTCCTTGTTTAATTAAAAATACTGGCAACCCTTCAGCGCCAGGTACATTAATATCGAATGAAGACGACAAAACTAAAAAAGTTAAAGCTATATCGAATCTTGATGATTTAACCATGATTAATGTTTCAGGCCCCGGCATGAAAGGTATGGTTGGTATGGCGAGTCGCGTTTTTGCAACCATGAGCCAAGAAAACATTTCACTGGTATTAATTAGTCAATCATCCAGCGAGTACTGTATCAGTTTTTGTATTCATACGAGTGATGCTGAATTAGCACAACACAGCCTTCAACAAGAATTTGAACTTGAATTGCTTAACGGTTTACTTGAACCACTTAAATTACAGCACGAGTTATCAATCGTGTCATTAGTGGGTGATGGAATGCATCATCAACAAGGCGTTGCCGCTAAGTTCTTTAGCTCACTTGCTCAAGCACGCGTGAATGTTGTGGCTATCGCCCAAGATTCTTCAGAGCGCAGCATCTCTGTCGTGGTAGAAAAACGTAAATGTACTGATGCAATGAAAGTAAGTCATCAAAATTTCTTTACACATAAACCAACCATTGATGTATTTCTTGTTGGCTGTGGCGTCGTGGGTAGTGAACTTATTGCGCAAATTGCTCGTCAGCAACCGAAACTAAAAGAACAAAATATTTCGTTAAAAGTTTATGGTATAGCGAACAGTAAAGGTATGGTATTTAATGAAGAAGGTATCGATTTAGATAACTGGCAAGCAGAGATGACGAACACGTCTGTACCGGTAAATGTTGAAAACATAAAAGACTTTGTCCGTAAAAATCATTTGATTAACCCTGTTTTGGTAGATTCGACTTCAAACGAATCTTTAGCAATGAGCTATGTTAACTACCTTGAAGAAGGTTTTAATATTGTGACCCCCAATAAAAAAGCGAATACAGATTCTTGGGAATACTATCAAGCACTGCGTAGCGCGGCACAGAAATCTAACCGTCGCTTCTTGTACGAGACAACAGTTGGTGCAGGCTTACCAGTCATTGACACATTACAAAGCTTAATAAAAGCGGGTGATGAATTAATGCGTTTTGAAGGAATACTGTCTGGTTCACTTTCTTATATGTTTGGTAAGTTAGAAGAAGGTATGACCGTTTCTCAAGCCACTGCAATAGCAAAAGAAAATGGTTTTACAGAGCCTGATCCTCGTGACGATTTAAGTGGAATGGACGTTGCCCGTAAGTTATTGATCATGGCACGAGAAGCTGGAATGCAGCTGGAGTTATCTGACATCTCTATAGAATCAGTACTACCAGCAGATTTTGATGCCAGTGGCGACGTAAGTGACTTCATGAATAACTTACCGAAAATCGACGATGAATTTTCTAAACGTATTGCTCTTGCAAAAAGTGAAGGAAAAGTTTTACGTTATATCGGCAATATTGTTAATGGTCAATGTAAAGTTGCCATTGAAGCAGTCGCCAGTGACCATCCTCTTTATAGTGTTAAAGAGGGTGAGAATGCTTTAGCTATTCATAGTCGTTATTATCAACCCTTACCTTTCGTATTACGTGGCTATGGCGCAGGTGCAGCAGTAACTGCTGCCGGAGTTTTTGGTGACTTATTAAGAACATTAGCATGGGAGCAACAACACTAATGACTATCTCTGTTTTTGCGCCAGCATCAATTGGTAACCTCAATGTAGGCTTTGATGTATTAGGCTTAGCTGTCAGGCCTATTGACGGCACATTGCTTGGTGATATAGTTTCTATTGAATCAGCTGAAGACAATAAACTTATCGTCATCGGTGAATTTGCCAATAAATTACCAGGTAAGCCAACAGATAATATTGTTTGGCATTGTTTGGTTTTATACAACCAAGCGCTTGAAAAAGCGCAGCAACCGATACAGAAAGTGCAGCTAACATTAGATAAAAAAATGCCTGTTGGCAGTGGTTTAGGGTCAAGCGCTTGTTCAGTCGTTGCCGCATTAGTCGCGCTAAATGAATTTTATCTGCAATATTTTGATGAAAAAACGTTATTGTTTATGATGGGTGAAATGGAAGCCAAAATAAGTGGCAGTTTACATTATGACAATGTAGCGCCTTGTTTCTTAGGTGGCTTAAAATTAATGGTGCCAGATAAACAAGTTATTTGCAGAGACTTACCTCAATTTGATGATTGCTATTATGTGATGGCCTATCCGGGTATTAATGTCTCAACAAAAGCCGCTCGTGATGTTTTACCGACTAAATACAGCCGTGCTGATGCGATTACATTTAGTCAAAATTTAGCAACCTTTGTTGATGCTTGTCACCGTAATGATAAAGAACAAGCTTTTTCAGTACTCAAAGACGTAATAGCAGAACCTTATCGTAAACACTTGTTACCTAAGTTTGAAGCATCTAAAACATACTTAGAAGAACAAGGTCATTTAGCGATAGGTATTTCAGGCTCAGGACCCACTTTATTTTGTGTGTCTGATTCACTTGAAAGAGCACAAAGTGCGGCAAACTGGTTAAAAGAAAACTATTTACAAACCGACTTGGGTTTTGTCCATGTCTGTCAGGTTGATGTCGCTGGTGCAGGTAAATTACCCAACTAATCACATTATTGAAAAGTAAAAATAAAGAATTTATTAGGAATATGTTGTGAAATTTTATAATTTGAAAGAAAACGATGAGCAAGTCAGTTTTGCTGGCGCTGTTAAACAAGGCTTAGGTAAAAACCAAGGTTTATTTTTTCCTGAGGCAATCCCTGTTTTAGATAACATCGATGAATTACTTGCCATGCCATTGGTCGAAAGAAGTGTGCATGTACTTTTTCCTTTTGTTAAAGATGATCTAACAAAAAGTCAATTAACCGACATTGTGACCAGTGCTTTTAACTTTCCCGCACAAATACAACCGATCAGTAAAGATCGCGCAATATTAGAATTATTTCATGGGCCGACACTCGCCTTTAAAGATTTTGGTGCTCGCTTTATGGCTAAATGTCTTCAAACATTCAGTAAAGACAAAAAAATCACCATACTCACAGCAACGTCTGGCGATACGGGTGCTGCCGTTGCTCACGCATTTTATGGTATAGAAAATATTCGTGTTGTCATTTTATACCCGAAAGGAAAGATCAGCCTGCTACAAGAAAAAATGTTTACTACATTAGGTGGAAATATTGAAACGCTTGCCATTGACGGCAGTTTTGATGATTGTCAGGCATTAGTTAAAAAATCTTTTGATGATAAAAAACTTGTCACTACAATCGGCTTAAATTCAGCTAACTCAATAAATATCAGCCGCTTATTAGCACAAATATGTTATTACTTTGAAGCAGTTGCTCAGTTATCTCGTCAAAAATGTAAAACAGAATTAGAGAATATCGTTGTCTCTATTCCAAGTGGTAATTTCGGTAATTTAACTGCTGGGTTATTTGCAAAAGCACTTGGGTTACCTATTAAACGATTTATCGCTGCGACTAACGCTAACGACACCGTTCCACGCTATCTTGAAACAGGCGAATGGACTCCACACGAAACAGTAGCCACTATTTCAAACGCCATGGATGTTAGCAATCCAAATAACTGGCCACGTATAGAGCACATGCTTAAATCAGGCATTGTACCAAGCGACTGTATTAGCTCTGTTTCAATTGACGAAGAACAAACACAGTCAACTGTTTTACAGCTTGCTAAGCTTGGCTACATAAGTGAACCACATGCAGCAGTTGCTTATAAAGCGTTACAATACAATGCAAATGAAGGCGAATTCGGCGTATTTTTGGGTACCGCACATCCAGCAAAATTCAAGGAGGTTGTAGAGAGTATTTTAGGGCAACCGATTGGATTACCTAAAGAGCTTGCCGATTGCGCTAGCGAAACTATTTTGTCAAAAGAGATGGCTGCTGACTTTAGTGACTTACGTGAATATTTATTATTAAACGATAAGTAATGCTTTTACCGATCAATGCACAGCAAACGTGAATCTTGATTGGCAACGAGTATAGAAGCGTTTAAAATGGTCGTTAATTTATATTAACGGCCTTTTTATTACCAAATAATGGGTGAATTATGAGCAAGAAAATCAAACCTCAGTGGCAAGCACTGATCAATGAAGAACAAGCCAAGCCTTATTTTGTCGAGCTAAACCAAGCACTTTCTCAACAGCGAGCGAATGGCGACGTTATTTTTCCTGCTCAAAATGATGTGTTTAATGCTTTTTGTTATCACGACATTAAAAACATAAAGGTCGTCATCTTAGGACAAGACCCTTACCACGGTGAAAATCAAGCACACGGTTTAGCCTTTTCAGTACAAGCCGGTATCAAAACACCTCCCTCGTTAGTTAATATTTATAAAGAACTCGTTAATGAATTCGATAGCTTTAACAAACCAAATCATGGTTGTTTAACTGAATGGGCAGAACAAGGCGTATTATTACTTAATACGGTATTAACAGTAAAAAAAGCGCAAGCGCACTCACACGCTAAGTTAGGTTGGGAAACATTTACTGATGCCGTAATAGAAAAAATCAATCAAGAAAGTAGCGCTTGTGTGTTTTTACTTTGGGGCGCTCATGCACAAAAAAAAGGTAAAAATATTAACACACATAAACACTTGGCCTTAAATGGTCCACATCCATCACCATTATCTGCATATCGAGGTTTTTTTGGTTGTCAGCATTTTTCACAAGCAAATGAATGGTTACTCTCAAAAAACATTCCACAAATAAACTGGCATTTGCCGACAGAACTTTAAGGTTTTGCTCTCTGATCTCTGCATAAGAACGTAAAAACCTTTATAATGAAAAGGTTTTTGTTTTATTAACGCTGATTTTTTATTTGTTTACTTACTTAAATAATCCTGCATGCCGGTCTGTAACTGCATCACGCCAACCGCCTAACCACTCAGACTTTACATCAGTGTTTTGATAAGGACATTTCTCTTTCGTTTTTCCGTTCAGGCCTGCTTGATAACCATTAGAATGCGCTCTACCTAGACGATCTCTTTTCTTTGTTCTCATTAATATATCTCCGTCATTATCCTGTTATACCTTTAGCATTATCGAATAAAACAGCAATCGACAGTTAAGTTAAGGTTAATAAAGGGACTAAATCAAGTCCACCTCGACTAAACAACAACCAAAAATAAAGTTCAATAGAACAATAAGACGTCACGTTTAAGATAAAAAAAATAAAACAACTTGTTATCGAAAGTCTTTATTACTTATAAATATAAAATAGGTTTATTTATAAATAATTATTTTAATGTTCAGGAATACCTAAACGACTTGAACGTAAAAGTGGCTCCAACATCCCCTCAAGGCCATTGAGTTTTACTTCGTAAATTAATTCAAGCTGCTGTCCTAATTTTCCTTCAGGAAAACCTTTTGATTTAAACCACACTAAATAAGGTTCAGGAAGGTGTAACAAAGCTCTCCCCGTATATTTTCCGAAAGGCATCAATTGATTCACGGCATCGAGTAAGGCTTTTTGATCTGAAAACATATTTTCTCTGAAAGTTTAAGTTTTTCCTGTGTAGATGATAACCCAAAATTCTTTAACATCATAAAAATGTCACAAGCCCTCTTTATAATCAGCGCTAAATTATCGACACACTTCATACAGGGAACGGATATGTCAATAGTAAGAAAACGTAGCGCAGCACACAAAGCTTATATTCCATCAAATGCACGAGAAAACCAATATATTTTGGCTGAGTTTGCAATGACGGATGAATTGATACTGTTAATCTCACCAAAGGTTTCAAAAGACAGTACACAACCTTACTACGACTTTTATCAGAGTTTATCGCAATTATTATTTATGCTTAGTAATGACTACGGCATAAAGAATAGCTTATTGATTGCTAACGATAAGTTGGTACGCGTTCGCTACAGTCAAGAAATGCATCAATGGCAAACAAGTCAGCAAATATTATTTTATTACGATCCTCAAAGTCATGTACTTCAAAATTCATTTTTTGATGCAAGTATTCGCGCCAAAAAAATCACCTTGCTCTTTTTAGCTTCAGGTGATGATATTCGTTTTAATGCTGCTGTATTTCACCAGAAAGTAACAGGGTTACTCAATAACTTAACTCAACAGATAAAACTGCCTAATAAAGCGATTAGGTTACGTGACCATCAACATCTTACGTATGATTTATTTGCCAAAAGCAAGGGTTTTCTAGGCACTCAAGCACATAAATTACGTCCTATAAATGAACGTTATAAGTCACAAGACGTTACAGTTTCACCAGAGTGCTCAGCAATAAGTTATGCGGTTATTAACTTAACCATTAATAATCGCATCGTAGGCTTAGTAGATATTGATGCTAACTCTCAAGATCCATACAATCCTCTGTATACTTATTTGACCGACACATTTTCACTCGTAGCAAAGCGTTTTAATTTAAATAATGGCGCGTTAATCGCAAACGGATTAGTGCCAATTGTTCGATACAGTTTGCATGAGATCATTTCAAAAATGGGTGAGTTGCAAATGTTAGGCTACAACCCTAAACAAAGCCCATGTGGCTTGGTGAGCAAATGGAAAGCCGATGAGCTAGTAGATAATGTACAATTGATTTTCGTTGCGACTACCGAAGATTCACAAAATAGGGGTTATGGAAAGTTTGTTAATCAAATAGAGCAAGCCATGCGTTTATTGGCTACCGAACTTGAAATCCCGATAAATAAAGATGAATTAACACTAAGATTTCATCAACATATTGCTTATGACTTCCAAGGCTAACGTTTAATCAACTGCTGTGTTAATCGTTGGTTTTTTTGTAGCGTTCTTCGGTACATAGAAAGCTGACGTGCAGTTGCTGAAAAATTACCGCTATTATATTTTAAGACTTATTGTATGAAGCTATAGCTAAAAGTGCTAGTGCGCTAAAAGATAATGGCGTTAATGTTATTACGGCAATAAAATAAGAAAGAGTAACAAGGAAGCAAAAGTATTAGTTGCCCCGCCACTATAATAAAGAATAAATGATAGAAATAAGATATCTGCGCAAATTTCCCCAAGTAAGGCGAGCCTGTCAGCTTCTTTACCTGAACGGTAATATAAATAACTGCCCAAGGTAAATAGTGCTTCAATTGAAATGACAGCCATTAATGGCATCCAAGGTAGTCCATATTCCAAATATTATATCTACAAAAAACATTAGTATAAGCTGAATGACAATATCAATACTACGCAGTAAAACAACCGTAAAAACCTTATTGAACTCGAATAAAAACAATGATATACAACTAAACTTTGATTAATGTTATTCACCATTATTACGCTAGCTCTACTGCTTTTAGCGGATCAAAAATATTTTTTTATTATTTTCAATAAAAAAATATAGACTTCTAAACGTCTATTATTGTAAGGTTGCCTTAATCACACATATTAAGAGTTAATTGAATGTCATCACATGAAGAAAAAATCACGCTAGCTGGCGGTTGCTTTTGGTGTATTGAAGCGGCATTTAAGCAATTAGTTGGAATTAAATCTGCAATATCAGGTTATATGGGCGGCGAAGCAGCGCTAGCAACTTACGAAGACGTTTGTACAGGTGAAAGCAGCCATGCAGAAGTAGTACAGTTAACTTTTGATACCGCTGAGATTAGTGTTCGTGAGATATTAGAGATTTTTTTCACTCTACACGATGCTAGCCAGTTAAATCGCCAAGGAAACGATATTGGCACTCAGTATCGTTCAGGTATTTTTTATCACAGTAAAGAACAACAAGAATTAGCGCTAGAAGTTATTACTGAGATCAATGCGAGTGATATGTTTCATGCGGTTGTTGTGACTGAAGTTACAAAAGAATCAGAGTTCTTTTCTGGTGAGAAGTTCCATCAAGATTACTTCAACAACAATGCAGACACCCCTTATTGCCAAGTAATTATTTCACCTAAGCTAGCGAAGTTTAGACAAACATTTGTGAGTAAATTAAAACCTGTAGAGTACGAAACCGAATCTATGGCCGCTGTAGGCTAAGTTTTGCTTTGGTATTAACGTTAAGCATTAGTCCAATTTCAAGTCTCACTTACTTATCCTTATCACTCATTTTCATAATGCTTTATAAATAATAAGTGAGACTTTGTATCATTCATTTTTATCTTAAATTAATACATCAAGGTATACAATTTTCTGCGATATTTATTCGCTAACGAATCACCATCAGGTAACGATTTTAGCACATCGAGGTATAACGTTTTACTTACGGCATCGCTACGGTCTTTTTGCATTAAACGAAAAAGTAAGACTAATGCTTCTTCTTGACGATTAACTTGGCTGTATTGTGCGACAAGTTGATGCTGCAATTCAATATTATCAATATCATTGGCTAACTGCGCTTCTAGTGCCTTTATTTCTGGAGAATCAGCTGCTTGGGTAGCAAGCTCTAACTTAGCAACCAGTGCTTGATAATAACTGTCTTGATCCACCATTAAAATAGTACCGAGCAATGATTCTGCTTCAGTGATTTTACCTGTTTGTAGATAAACATCTGAGAGTATCAATTTTATATCAGCACGTTCATTATCAAGTTGGTAGGCATTATTGATTACTGTAAATGCATCATTAATATTATTATCAGCAAGTAGTTGTTGTGCTTGAACGAGTAACAAATCTTCTTGCTTAGGTAGGTGTTTAGCTAAGAACTCTTTTATAATGTCATCACTTTGAGGCCCAGTTAACCCATCAAGTGGCTGACCATCTTTCACTAAAATAGCAGTAGGTAGCCCTTGAATACCAAACTGCTGAGCGATTTGCTGCTGAGTTTGACAATCTACAGTTGCAAATAAAACATGGTCTTCAAATCCATTTAAATCTGCTGCAAGTTTATCTCTTAATTGCAAACTTTCAGGGACTTGTTCTGCCCAAAAATCAACTAAAACGGGCTTGATTTTCGATTCTTCTAAAATAATCTGTTGAAAGTTATCTAACGTTATTTCAATGGCATTTGTCGTCACATTTATTTCCATTTTGTTTATTGATGAGCGTCTATACCCCTTATTTTGGGGCAATTATTGAAAGCTCAAGGGTTAAAAGCAAAAAGCTGAATTCCAGTTTTTAAGGATATTCAGCTTTAGTTTACTATTACCTGAGTAAATTAAATTTCGCGTAATAACTCACGGGCAATAATTATTTTTTGGATCTCACTCGTACCTTCATAAATAGTGGTAATGCGAACATCACGCGCCATTCGTTCTAATGGGTATTCTTTAATATAACCGCCTCCCCCCATTAATTGCAACGCATCGTAACAAGCGGTATTCGCTTTTTCAGCGGCAAATAGTTTTGCCATAGAAGCTGCTTTACCAAACGGTAACCCTTGCTCTTTCGTGTAAGCCGCTTGCATAAGCAATAAACGTGCAGCTTCTAAATCAGTATAACGCTCAGCAAGTTTCCACTGTAAGCCCTGGAAATTTGATAATGCTTGGCCAAACTGCTTACGTTCAGTAATAAATGCACGAGCATAATCCATAGCGGCTAAACCAATACCTAACGCTAATGAACCAATACCAATTCGACCGCCAGCTAATTCACCAACTGCTACGCCAAATCCTTTATTCTCTTTGCCCATCATTGCGTTAGCGGGTATGCGACAATCAGTAAAACTCACTTCATTGGTTGGTGATGCTTTTTGTCCCATTTTTTCTTCAGGCTTACTTACCGTAATACCCGGTGTATTTGCTTCAACTAAGAAACATGAAATGCCTTTCCCTTTTGGGGCCTCGGCATCAGTTACCGCCCAAACAACAAAAATATCAGCAAAGCTAGCACTCGTAATATAAAGCTTACTACCATTTAATACGTATTCATCACCGTCGAGCACTGCTGACGTTTTCATCCCTGCGGGGTCTGAGCCGGCATTATTCTCTGTTAAACAAAATGCGCCTGCTTTATATTCGCCGCTGCATATTTTAGGTAAATAATTCTGTTTTTGTTCTTCATTACCTACGGCCTGAATAACTTCTGCAACCATATTTGTGACAGAAGTTGTGACTGCAGTTGAAGCACAAGCCCGAGCAATTTCTGTTATGGCTAAACTAAAAGCAACCGTACCAGCTTCCACACCACCATATTCCGCTTTAATGTTTAAGCCCATAAACCCAAGTTCTGTTAATTGCGCAAGGTTATTAAGGAAAAGTGTTTGATCTTGGGTTTCAT
>Ga0307492_10001359_pt1 | contig 10143 bp, 10 predicted proteins | sample SI3LmetaG_FD_202365 | JGI IMG/M metagenome (GOLD analysis project Ga0307492, IMG submission 202365) | Sea-ice brine microbial communities from Beaufort Sea near Barrow, Alaska, United States - SI3L | ecosystem: Environmental > Aquatic > Marine > Coastal | place: USA: Alaska | collected 2017-05-06
AATTTCCGAATAAACGTAAAGATAATGCTAAAGGACGAGCTAATAAAGTAACTATCTCAAGAATAAAGTTCACTGGATACAAAGACCAATGACCAAAAGGTTGTCCGTAAAGTTCTTTCATGAACCCACCAACACCTTTCACTTTAATTGAATAGTAAATAATTAAGAAAAACACACCGCCTGCTAGGGCGAAAGTTAGATTTGGATCTGTAGTTGGTACTGGCTTCATGTATATATGAGCCATATCAATACCTGAAACTAGACTAATTAACCATGGGAGTAAATCAACTGGCACCCAATCCATTGCATTCATTAATAGAATCCAAACAAATATGGTTAAAGATAAAGGTGCAATTAAGTCATTTTTCCCATGGAAAGTTCCTTTTACACTATCATCAACAAACTCTACTATCATTTCAGTAGCACATTGCAATTTACCCGGTACGCCAGTAGTTGCTTTTTTCGCGACAGAACGAAAAACACCTAAAAATAGTAAGCCTAAAAATACAGACCATCCTAACGTATCAAGATTCCAAGACCAGAATCCTTCACCTACCGTTAAGTTTGTTAAATGGTGTGTAATATACTCTTGACTGGTTAATGTTGCTTCAGCAGCAGCGTCAGACATATTAATATTCCCAATGATTAAAGTTTAAATAAAAATGGTGTTAATAATGGCAATACCATTACTAAAAAAAAAGTTCCAAAAAATGCTAATGGTAATATAACTATTATTTTAAAAGCGAATATTAATAAAATCGCCATTGACAGCATTTTTAATTTCACACCACTAAAAAAGGAATTCATCACTAATTTAGAAGCGTTAGCCCCCGCATATCTGAATGCTTTAAAGGCGAATAAACAATTAGGAATTATAGTAACGACACCTGCAGCTATAACTGATTGTGCGCTAAGTAACCCCCAATAAAAATAGGTTAATAAAGTACAAATTAATACGACGATAATAGATAAGCCTATTTGCTGACAGGCAATCTTACGTCCAGCTCTTGTTAGTGTATTTTTATTATTAAAAAAACTCACACTCATTAATTATCAAATATTTTGATTAAAAGCTACGTATTAAAACTACGAATAGATTCGTATAATTCGTTCTTTATTTAAAGTAAAAACTTTAACTATAAAAAGTCAGCGCAAGTATACTGATTTATGATATGAATGCAACAAAATAGGGCACTTGGCGCCCTATTTTTGTGCTAAAAATTAGATATAATAATGGGATAGACTAAAAAGACCGAAAGCGAGCGACTATTCCATCGAGCTCATCTAAATTAGTGTACGATATTATCAACTTTCCTTTGCCTTTTTTATTGTGAGCAATAGTGATTTGAGAACCGAATTTTTCAGATAAATTTTGTTCTAGGCGTTTAGTGTCTGGGTCTTTAACCGTTTCTTCTACTATTTTTTCTGGCGCTTGAATTTTTTTAATCAGTGCTTCTGTTTCACGTACAGTTAAATCTTTAGCAACAACTGTTCTAGCCGTGTTACTTTGTAAGTCATCTTCTAACGCTAATAGTGCGCGAGCATGCCCCATTTCTATGTCGCCATGCTCAAGTAACGTTTTAACGTCTTCATTGAGTTTATTTAAGCGTAATAAATTAGAAACCGTGGTACGAGATTTACCAACAGCGTTAGCAACTTCTTGATGCGTTAACTCAAATTCTGTTAATAATCGCTCTAATGCTATTGCTTCTTCCATTGCATTTAGATCTTCTCGTTGAATGTTTTCAATGAGGGCAATAGCAATGGCAGCTTCGTCTTCTACATTTTTAATAATACAAGGTATTTTATCTATTTCAGCTATTTGTGCTGCACGCCAACGACGTTCACCTGCTATTATTTCATAAGTGTTTTCACTGACATTTCGAACGACAATAGGTTGAATAATACCTTGAGAACGAATTGAATTTGATAAGTCTTCCAAAGCTTCAGCTGACATATCTTTACGAGGTTGATATTTACCTTGTTGTAATTGCTCTATAGGTAAATATTGTAATTCACTGTCATCTACAGAAGTTAAATTACTCTGAGCCACATCATCTATTTCTTTATTTGATGTTAATAGTGCATCAAGACCACGACCTAGGCCTCTTCGTTTAGCTGGACTCATAATTTCCCTTCGGATTTATCGGAATAGTTAATCAATTTTTTGTTCTGTCTTACGTAATATTTCACCAGCAAGTGCTAAATATGCTTTTGCACCCGTTGACGACTTATCATAATACATTACAGGTGAAGCAAAGCTTGGTGCTTCAGCTAAACGGACATTACGTGGGATCACGGTACGGTAAACTTTATCACCAAAATGACGTTTCAATTGTTCAGATACATCATTAGCTAATCGGTTACGTGGATCATACATAGTACGCAAAATACCTTCAATATGTAATTCACTGTTCACTACAGATGTTAACTGAGAAACTGTATCCATTAATGCCGTCAAACCTTCTAAAGCATAATATTCACATTGCATTGGGACCAACACTGAATCAGCCGCTGTCATAGCATTTACAGTAAGCATATTTAATGAAGGAGGGCAGTCAATAATAATATAATCGTATTTATCTCGAATGGGAGCTAGGGCATTTTTTAAACGTTGCTCTCGTGAATATACTTGCATTAATTTAATTTCAGCAGCGGTAACATCTGTATTAGCAGCAATTAAATCATAAAGGCCTGATGTTTCTTTACATACAACTTCATCAAACGGTTTCTCTTCAACCAATAATTCGTAACTCGTTGCAGGTACTTTATATTTATCAATACCACTGGCCATTGTGGCATTGCCTTGAGGATCTAAATCAATTAATAATATTTTTCGTTTCGTTGCTGCTAAAGAGGCAGCTAAATTAACTGATGTAGTTGTTTTACCAACTCCACCTTTTTGGTTAGCAACCGCAATAATTTTTCCCACAATAACCTCGAAAGTAATTTATTATATTGTTATTTTTTTTAGTTCAATGACATGACGTTCACCCTGCAAATTAGGCACGATTATTTCGCTACTGTCTACAAACTTTATATGTTCTGGCAATTGTTCTATTTCTTCGCGGGGAAATTGACCTTTTAGTGCAAAAAATCGTCCCGTTTCATCTGCTATTAGATGTTGACACCAATTAACCATATCTTCAAGTGATGCAAATGCTCTACTTAGCACTCCGTCAAACAAAACCTCTGGTTGATACTTTTCAACTCTAGATAAAACAGGTGCTACATTTTTAAGCTTTAATTGAAAAACAACTTGCCGTAAGAACGTAATTCTTTTACCCAAGCTATCAAGTAAAACAAAATTTCGTTCTGGGTATAAAATAGATAATGGAATACCTGGTAATCCAGGTCCAGTACCAACATCTATAAAAGATTGTCCTTTAAGCTTTTCACCTACCATCAAACTGTCCATAATATGTTTAACTAACATATCAGTAGTATCTCTAACAGCTGTTAAATTATATGCTTTGTTCCACTTATTTAATAATTCTACATATTGAATTAATAAATCAATCTGTTTTTCTTTGAGTGATAAGTCGCTTTTTTCAATTAATAATGTCAGTTGAGTTTTAAGTGTCATTTATTTTTTCACGTTTAAATAATTTAATTAGGCAGTTTTACGTAATAAACCGTGTTTTTTAAGATAAACCAATAGTAATGATATTGCTGCCGGAGTTATACCAGAAATACGAGATGCTTTACCAATTGTCTCTGGACGTGAATCACTTAGCTTTGCAACAACTTCATTTGATAAACCTGATATTTGAGTAAAATTAAAATCAATTGGAATGAGTGTATTTTCGTGACGCTTCTTTTTAGAGATCTCATCGAGTTGTCTATCAATATAACCGGCATATTTAATTTGAATTTCAATTTGTTCAGCTGCTTGCTTATGATCAACTCCAGGACCAATACTTTCAATTTTCATTAGATCTTCGTAACGTACTTCAGGACGACGAACGAGATCTTCTAAACTATTTTCTCTGCTGATATCAGATTTTAGTAATGGATTAATTTGATCAACCACTTGGTGATCTTTTTGGATCCATGTTGATTTCAAACGTTGGCGTTCGAGTTCAACTATTTCCATTTTTTCATTGAATGATTTCCAACGATCTTCATCGACCAAACCAAGCTTATAGCCTTTTTCGGTTAAACGAATATCCGCGTTGTCTTCTCTCAACAATAAGCGGTACTCAGCACGTGAAGTAAACATACGATAAGGTTCTTTCGTACCTAATGTCGCTAAATCATCAACCAATACACCCATGTAAGCTTGATCTCTTCCTAAGATAAGTTCTTCCTTGCTTTGCACACGAGCTGCTGCATTAGTGGCAGCGAGTAAACCTTGAGCACCAGCTTCTTCGTAGCCTGTTGTGCCATTAATTTGTCCAGCAAAATATAAGTTTTCGACAAATTTGCTTTCTAACGTTTGTTTTAAATCACGAGGATCAAAATAATCATATTCAATCGCGTAACCTGGTCGAGTGATATGTGCATTCTCAAAACCGTTAATTGAACGAACCATCGCCATTTGAACATCGAAAGGTAAACTTGTCGAAATACCGTTAGGATATATTTCATGTGTTGTTAAACCTTCAGGTTCAACAAATATTTGGTGTGAATCTTTATCGGCAAAGCGAGTGATTTTATCTTCTATTGAAGGACAATAACGAGGACCAATTCCTTCTATAACACCAGTATACATAGGGGATCTGTCAAGACCATTTCTAATAATGTCATGAGTATTAATATTTGTATGTGTGATGTAACAAGGTACTTGTTCTGGATGATCATCTCTAGAACCCATGAATGAAAAGATCGGACGAGGATCATCACCGGGTTGTTGTTCCATTTTAGAAAAGTCTAAGCTTCTGGCATCTAAGCGTGGTGGTGTACCTGTTTTTAAACGATCCATACGAAATGGCATATCACGTAACTTTTTGGCTAAGTTTTCACTTGAAGGATCACCGGCTCTACCGCCTTGATAATTATTTAAGCCAATATGAATCTGACCTGCTAAAAAAGTACCTACGGTTAAAACAACTGATTTAGCTTTAAACTTCAGTCCCATTTGCGTTGAAACACCAACAATTCTGTTATTTTCTAAAATAAGATCATCACAAGGTTGCTGAAAGATCGTGAGATTTTGTTGATTTTCTAAATAATTTCTCACAAATGATCTATACAAAATTCGATCAGCCTGAGCTCTAGTTGCTCGAACGGCAGGTCCTTTACTGGCATTTAACGTTCTAAATTGGATTGCAGCGTGATCAGTGGCAGTTGCCATTAATCCGCCTAAGGCATCAATTTCTTTTACTAAATGACCTTTACCAATTCCGCCAATGGCTGGATTGCAAGACATTTGACCTAAGGTGTCGATGTTATGTGTTAACAATAATGTTTTACAACCCATACGTGCTGCTGCCAGACATGCTTCTGTTCCGGCATGACCACCACCAACTACAATTACGTCATAAGATTCTTGATACCACATAAATTTTTAGACCTTGGTTAAACTTTACATTATTTTTTGAATAATTTTTTATTCAAAAATTAGGGAAAGTATTTTAGCGCTTTTTTGTGATGAGGGGAATGATCAATTTATTAAAAAGATCTGAGTGTGATCCTTCTTATAATATATAAGATCTTTAAAGAGATCTTATTACTATTACTTATTAGTAAAGCACTTTTCTGTTGATAAGTACTTTTTCTCTTTATATAACAGTTTATTAGTTTGATCATAACACTGTGATCAATCTTTGATCAAAGGGCTTTAAACCTATGATCAAAATAGCTACTTATCCACAGGTGAAATAAATGATAATTATATACACGGAATAATAATAAGAAATTAATAGGTTTTACCCAGACTTATCCACAATAGGTTTATTTAGTTAACAGTTTTGTTGATAACTTATGTGTAAGATCTTTATAAAAGATCTTTATTTGTTATTAACCACTGTTGAGCTAGATCCTCTGGATCTATTTCTTCTCTCATATCGAGCGTTTTAAGGGTGATTTTTTCTTTACATCCCTTTGATAACATGATGTTTTTTATATTAACAGCAGCTTTGCAAAAGGTATCATAGTTTGAATCTCCTATTCCTATGATCATAAAGTTAACTGGGGATAGATCTATCGTCGTATTTTTAATATCTTCAACAAATTTTTGAATGTTGTCAGGGAAGTCGCCTGCGCCATGAGTTGACGTACAAATTAACCAAGTCTCATCATTGCTGTTTATTTGTTCAAATTTAGGCTGTAAATGGAGGCTCGTTTGGTGATTTAATGCCAATAAAGTCTCTTCACAGGCTTCGGCAACATACTCAGTTCCACCCAACATACTACCCACAATAATTTGAAATGAGCTCATTTTATTCCTTTATTTATATAAATTTAGCGTTATTTTCCGATACAAAACGACGAGAAAATTTCAGTTAATAAGTCGTCATTAGTAAATTCACCGGTTATTTTATTGAGTTCTATTTGGCATAAACGTAATTCTTCAGCAAGAATTTCTCCTGCAACATAAGATTCAAGTTGGTCTAGGCCAATAATTAAATGGTGATGTGCTTGTTCTAATGCAGCTAAATGACGTCGTCTTGCCATAAAGCCACCTTCAGTACTACCCTGATAACCCATAATGCTTTTTAAGTGTTCTTTTAGCTCAGGTATGCCACTCCCCTTTTTAGCCGATAACGTAACGGTCGGTAGATTATTGCTTTCTGAAAAACCAGTTTTAATAGCTTTAATATCAGCTTTGTTCTTAATTACGGTTAAGCCAATATTTTTAGGTAATTTAGCAAAAAATTCTGGCCATAACTTTTGCGGATCTTCACTATTATCATCACTCGCATCCACCATAAGTAGCACTCTGTCTGCTTGATTTATCTCTTTCCAAGCACGTTCAATGCCTATTTGCTCAACCTGATCGTTACTGTCACGCAAGCCTGCTGTATCTATAATATGTAGTGGCATTCCATCAATATGGATTTGTTCTGAGAGTACGTCTCGAGTCGTTCCCGCTATATCAGTTACTATCGCGGCTTCTCTACCACTTAATGCGTTTAATAGGCTAGATTTACCTGCATTAGGACGTCCTGCAATAACTACGCGCATACCTTCACGAATAATACTGCCTTGATGTGCTTGGCTCTGAACTTTTTTAACTTGTGTAATAATATTTTTCAGATCATTCACTACTTTCACATCAGCAAGAAAATCTATTTCTTCTTCTGGAAAATCAATAGCCGCCTCTACATACATTCTTAAATGAATTGTACTTTCGACGAGTTGATTAACGAGTTTAGAAAAATCACCCTGCAGTGAATGTAATGCGCATCGAGCTGCTTGCTCTGAACTCGAGTTTATTAAATCTGCAATAGCTTCAGCTTGGGTAAGATCTAATTTGTCGTTGATAAAAGCTTGTTCACTAAACTCACCAGGTTTAGCCATGCGAATTTTAGGCAGAGCTAAAATCTCTTTTAATATCATATCTAAAATTACTGGTCCACCATGTCCTTGTAGTTCAAGTACATCTTCACCTGTAAAGGAGTGGGGTGCTTTAAAATATAAAGCAATACCTTGATCCAATACGTTCAGGTTTGCATCATTGAAGGGTAAATATTCTGCTTTTCTAATTTCTGGTATTCTTCCTAAAATAGCTTGAGCCACACTTTTAACTTCTGGACCCGATATTCTGATAATGCCAACGCCACCACGACCGGGTGCTGTGGCTTGTGCTGCAATGGTTTCTTTTTGATATAAAACTTCAGTCATAATTATTTCCTAGAAGATAGCAAGGCTATTATAAACATTTATTGTGCAGAAATAAAAAAGGCGACCAAATAGGTCGCCTTTAACATTTTTTATTTTATAAATTAATCTTTAGCTTTCGCTAATTTTGCTTTTTCAATACCGCTGAAAATAATCTTCATCTGCGCAATTGAAATCATGTTACTCACAAACCAATAAAGTACTAAACCAGATGGGAACCAAGCCATGAAAACAGAAAATGCCACGGGCATATATTGCATAATTTTCTGTTGCATCGGATCTTGTATAGTCATCGGTTGCATTTTTTGCATGACGAACATACTTACACCCATAAATACCGGTAATATAAAATAAGGGTCCATAGTAGAAAGATCTTCTATCCAGAAAAAGAATGGTGCATGACGTAACTCAACACTCTCTAAAAATACCCAATACAATGCCAAGAATATTGGCATTTGAATGATCATCGGTAAACAACCACCGGCTGGGTTCACCTTTTCTTTCTTGTACATTTCCATCGTAGCTTGTGACATCTTTTGACGGTCATCACCAAAGCGTTCTTTTAACTGTGCCATCTTAGGCGCAAGTTCACGCATTTTAGCCATTGAAGTGTATTGCGCTTTCGTTAATGGATACATTGCACCCTTAACGACTAAGGTAATGACGATAATCGCAAAACCCCAGTTAGTGACTAAAGACTGAATTTGAAGCAATAACCAAAATAGTGGTTTACTGATCATCGACAAAAATCCATAATCAATCGTTAAACCTAGGAATGGTGCAATTTCATCTAGTACATATTGATCTTTAGGGCCAACATAAAATATAGCTGAAGTTGTTGCTTGGCTATTTGGTTGGATAGTTAACGAAGGCGTTTTATAACCAATAATAGCTTCACTGTTTGTTGAATAACTAGAATAAATTTGGTTATCAACAGTTTGGTCAGGTACCCATGCTGAAACAAAATAATGCTCTAACATTGCTACCCAGCCACCAGCGGTAGTTACGTTTAACTTAGTTTCTTTTATATCGTCAAAATCGTATTTCTCATAACGATCTTCTGTTGTTGAATATGCGGCACCGCGATAAGTAGGCATTAAAGAACTACCACTTTCTACAACAGTTGATTGAATTAATTGTGCGTACATTTGAACACTAGCTGCAGTTGTTGCCGTGTTATTTATAATATATTCAACATTTATGCTATAACCTGATTTTGAAAATGTAAAACGTTTAGTCACGTTTAAACCATTTTCAGAGATATATTGTAAATCAACAATTAAAGGTGTATCACCAGTTTGAGTATATGATTTGCTAGTGGTTTGATAAATTGGACGACCTGATGCTTTATCTATACCTTGAGCACCAATCAAGCCACTTTGTGCGATGTATTTACGGTTGCCGTTTTGCATCACAGTAAATGGAATACCGTTACCTTGCTCAGTATCGAACTTTACTAGCTTGGCATCAATAATATCTCCACCAGTTGTGTCTATTTTTATAACTAGAACATCTGTATTAATAGTGATTACTTGTTCACTTGCCTTTTGCATCGTAGCCATTGGCATTGCTGAACTTGATGATTCAGGAATAGAATCGCTATCACCTGAAGTAACTTGATTTGTTGTTTGGCTTATTGCAGGTTGATCAATTACAGGAGTATTATCTTTTTGATATTCAGTGAATAACAAATAAGTAACAACCATAAGGGCAATAAAAAGAAAACTGCGTTGAGATTCCATAGTTTATTATTTCTCTTTCTTTGATGGTGGCACGGGATCTAATCCCCCTGCGTTTAAAGGATGGCATTTTAGTATACGTTTGCCTGCTAACCAACAACCTTTTAACACTCCAAAGCTATTAATAGCTTCAATAGCATAATAAGAGCAACTTGGATGGAATCGGCAGTTATTACCAAGTAGCGGGCTAAGCCAGCGCTGGTAAGCTTTTACTAAAGCTACTGTTAGGTGTTGTGGCGTTGAATTATCTTTCGCCATATTTTTTCTAATTGTTTTTTAATTTCGACATTTTCTAACTGATCAGTACCTGATTTCACCATGACTACCATATCTATATTGGGTAATTCATGTTGATTGAGTCGAAAACTTTCTCTAATTTGACGTTTTATACGATTTCGCTGAACAGCTAATTTAACGCGTTTTTTAGCAATAGCTAAGCCTAAACGATTACGTTCATCTAAATTTGGACTAACAAGAATAGTTATGTGGCTAGAGCCGAAACGAAGAGGTTTAGAAAATACAGATTGAAAGTGACCGGGAGTCAGTAAACGTGACTCCCGATTAAATTCATAATTAACCATGATAGTTAACTGATCTCTTATTTAAAGATTAAAAAAGA
>Ga0307492_10001360_pt1 | contig 10142 bp, 8 predicted proteins | sample SI3LmetaG_FD_202365 | JGI IMG/M metagenome (GOLD analysis project Ga0307492, IMG submission 202365) | Sea-ice brine microbial communities from Beaufort Sea near Barrow, Alaska, United States - SI3L | ecosystem: Environmental > Aquatic > Marine > Coastal | place: USA: Alaska | collected 2017-05-06
GGCATCAACAAGATAGTTCTGTTTGGCATCGTTACGTTGTGTTTCATAACCCACCCGATCGTTCACAGGCCCGCGGTAAACCACGCGCCAGTCGCTGGTATCAATGACCAACACTTCACCGCTTCGGTCAAGTTCAAGCGCCTCTCCAATCAACTGTGTATCGTCAACCAAAACGGGAAAATCGACACCAAATTCGGCTACTTCCTGACGAATACTCTTGTACGTATCCTGCAAGCTTGAATTGATCAGCATGAACTCGACATTATCACCGAACTTTGCACGAATATCTCGCAGATCTGGCAGCAGATTACGTACAATAGGACAACCGTTCATCGTCACCATCAGCACCACCGCTTTCGCGTCCTTATGATAATAAAGCTCATGAGAAGAATGATGTTGATCAAGCAAACGGAAATTGTCGACACGGTTTGACACAGCAGACACGCTACCAATAGAAAGAATGAAACAAGCAATACATAAAACAATCAGGCGCATAAAGGGCTTCTAATAAATATTTTAATTGTACAAACAATAAACGATGCACCGTATCTATTCAACATTCAGCGCGTATAGAGCTTGTTGATTTGAGTATGCCTATTATCTTGGGCAACTGCAGCCAAGGTATTGATGAGTAAACTAAGTTGTTATTGGCCAACACGTGCTTTGCGAAACCCTTTTTTAAAACCTGACTTAAAAGCCTTGTTGAGTAAATCCACATAATGTTCAGCCGTCACCGCATTAGTGGTTTCCAGCACAGTTTGTTCACTGGCGTCTAGCACCTGATACCGTCCCTCTTTTGTGTTTACCCAAAAAGGGCTTAACTCTTCATCCTTCATAAAACGGCTCCTTTTTGATCAAGCCTGCACCTTTGGTGCTTTAAGCTATTGATATTTAATGTAAAGCTAACACATTGATGAAATATGCTAAATATTTCCCCGCAAGATGGTCTGCGTCATAATGGACTTGATATATTTTTCACAGTTTTCGAGCAATAATCTCAACTGGGGCAATCAGGTCTTTTTCTATATTTTCAATCATGTTGCCAAGTTTTTTGACGGCATTTTCCTGTATTAAGATATGCAGACCTAGGGGTGCCAAACTTCCTTTAGCCTCTGCTTTTACGCGTAATTTATTAAAGAAACCCAATGAAAAATCCCTCCGATTGTTTTCTTGGGTAATATCAAAACTGGCCTGCTGCAAGGCTTGTATATAGTCCAAAAGAGTCGATAATTTACTTGTACTGCTATCTGTCGCCCATGGAACGGGATACGTTAACTCTCCATCCTGTTGACGCATAATGTCATATATACCTACTCTAAATATTTCAGTAAATAGCGATACCTTGTCGTCAATATTCATACCCACATGAAATTCATCAACAGCAGCAAGGTCCTCGATGGTTGCGGTTTCAATGGTTTTACCCATAACTAGAAGTGCTATTTTAATAGCATCAAGCAAATTGCCATGTAAATAGTGGTCCGCTACCGACTTATCATACGACATAAATAGATATTTCCATGATTAACGTTTTAAAATGTAACAGCTGACTGGCACAACATTGTAGCCTATAGATACCATGTCCTCACAGCAGCCATTTTTTACTCGAGCTTCAAGTTCCACTAATGACTAAACGCGAGCCACAATTTCATTTTAACCATATTATGTATTGATAGTGCAGATCATCATCCGTTAGGTATCATCGAAACAAAAGATTGGTGATATACAGGAAAATAAATTGGAATGTTTGGGTATTATTATTGCGTTGCCATGCAAGTATTTTAATGCCGTGACAATATGTTCTGGAGCCCGTAAGCTGGGTCCTTTAACAGAGTATTTATCAATATGCATTATGCTTCTTCTTTGATAAAAAGATCTGTACCTGCCCATCTGTCTTATAAATGTCTCTATTTTTTATTAGCCTGTTTATTATTCTCATCCTGTAGCGATACATATCAGCTTAAATCCCCTCCCATTGCTCACCAAGGAGTCATGGACCTTTCCCAATGGAATTTTGAAACAGAGGGGGTTATCAAACTTAATGGTGAATGGGGGTTTCATTGGAAGCAATTATTGGCACCGAGCGCGTTTTCCTCCCAAGACAATCCCAAAGAACAAGACTTTGTGAAATTACCAAGTTCATGGAACGGCTATCAAATGAATGGTGAGTCACTTGGTGGTGATGGTTATGCCACCTATCACCTGCGCATCATTGGAAACAACCGCCACAACAAACTGATGTTTAGAACCAGTTGGATGGGCACGTCTTACAATCTGTTTGTTAATGGAGAACTCCTTGCCTCCAATGGGGTTGTGGCAACAACACTCGAAACAATGACACCTCAATATTTGCCTCTCATGGCAAGCTATCAATCTGACGGTGACACACTGGATGTGGTCTTACAGGTCGCTAATTTCTTCCATACTGAAGGTGGCGCTTGGTATCCTATAGAAATAGGATTAGAGCCTCAGATAACAAAAATAAGAGAAGGCCATCTTTCCATTGACCTATTTTTATGTGGCGCTATTTTCATCATGGGCATATATTATTTAGGTCTCTATCTATATCGCAGGAAAGAGAAGTCATCCCTGTTGTTTTCTCTATTTTGCCTATTAATGGCATTTCGCTCACTGTTAACCGGCGAGCTCTATCTACCCTCAGTTTTCCCTGGCATAGAATGGAGCCTTTTGGTTCAACTGGATTATCTGAGCTTTTATTTGGGCGTGCTATTTTTTGCAGCATTCATCCATGTGCTATTTCCACAGTTGTATTCTCAGTATTTTTTAAATGGCTACATGGCTATTTGCATCTTGTTTTCACTGACTGTTGTTGTTTTTCCCGTCAATATATTTACCCAGTATGTTCCAATATTTCGAATGCTTACCGTCGTTTTCGCCCTATATACAACTTATATACTCATAGTGGCCGCTTTGAAAAAAACCCCCGGCTCTATGACACTGTTAGCAGGTGGCGTTTTTCTGTTTCTATCGATTATTAGCGACCTAATCTATCAGCAAGGTCTAGTCGACCATTATTTGTTCTTTAGCTCAGACTTTGGATACATTGTGTTCATTTGTTCTCAATCATTTATTCTCATGATGAGATACACCAATGCATTTAACGAATCTGAGCGCTTATTAGCGTCGGTTAATCGAGCTGAAAGCGCAACCCAGGCCAAGTCGCAGTTTTTGGCAAAAATGAGCCATGAAATACGTACACCTTTGAATGGCATACTCGGTGTTGTGCAACTACTGGGGAAAACAAAGCTTACACAACTTCAGAAAGGTTACCTGAAAATAGTCGATGACTCTGGTGCGTTACTATTAAATATTATCAATGACATTCTGGATTTATCTAAAGTCGAAGCCGGCAAGATGACACTAGAAGAAAAATCGTTCAACTTAGAAACGTTAACCGAAGGTGCCTTATTACTTTATCAGGCACAGGCCAGCCTAAAGTCGGTAGAACTATATCTAGAGTATGATGCGAATTTAGCCAAATGTTTTATTGGTGATTCTATCCGCCTTAATCAGGTGCTACTTAACCTAACCAATAATGCCATTAAGTTTACTGATCAGGGCGCGGTTACCATTCAAATTACCGGCACCACTTTAACGCCAACCCACACAGGGATAGAAATAAGAGTCAAGGACAGTGGTATTGGTATTTCACCCGATGTTTTAGAAACGCTGTTTGATTCATTTAAACAAGCTGACGAGTCGACAACACGAAAATACGGTGGCACAGGGTTAGGCTTGGCTATCAGCAAACAAATTATCGAACTGATGGGCGGCAACATAAGCGCACAAAGCGAACTACAGGTTGGATCCACTTTTGTGGTTTCATTGAACCTAAAGCGTGATGAAGACAACCACGAAGCAGAATCTGTTGATGAAGTTGATGTTAATGAAGACAAAGCAACAATACCTGAAGCCAAGTTATCAGGCTGCATTCTGGTGGTAGACGATAGCGATATAAATCGCATTATTGCCCAATACATGCTTGAAGGTTTTGGGCTCACCGTGGTGACTGCTGAAAATGGACAACAAGCATTAGAGAAATTTCAGAAACATACCTTCGATATGATACTCATGGATTGCGAAATGCCAATAATGGACGGTTATGAGGCATCAAGAACCATTCGAGATATGCAATTAGGTGAAGCGCGTCCCCCTATTGTTGCGCTTACGGCAAATGCATACCAAGAAAACCGAAAAAAATGCGAGCAAGCAGGCATGGACGATTTTCTTAGCAAGCCAATAATGGAAGAAGCGCTATTAGACATCTTAAAAAAATGGATGAAGCCCTAACAATCTGACGTCGGGCTCAGGCCATGCTTTCAACTTTATCAGCGGCATACTTAGTAGAATATATGTAAGCATAGAATTGAGTGAAATGAACACGTCGAATGTGGTTAACGCAGCTATGTCAGAAGAGTTACTGATGTTATGTGCTAAGTTTGCCCCCATCAAAGAGTACTCAGACGGCTACACTATCCATAACCGCGGTGAATTAAAATTAGGGTTATCCATTATTTACTGTGGCCAAGTAAAAATTGGAAATTATGGATTGGATGGCAAGTATCCGCATATGACGACATTGTCGAAGGCAGGTACTTTTGGTGAATTCACCTTGTTTAATAACCTTCCTCGTACTCATCATGCAATGGCAGTAGGCGCAACTAAAGTGATTCAAATGTCGGCCAATCACTTTAACCAATGTTCAAAAGGCCCCCCTGAATTGAGCGCCTTTTTACTTAGTTCAATGAGCCTTAAATTACATATAGCTCTAGAACGTTTAGATGATATTCAACGTCTACCTACTTATATTCGATTGGCAAAAGTATTATTGCAGCATACTGATAAACAAGGACAGGTGGTTCTGCGTCAAAAAGATTTGGCCGAACAACTGGGGATAACCGTACGGTGTTGTCATAAATCCATTAAGAAATTAACATCACTATCATTAATAGAGACGTCTTACGGTGCTATACATATCAACAATATAACGGATTTTACGCTGTGGTTAGAGGAAAAAATGAGTTTAGGGCAATTGTAAAAAAAGTTAACTGAACGATGCCTAATTAATGAGGCTGAGGCTAATTTATCCAACATACTTTATCTATTCAAATAAAAAACTAAATCTTGCATGTAAACTCGAATATTATTCACAGCAATACTCTTCGAGTATTCTAGTAAAACATGCCAGAGATTTTGGCTCTAGCATGTTAATGGTCAATCTATTTACACTATTGAGTATTACGGCTTATGACTCAGGGCCTAAATCAATACCTAATGAGGCAGCCGCTTTAGCAACATATTTATTGGTTTGCATCCACCCAGCTTTTAGCTCTTCTGCTTTACTTTGGTCTTCAAGTGCATCCCAATTAGCTAACAGATTTTCTGGGGTTTGTTGCTCGGGTGATAAGTAAATACCCTCAGTTTCTTTAATTATTGCTCTGGCGTATCCCCCTGCCCCGCAGCCTAAAATAGTGCGATTAGGTGCGTTTTCTGCCACTAACGCTAACAACCCAGTAGTAACAGATTCTACTGTCATAAGTTCCAATACACGTTTGTCTTTAATCAGCTCTTCTGTCATAGCTGTTCGGGCTGTAGGTGATAAACAATTGACTTGAATATTATTTTTTTGCCCTTCGATACATAGGGTGTTCATTAACCCCACTACTGCCATTTTGGCAGCACCGTAATTTGCCTGACCAAAGTTACCGTATAATCCTGAAGAAGAAGTAGTCATGACAATACGACCATAGTTTTGTTGCTTCATGATACCCCACACTGCTTTAGCGCAGTTAGCCGCCCCCATGAGATGCACATCAACAACCAGTTTAAAATCTTCGATGGACATATTAGCAAATGATTTATCTCTTAATATGCCAGCATTGTTGACTAAAATATCGATTCGGCCCCATTTTTCCATCGCCTGCTCGACCATGGTTTGTACTTGTTGCATGTTGGCAACGTTGGCACCATTAGCCATCGCATCACCGCCAGCTTTTTCAATTTCTGCTACGACCGCTAACGAGCCCTCAGACATTGAACCATCTGCTGCGGCCAAATCATTGACCACCACTTTTGCTCCTCTTGCTGCTAAAGCCAATGCGTGGGAACGGCCTAAACCTGCGCCGGCGCCTGACACTATTGCTACTTGGTTGTCGTATCTAATTGTCATAAGGTCCTCAAATAATAGGTTTGAAATGTTAGGGGTAATTGGTTAATTGGGATAATTTAGCTGTCTAATCTTATGGATTAGTAATAGTCATAGTTAGCCACTGTGCAGTCAGTGCAGGCTTGTCTATCGAATCAATTTCGATAGTAATATCCCACGTTAGCAAAAATTGCCCAGGTCTTTTTTCAAGTACATTGGCTAAAACCATATGCCCCCGAATTTTACTGTTGACGTTTACAGGATGTAAAAACCGAATTTTATCAAAACCATAATTTAATCCCATTAGGGTATTCTCTAGATTAATCCCCGCGTCATAAGCAACAGCTGACAACAAAGATAGAGATAAAAATCCATGAGCGATAGTGCTACCAAAAGGTGTCTCTTTTGCCTTAACAGGGTCGATATGAATAAACTGATGATCGTGAGTAGCATCGGCAAAGATATTGATTTGTTCTTGAGTGATGGTAAACCAGCGTGAAACACCGGTTTTTTTGCCCACATAGTCAGTTAAATTTTGTACTTGCATTGTAAGTGCCATAGAAAAATCCTATATCCGTCTGATTTTCGAAATGCTTAAAGCAAATTTTGATAGTGGGCTTTTTAACCCTCGCGTGTCGATTTAACCCAGCCTAAGCTGGGAGATTTTTGCTCAAGCCGCCAAATTTTAGTTGGCACTTTTAAATGAGCAATCAAATCTGAAAGAACAACTTTAGACTATAATCGTCAATTTCTTTAATACTTTTAACGTAGGCGACAGCCCTATGCGATTATCCCCCCTTCTTTATAATACTTAACCTGAACTCGATGTATGATGGCAAACATAAAAATGCTCACGTTGTGTTAATAACATTTACTCGTTATTCTCGTCCAATAAAGACATTTAGAGACCTCACTATGAAACCATTAATTACGTCTATTGCCACACTTATTCTTACGCTTAATAGCGCTTTTATTAGCGCCGAAAAGAGTGTGCTGTTTATTGGAAATAGTTTTACATATGGTTACGGCTCTGCCGCCAAGTTCTATGCTGCAGAATCGGTAACGGATCTAAACAATGAGGGTATCGGTGGCGTACCTGCTCTTTTTAAGTCTTTCACTGAACAATCGGGTCTTGATTATGATGTTTACCTCGAAACGAGGAGCGGCAGTGCACTCGACTTTCATCTAGATAATAAGTTAGCCGTCATTGGCACAAAACCTTGGGACCAGGTCGTGATGCATGGCTTTAGTACCTTGGACAGCAACAAGCCTGGTGATCCAGCATTGCTTGTTGATACCACAGTAAAAATGTCAACATTCTTGCAGAAGCTGAATCCAAACGTAGAAGTATTCCTTACCGCAACCTGGTCCCGTGCAGATTTGGTTTATCAGGCTGACCGTCATTGGTCAGGCACACCTATAGAAAAAATGGCGTTAGACATTCGTTCCGGATACGACAAAGCCGCCGCAGTAGCTCCCTCCGTTAAAGCCGTGAATGGTGTGGGTGAGGCATGGTCTCGCGCAATGGCATTAGGCATTGCCGATACTAATCCGTACGACGGTATCGAATTTGGAAAAGTGAGTCTGTGGTCTTGGGATTATTACCATGCCAGCACCTATGGTTACTATCTTCAGGCTTTGGTGGTATTTGGCAATTTGACGGGGCTAGATCCACGCTCTCTAGGTACAAATGAATGCACTGGTTTCGAGCTTGGCATGTCACGCCATGAAGTCAACATGCTACAACAAGCTGCATTTGAGCAGCTAGTAAGCGAAAACAAAGTCAAGGCTGCGCCCTTAATATTACCGAAATCGGTTTATCCAAAACATTGCGGCTTAAGTCAATCAGAATGATGGAGTGTTTGCATCAGTAGAAAGTGTTTGGAGTTGCATTGTTGATAATCGATTCAAAATCAATTCTTCGTCTGTTTTGACTCTATCCACAATATATTTTTCTGATCAATAACGTTGTGTGTTCAAACTCAGTTTGACTGATGGTTCGAAAAATAGAGGCCCATGATCAATGGTCCGTAGACATTCAATATCAAGAAGAGACGTTTCCAAGCAAGGCCTCAAAATTTTTGATGGGAATGGGTTTGCTAAATAGATCCCCTTGATAAAGTCTACAACCTTTATCAAGTAACAGCTGCCTCTGTTCTTGTGTTTCTACACCTTCGGCAATAACACTTAGTCCCAAACTATGTGCCATAGCAATAATAGTGTGAACTATGGCTTGGTCATTTTGATTAGTGGTAATAGTATCAACGAATGATTTGTCTATTTTGAGTTGAAATAGCGGTAGCTGTTTAAGGTATTGTAACGACGAAAAACCTGTACCAAAGTCATCTAAAGAGAATTGAACGCCAATCTCTGCAAGTGCATTCATTTTAGCGATCATGTCTTCAATATCGTCTTGTAATAAACTTTCTGTCAATTCCAACTTAAGATGAGTGGGATCAATAGCATGTTGCTCTATGGTCGCCATGACTTGGGCGACAAAATTAATCTGCTGAACCTGCTTAATACTGACATTGACCGATAAGGTCATGTCGCGAGTGAGTGTATGTTGTTGCCATACCTTAAGTTGCTCACAGGCACTATCAAGCACCCATTGGCCGATAACCAAAATAGTCCCATTTTGCTCCGCAAGAGGTATAAAATCTAAAGGCGAGATTAGGCCGCGCTCAGGGTGGATCCAGCGTATTAATACTTCAGCGCCTACTGGTTTGTCTGAACTATCCATTTGGATTTGATAATACAATTGGAACTGTTGTTGCTGTATCGCCTGGTTTAGATCTTTTTCAAGTGTTGCACGTGCGGTGATAGCCAGCTGCATACGTGCGTCGAAGAAACGCAGTGTATTGCGTCCGTCTTCTTTTGCTTGATACATTGCGATGTCACCTTGCTTTAATAACTCTTCCACTTCTGATTTATGATCATAAAATACCGTAATACCAATACTGGTGCTGCCGGTGTAATCATGACTTTGGAGCTTGTAAAGCTGGTTAAGAGAGGACAATATCTTATTGGCAATATTTTCTGCTAGTTTCGCGGTTTCAATTGGTAAAGCGCTCAAACGTTCTAATAATACAACAAACTCATCGCCACCAAAGCGCGAAACAGTATCACCTTCACGTACACACTCTATTAAGCGTGCAGCAACTTGTTGCAGTAATAGGTCGCCCATATCATGGCCCAACGTATCATTCAGCGTCTTAAAATGATCTAGATCGATACACAGTAAGGCAAATTTATGACTGGATCGCTTACTCGCTGTCTTAGCTTGATGAATGCGGTCTATCATCAGCCGACGATTGGGTAAATGAGTCAGTGGATCGTAATAAGCCAAATCTTGAATTTCTTGCTCAGCTTTTTTACTTAAAGTTATATCGGAAAACGTACTCACATAGTTAGTCACGATACCTTCTGAATCTTTTACTGCAGTAATGGTGCGTTTTTCGGGATAAATTTCACCGTTTTTACGTTTATTCCAAACTTCTCCTCCCCAATAATCCTTGGTATTTATTTCTTGCCACATTTCGTCATAAAAATGCTTGTCCTGGCGTTCCGAAGATAACATGCTTGGATTATTACCAATGGCTTCTTCTGCGCTATAGCCAGTAATGGTGGTGAATGCTTTATTGACCTGAATCAGTACTTTATTCGCATCAGTAATCATCATGCCTTCTTGTGATTCGAAGGCGGTAGCGGCGATGCGCAATGTGTGCTCAACTTGTTTACGCTCAGTGATGTCGCTCAAGGTGATATGCAATCCAGATGAGTTTGCGACACAATCGAGGTTTGCCTGAAACACCGTGTTATCTTTGCGCTGTATTGATAGCTCAATACTGACTATCTTATTGAGGGTTTTCAAGGCCATAAAATGGCGAACCCACCTGTGTTGATCTGCAGCGATAACCAGAGTGCGCAAGGCTTTGTTGATTAAGGTGCTGCGCTCTTGACCAAGCAAGGAGACCCC
>Ga0307492_10001361_pt1 | contig 10139 bp, 11 predicted proteins | sample SI3LmetaG_FD_202365 | JGI IMG/M metagenome (GOLD analysis project Ga0307492, IMG submission 202365) | Sea-ice brine microbial communities from Beaufort Sea near Barrow, Alaska, United States - SI3L | ecosystem: Environmental > Aquatic > Marine > Coastal | place: USA: Alaska | collected 2017-05-06
GGTACACCAGAGGGAATTTCATTTTCAGTTTCAGGTTGTAAAGGGTCGCCTTTTTCCATATGAAAAGATATCCAAGTGAGCCCGCCTATAACAACAAAGAATAAGGTGATTAAGATGATCCCTTCAACTTTGAGCAATAGATAGTCGGATAAAAAATACACAGCGAGTAAGGTGACCAGTAGTAATACGGGCATCTCTTTTTTTAGGGTACTTGAAGCAATAGATAGAGGTTTAAGCAGTGCGGTTAAACCTAACACTAAGGCGATGTTAGTAATATTTGAACCAAGAGCGTTACCTACGGCGGTATCGGTGTTGCCATTGAACGAAGCGGTGGCTGCTACCATAATTTCTGGAGCCGATGAACCCATGGCGACTATCGTCAGGCCGATGATCATAGGCGATACGCCAATGTTTTTAGCTAGCACTGAGGCGCCAAAGACAAATCTATCTGCGCCCCAACTCAAAACAATAAGCCAAATCAGGAAATAACAAGCTTCTAAAATCACAAAGTTTCACTTCTAGTTTTATGGGGTTAAAAATAATCAAGTTCAATTGTCGCAAAAAGCTAAGGTTTTGCATATGAATGTTAAAATAAATTAGTTTCGCAATATTTTTGCCAATCTAAGGGTCTAGAACAACATATATATGTACAACATGTTGATATATGTACCAACTGTTACGAAAGCAAGTGTGTATAATATATTTGATTTATTTTGACTAGAAATGAAAAACTGAAAATGCACCAATAAAATTAACATCGATGATGAGTGTTAAGCTGATATTCAGCGATAGTTGTATTAAATGAAATATAACTTGTTACCTTTTGGCTTTGTTATTTTATGCAGAAAACTAATACAATAAACACCTCTACAGTTGGGTGTTTTATACTTCGCTCGATTAACTAAAATGGAATGTTTCTATCTGAATGGAAAATTTGATTGAAATTAACAATCTAACCTTTAGCCGTAGTGGTCGAATTATTTACGATGATATTTCACTACAGATTAAAAAAGGTAAGACCACCGCTATTATGGGCCCCAGTGGCATTGGAAAAACAACAATGCTGCGGTTGATAGGTGGCCAATTGGTGCCTGATAAAGGTGATATTAAATTTAAAGGTGAGTCTATCCCAAGTATGCGTCGCAACCGCCTATTTGAGGTGCGCAGACAAATGAGTATGTTATTTCAAAGTGGTGCATTATTTACTGACATGTCGGTGTTTGACAATATCGCTTTCCCGTTACGTGAGCATACAAAGTTATCTGAATCCGTTATTCACACAGTGGTCATGCTCAAATTACAAGCTGTGGGTTTGAGAGGTGCGGCAGAGCTTATGCCTGCTGAACTATCTGGAGGCATGGCACGTAGAGCAGCACTAGCAAGAGCAATTGCGTTGGACCCAGAGTTGATTATGTATGACGAGCCATTCGGCGGCCAAGATCCTATTTCAATGGGGGTCTTAGTAAAATTAATCAAAGCTTTGAACGATGCTTTGCAGTTAACCAGTGTGGTTGTGACTCATGATGTGACTGAAGTTTTAACTATTGCAGATTATATTTATATTTTGGCAGAACAAAGAGTCATCGGCAGTGGTACTCCTGAACAAATCAAAAACAGTGATTCGCCACTTGTACAACAGTTTTTACAGGGGCAAGCAGATGGTCCTGTTCCTTTTCATTATCCTGCGACAAGTACGGCTGAAGCTTTTTTGGGTAGGACATAATGAATTGGTTTATAAATTTAGGGGAATACACACTTAACCGCTTAGAAATGTTTGGTCGAGCAACATTTATGTTGTTTGGCGCTATTATTGCCAAACCTCAACCTTTAAAGTTGATCCCACTGACTATCAAACAAATACATGTAGTCGGTGTTCAGTCACTGCTTATTGTGGTGGTATCAGGTTTGTTTATTGGCATGGTGATGGCGCTTCAAGGCTATACCATTTTGGTTAGTTATGGTGCTGAAGGCAGCTTAGGGCCTATGGTCGCCTTATCATTGCTTAGAGAATTAGGTCCAGTGGTCACCGCTTTATTGTTTGCGGGACGCGCAGGTTCGGCACTCACAGCTGAAATCGGTTTAATGAAAGCGACTGAACAACTCAGTAGTTTAGAAATGATGGCGGTTGATCCACTTCGAAGAATAATTGCGCCGCGCCTTTGGGCAGGCATTATTTCGATGCCAATGTTAGCGCTAATTTTTAGTGCGGTTGGTATTTTAGGTGGACACTTGGTCGGTGTGGATTGGTTAGGCGTAGATTCTGGCAGTTATTGGTCTATTATGCAGTCCACAGTGGATTGGAATAAGGACGTGGTGAACGGCATTATAAAGACTATAGTGTTTGCTTTTGTGATTACCTGGATCGCCACTTTTAAAGGATACGATTCTGTGCCCACCTCTGAAGGTATAAGTAAGGCAACAACAGAAACAGTTGTATTTTCTTCGTTAGCGGTACTTGGGCTAGATTTTATATTGACTGCATTAATGTTTGGAATTGAGTAAAGGAAATGGGAATGAAATCTAGAAAATCGGAATTATTAGTGGGTGTATTTGTCGCTTTGACGATAGCAGCAGGTTTGATGCTAGCACTTAAAGTCGCTAATCAAAGCATGTCGAGCAGTGAAGACACATACATACTGTATGCAAAGTTTGACAACATCGGTGGATTAAAGGTCCGCTCAGCAGTTAAAGTGGGTGGGGTAACAGTAGGTAGAGTCGACAACATTACGCTTAATAATAGCGACTTCACTCCAGTAGTGACCATGAGTATTTCCTCAGAATTTAACCAGTTCCCAGAAACTAGTTCGGTATCTATACTTACCTCAGGCTTATTAGGAGAGCAATATATTGGTTTTCAACCAGGTTTTGCAATTGATGGCATTGAAAACTTGGCTGAGGGTGACTACATAGAAGACACTAAATCAGCCTTGGTATTAGAAGACCTTATTGGTCAATTTTTATTTAGTAGCAACGACGGTTAATCGATGCCGTTGATTGGAGAAAATAACGTGATAAATAAATGTGCATTTCTATTACTGGGTATGTTACTAAATTTTTGCTCTGGTGAAGTATCAGCGCAAGATCAAAATCCTTATGTAATGTTGGAAGATGTAGCGACCAAAACCTTTAGCAGGATTAAGGAAGAACGTCAGCTTATAGAACAAAACCCTGAGCTTCTGCGCACGGTCATGGAGGAGGAATTGCTGCCTTATGTGGATTATAACTTTTCCGCATTAAAGGTTTTAGGCAAGCATTATAAAAAGGTACCAAGAGAAAAAATCCCAGAATATATCAGTGTATTCCGTTCATACTTGATCACTACTTACGCATTGGCTATGGCCTACTATGATGGCCAAGACGTTGAATTTCAGCCAGTTCGTGAAGTGACTGATGAAAGAACAGTGACGGTTAGAGCTGTGGTTAAAGAGCCCGGTCGTCCAAACATAAATTTAGCATTTAAATTACGTAAAAATAAAAAGACCAATGAATGGAAAGCCTACGATATGGTTGCCGAAGGTATCAGCCTTTTGTCTAGCAAACAGAGTGAGTTCCAATCTATATTGCGACAGGATGGCATTCAAAAAGTAATCGATTTAATGAATAATACTATTAGTAGACCTATTAACATTAGCTCAGACAAAAAGGAAAGTTAGTGACTAAATTGCAAGTGATTGAGTCACCAACAGGTTATTTCACTTTAAAAGGTGAGTTGAACCGAAACACTATCCCTAAGTCAGCGGCATTGACAACACTTGAACAAAGCAAGCTAGGCAACTCCACCCTTGATATGTCAGGTGTGAGTAACTCTGATACTGCAGGGTTAGCTTGGTTGATGAACTTTTTAAAAGGTAATCAACAACAAAATGTTCATTTTGAACTAAAAGGTATCCCAGAAAGCTTGATAAAGCTTGCAAAAATAAGCGACGTAGACAGTTTTTTGTCGGTACAATAGCTGACTATTTTCACTTATCTGGATATGTAATGGATAATCAACAAATCGAAGCACTTTTGCTTGAAACTTTAAGCTTAGCTGAAGCGCATGTAAATGGTGATGGTTCTCATTTTCAGGTGATCGCCGTAAGTGATCAATTTGAGACTATGAGTCGGGTCAAAAAACAGCAGTTTGTATATGCACCTTTGGCCGCAAAAATTGCGGAAGGTAGTATGCATGCCGTTTCTATTAAGACTTTTACTGAAAGCCAATGGAAACGCGAAAAAATGTTTAATCTTCCTCAATAGTATCTTCAACTCCCCCTCATCTTAATAATATCAAATAGAGTGTATCTATGGACAAATTAATTATTGAAGCTTGCCCGCCGCTGAATGGGAACGTGACTATTTCAGGTGCCAAAAATGCTGCGTTGCCTATTCTAATGTCAAGCATTCTTGCAGACTCCACTTGTTATTTTGATAATGTCCCAGAGTTGAGAGACATATACACTAGTTTGTCTTTGTTAAATGAGTTGGGTGCTAAAGCTTATCGTCAAGATGGGCAATCAGTGGTAATTGATCCGAGTTCTATTGATAACTTTAATGCTTCTTACGAATTAGTCAAAACCATGCGCGCATCGATTTTGGTGCTGGGCCCTCTTTTAGCTAAATTTGGGCAAGCAAATGTGTCGTTACCCGGTGGTTGTGCCATAGGCGCACGTCCAGTTAATTTGCATCTTCAAGGTCTTGAACAGATGGGTGCCAAAATTGATGTGGACAATGGTTACATCAGGGCGTCTGTGGATGGAAAGTTACGTGGCGCTCACATATTTATGGATGTGGTAAGCGTTGGCGCAACCGAAAACTTAATGATGGCGGCCTGTTTGGCGCAAGGTGAAACCATTTTAGAAAATGCCGCTAAAGAGCCTGAAATTGTTGACTTAGCTCAATGCCTAAATGCTATGGGCGCTAATGTGTCGAATGCTGGAACTGATAAAATTGTGATTCAGGGAGTTGAATCTTTATCAGGGTGTCGTTATCGCGTATTGCCAGACAGAATCGAAACGGGCACTTTTTTAATCGCAGCTGCTGTTACGGGTGGAAAGATTCGTTGTGAGCAAGCGGCACCAAAAACCCTCGAAGCAGTGCTAGATAAGTTGACCAAGGCCGGCGCTAAACTAACTGTTGGTGATGATTGGATTGAGTTGGATATGACTGATAGACAACTTATTAGTGTTGATATTAAAACGGCGCCTCATCCTGGATTTCCAACAGATATGCAAGCGCAGTTTGTGGCGCTTAATTGTTTGGCTGAAGGAACAAGTGTGGTGACTGAGAATATTTTTGAAAACCGATTTATGCATGTACCTGAATTACAGCGAATGGGTGCCGATATTTCTTTGCAAGCTAATAGCGCTGTATGCAATGGCAAGTCAACTTTAAAGGGTGCTCAAGTTATGGCAACAGATCTAAGGGCTTCGGCGAGCTTAGTGATTGCAGGGCTAGTTGCTGAAGGGCAAACCACAGTAGATCGTATTTACCACTTAGACCGAGGTTATGAACACATCGAGACAAAGTTGAACGGGTTAGGTGCCAACATTAAAAGGGTTAGCGGATAACCAAACAAGTAACCCTTAACGTTATTGTAATTCGGCAACTGTCATATCCAATTTCAGAACTGTGCCATCTCTGTTCACCTCAAATGTGACAGTGTCACCTGGCACAGTATCGGCAATATAATCTAATGTATCGCGAATACTATTGGCAGGAATGTCATTTACAGACAAAATAAGGTCTCTAATCTGCAAACCACCCTGTTCGGCTGGACTTCCTTGACCTACAGCTGTAACCATAATCCCAGCGCTTGATGGTCCAGACTGTTGACCTACAAACCCTAATGCTCCACGAGTAACTTTACCCGTAGCGATGATCTCACCCATGACCTTCTTGGCTAGATTGTAAGGTACGGCGAAAGACACGCCATCAACTGATTCAACACGGTTTCGGCTGATACGAGTTTTGAAATTAGCATTGTTGATGCCTATCAAAAATCCTTCACTGTCTACCAGAGCTCCGCCAGAGTTGCCCTCATTAAGTGCTGCGTCTGTTTGAATATAATCGAAATAATTATTTAGCTCGTTATTACTAATCCGGCTAACGATACCCTTGGTGACTGTTTGTCCTAAGTTGTAGGGATTACCCAAGGCTAACACTACGTCTCCAACTAGAGTTTTAGGATCATCAAGTTGCGGAACAGGGTGTAGATTTTCAACTGATATGTTGAGTACCGCTAAATCTGTTATCGGATCGTAACCAATAATTTGAGCTTCTTCGAGTCGCCCATCCTGTAATCCAACTAAAATGAGTTTGGCATTTGCAATGACGTGATAACAAGTCAGGATATAGCCATTTGAAGTCATAATAACGCCAGAACCAAGGCTGGTTCGTTCGATGGGCTGTCGACGATTATAGCCGCTCCTTTCGATGCTCTGACTGTAGATGTTAACAACTGCAGGACCTGCTGCGTTAACTGCTGGATTAAAGCTGAGTTTTTTTGAGCTATCTTGCTCAGTGAATAACGTCAGTGGCAGACCACTACCTTGACGTAAATCGGGCACTAACAATAGGATGATCGAAGAAATGATCACGCCTATAAGAATAGATTTTAGTAAAAAAGATAAGGATTTTAACACAAGCGATATTTAATATTTCTTACTTTAGATGTAGTAAATAATAACATTGAAAACAGTAAGTTGATAGCAGCACTAAGGCATAGTTGCTGCTATCAATAGTTAGTTTTGTTAACGGATCACCAAATACAAAGAAGAGATACCTCGTTTAACATTGAGCGCGATGACGCCTTTTGCATCTTCTAGTTCAGTGCCTAATTGAACAATGTTATCTACTTTCTTGCGGTTAATACCAATTATCACATCACCATCTTGCAAGCCAATGAGACTCGCTGGAGAGCGTGATTCAATATTTGAAATAACTATCCCATTATCGCCTTGTTCAGATTTACCGTTGGTTAAAGCTGCACCCTCTAAAGCTGGGTGAATTTCTTTGGCAACAACCACATTTTGGGTTGCATCGCCTAGTACAACATTAATTTTTTCACGTTTGCCTTTACGTAATACTGTTAATTCAAGTTTCGTACCTGCGCCTTTACTGGCGACTTTCGCTCTTAATTCCTGGAAACTCACAACGGATCTACCATTAATCTCTGTAATGATGTCACCGGCTTGAATCCCGCCTTTTTCAGCCGCTGAGTCTGGCTGAACTTCACTTACAAATGCGCCTTGATTAACATCTAGGTTCATTGCATCTGACAAGCCAGAATCAATATCTTGACCCATGATACCGAGTAAACCACGGCGAACTTCACCAAACTCAATAATCTGATCGACTAAACTTTTCATCATGTTACTGGGTATCGCAAAACCTATGCCGACGTTACCGCCGTTAGGTCCAAAGATAGCAGTATTAATCCCCACTAATTCACCATGAAGACTTACTAAAGCGCCTCCTGAGTTTCCTCGATTGATCGCAGCATCAGTTTGAATAAAGTTCTCATATCCACCAATATTTAAACCCGATCGTCCAAGTGCGCTGACAATCCCAGAGGTTACTGTTTGATTCAGACCAAAAGGGTTACCAATAGCAACAACAAAATCGCCCACTCTCAACTCATCTGAGTCAGCGAGAGGCATAGCAGTCAATGCATCAGGATCTATTTGTAGTAACGCAATATCGCTTTGATCATCGGCACCTAATTTCTTTGCTTTGAACTCGCGACCATCAGTTAACTTAACGGTAATCTCATCAGCGTTGTCTACCACATGATTATTCGTAACCACGTAGCCTTTCTTCGCATCAATAATGACACCAGAACCAAGGCCTTTAAAAGGTCTTTCTTGAAGTTGCTCCCCTGTTCCTCCAAAAAAGTGCTTGAACATCTCAGGCACACGTTGCCGTGAAACTTGCGTTCCTTCAACTGAAATACTGACAATAGCTGGAGTGGCTTCATCTAGCATCGGCGCTAGACTAGGTACTTCGCCTTTATCACTTGAAAAGAAAGGTAATGCAGCGTTAGACACTAAGCTGACAGACATGCTTGCAGTCACTACGCAACAAACCACTAAAAAACGATTTACTACTTTATTCATCGGTTATCATCTCCAACATCTAAATTTAAAAACAATACAAGGACTATCTTGGTGTAGAAAAAGTTCATTATTTGCTTTCTTTAACCGGCGCTTCTTTAGTGCCTGAGAACAATCCTGAACTTTGTGAAGAAAAATCTAAGGGCTGTATGTCTGCACTTGATTTTTCACGAACAGGCCTAGTGCTTTTATTACGTAAATAAGCTGTGGTGTGTTCGCCAAAGTAATTCAATGAATTCCCTTCTGGCCTAGCTTGCTGGCTGATTAATAAATCTTCATATGCTTCAACCTGTTGTTTTAATGCGGTTGATTGCGCGATAATTTTTTCTGCTATTTGTTTAGTTTCATGAATATGCTCAGCAGCTTGCTGGTTCATTAATTCTTGAATGGTTTGCTCGCTTGCAGCCTTATCAATGGTCCGTTGTTTATCTTTGCTTACAATTTTTGCAACAAAAAAACCAATGATTCCGCCAACTATTAACAACAATAATCCCACCAACCAGTCCATAACGTCTCCTATTTAAATACGTGTTTTTGCTTATCTAGATCGCTACTTTTTAATGATTTATAGAGTATTGACCATGAGCATGCTTGCTATATTTGTTATTATACGCTCAGCATTTTCAATGCGGTCATTTTATTTGTATTCAAGTGTTAAAAACACCCATATGTGAAAGGAAAAGTACCAAAGAATGATTAATTTTACACCATGGCAAAAATATCAAAGTGATCTACAAGATCCTGAATTTCTCTATGATGCCGCCCAGGAAAACGCAGTAAAAGAATTGCAACGACTGTATGACGAATTAACCCACCCTGAGAAAAAGCTTACATGGCGAATAAAGTTACAGAGTAAATTTGGTAAGGGGATGCGTAAACCTAGCATCCAAGGGCTATATTTTTGGGGTGGAGTAGGGCGCGGCAAAACTTACCTAGTTGACACCTTTTATGAATGTTTACCTTTTAAAAGAAAGATGAGGATTCATTTCCATCGCTTTATGCACAGAGTGCATCAAGAATTGAAATCCCTTGAAGGTCAACCAGACCCATTAAAAACAATAGGCAAAACTTTCGCACAAGAGACCAAAGTGATTTGTTTTGATGAGTTTTTTGTTTCTGATATTACAGATGCAATGATTTTAGGCACCTTGATGGAAGAGCTCTTTGGCCATGGCATAGTTTTAGTCGCCACTTCAAACATTGTGCCAGACGACCTATATCGCAATGGTCTACAGCGAGCCAGGTTTTTACCAGCGATTGAATTAATCAATCAAAATACGCGTGTTGTGAATGTTGATAGTGGTGTGGATTACCGCCTGAGAACCCTAGAGCAGGCAGAGATTTTTCATTATCCATTAGACAATAAAGCCAATCAAAATTTGCATAAATATTTTATACAACTAGCACCTGAGTTAGGTACTGAAAATCAAGAAATCAAAGTAGAAGGCCGAATGATCCCAACCTTGCATTATGCTGACGGGGTCGTGATGTTTGAGTTTCGTGATATTTGTGATGGGCCTAGGAGCCAAACTGACTATATGGAAATAAGTCGCTTATATCACACTGTATTAATTGCTAATGTAGAGCAGATGGGACGAACCATCGATGATATTGCTCGGCGTTTTATTGCTATGGTGGATGAATTTTATGAGCGTAATGTTAAGTTGATTATGTCAGCTGAGGTGTCCATGGAAACTCTTTATTTGGATGGCCAACTTAATTTTGAATTTAGACGTTGCTTAAGTAGGCTAAAAGAAATGCAATCTCATGATTATCTTGCATCGCAGCATGTTCCTTAATATACCCGTCTCCCTTGAAGCTGCAGCGTTGTTGGCTGCTCTCACTCACCCCAATCACTTAGTACATCTAAGCTCACGGGGCTGAGTTCCTTTGCCGCCTAGCTGCAACTACAATGGCTTTGGGTATAGTTAGTTATTAAATGGGTTTTGTTATCTGACTTGAATAGCTGTAAAATCCTTCATATTAAATCTAATCGGGCCAAGCTATTAGCTCTAAACTTGTTAGAAGTGAATAACTATTAGAAGA
>Ga0307492_10001362_pt1 | contig 10139 bp, 14 predicted proteins | sample SI3LmetaG_FD_202365 | JGI IMG/M metagenome (GOLD analysis project Ga0307492, IMG submission 202365) | Sea-ice brine microbial communities from Beaufort Sea near Barrow, Alaska, United States - SI3L | ecosystem: Environmental > Aquatic > Marine > Coastal | place: USA: Alaska | collected 2017-05-06
TTCTATAATTTTCTTAGTTTTATCTGCATCAGCACTCCACGCAAGAATATCTCTTGCTGAAAAATATGAAGTAACTTCTTTTACGAGAGGACTCGGCATTTTAAGTACTTTAAGTAATTCAAAAACATCCTGTAAAATCTCTCGCTTATATCTGATTAACATCTTCCGGCACTGCAATTTTCGGCTTCTTTTTCCTAAGGGGATAAAATCTGTTATTGAAGCTTGAAGTTTACGGGTTATAACTTTTCCAAAGGTCAAACTTAAATCCATAATACTATATTTTAAGTATGTTGAAATCTTTATCCCAAAAATTCTTTGAGAGTATCCTGAAGTTTTTCAGCTTCCAATTTTGTAATAACCCATTCAGATGTAGCGGCAGACCTTGTAATAGAAACGGACACTCCTTTGAATTTTATAGTTTCCTTTGTCTTTTCGTTTTCACTGGTTGTAAACTTATTCTTGACCTTAATTACAACGGGGTTTCCTACTTCATTAACCAGTTTGATAATTTTCATGATTTTGATGTGTATTAAGAATATTGATTAAATGTTTAGAATATCAAATGTTAATAATTTTGTTTTAAAAAAAGAATGGATAGTACTTATACAACAAATGCTGGTTAATATGTCTCTTAAACAAAGAGAACATTACGTTGGTTACCACTATAGTAAAAATCTGTACTCGTTTCCGGAAAATCCACCTGGGGAGATGACCGTTGAAACTGAAAAAACAAGTACAGAATTCACGGAAAACTCCTACAAACGTAGGAAGCAACTCGCTCATTACATGAGGGACGTTAAACTTGCCGAGGAAACAAAAAAATTATCAATGAATTAATTTACTTGGGATGCTTCGTACATGGATGCATACTTTCACATACCTTCGCATGTTCGCAGTCGGCACACTTTTCTTTTTTGACTACTCCGGGACATCCTTCAAATGCGCATTTTTTCACTCTCGGTGCGGGAACCGGAGGCGGATGTGATTCCTCAATGTTGTTCTTTTTGTCGCTTGGGGTAATTGGAGTAACTCGAGTAACAATTGATGTAAGTCTCACTCCCGATCCCGCAAACAACTGTTGCTTGGCGGAATCGGTTGGATCTGCACCGATTTTCGCTTGATGGTAGATCACGGATGTGATTCCCGAAGCTATGATAAACTTCGCACAGTCAAGGCAAGGTTCATAGGTTGAATACAGAGTCGTGAATTCAAGGGATACTCCCCTGCGTGCAGCATCCGCAATTGCATTTTGTTCTGCGTGGATTGTGTTGATTTCTTTCTTGTCGTGATAGACTGGAGCGTGGTTCATTCCGGGTGGGAACCCGTTATATCCACTGGAAATAATCCTGCGATCTCTCACAATTACAGAACCTACTTTCTTTTTGATGCTGGGCGAGCGACTGGACATTAAGTATGCCGCTGACATATGGTACTCATCCCACGTAGGGCGAGCAGTCTGGGATTCTACTAAGGCTTTGACTGAGGAAATCATTATTTTTTGCTTTATATTCTTATTGGTATACATCTCTAATATGATTTTCAATTTTGAAAGTTTTTTTAATCACAAAAAATTTACACCAATTTTTTTTTCACCTTGGTTTATTTTTAAAAAATAAACGATGATATATTTATACATAAATCACAAAAAAAATATGTCTATGCAATTGTTCGGGAAAACGTTAACGGGGAAGACCATCACGCTTGACACCGAAGCCTTTGATACTATTGGAAGTGTAAAGCAAAAAATTTCCAAGGAACTTGCAGCTTTTAACAAAACCAAAGCGGGTAAGTTTCTTAAAAAGAAGGGTCATGAGAAAAGATCGCAAACTATGAAAGCTCAAAGATATTTGGCAACTGAAAAAAAATGTGAAGTAGTTAAAAAAGCATCAGGATTCTGTAAAAAATCCGCAGCAAAGGATGGGCTTCAGTCATACTGCATAGAATGCACGTGTGCTATTAAAAACGAAAGAAGCTTGGTCAAACAATTGGAAAAACTTAGGATAGAACATGGCAGTTTGTGATCTAAACATTTAGCAAATTATAAATATACCAAGAAAGAAAAATGACTGAAGTCCAAATATGGTCCAACCCAGTGTATGCTGCTATAGGAGAAGCAGCTTTAGAAAATCTCCCAGTTTTAGACGTAGGTACTCGCAACGGACCTACCGACTACATTGACTATTTGACGATTGCAGATTTGACTGCGCCTGTAATGAAGGGCGTTGATCGGTTCCGAAGGCCTTTCATAGCAATGAAACTTAGCGCTGTTTCCGATCACGTGGAAAATGAAGTTTATGAATTTGTTGGAACTTTCTTTCAGCGGTACACGGACGACGAAGTTAACTGGGCCTACGGAACATGCTACAAACTTAACATGTTGTTTCACGACTCTCGGGTGCGACTCTCGCATATGGAAGGGTTGGAGCGAAGATTGTTTCTTCTCCTAAACGGCACGGCTGTGCGCAGCGTAGATTTTTACGCTAACACAACCGACGATGAGGAAACCGACTGGGTAAATGGTAATGGAGAATATACCATGAATTTACTTCGTGAACCCGGCGCTTAGCTTATTTTAAACATCAACTTTTTTTATGTTATAGTTATTTGACATATTATATATACAAAGTAATTAAAGGCTCATTAAATCCAAAGTGAATATGTTAAACAATGGGAATAACAAACGAAAACATACCTCCAGTTATGGTCGAAATCCGTACTTATGTCAGAATTGCGGATCTCACAATTGCAACGGTCGTTGCAAAAGATCAAGTTCGTCAGTTAAAATTAAACGGGCTCGTATTCCCAAGAAACAAAAGATTAGCATTGAAAAAGCTCCAGCTGTCGAAAATATTAAAGATTTGATCGAATTATCAAAAATAGAAAATGTGTTGTTCAGCAATGTTAACACAAAGATGCTTAAAAATATTAAGCCACAACTAGAAGAACTCGAAGCCATGATTGGAATGGACGAACTTAAAGATACGATTTTCGACCAAATTTTATATTACTTGCAAAATATGCACAAGGTTCACAAAAATGATTTCTTGCACACATGCATTATGGGCGCTCCGGGTACGGGAAAAACCACAGTGGCAAAAATTATCGCAGAAATGTACAAGAGTGCTGGGATATTGTCGAAGGACGGTGTATTTAAAATAGCGGGTCGTGCAGATTTGATAGGCAAATATTTAGGACAAACAGCACCTAAAACAAAAGCTTTGTTGGAATCGTGCATTGGAGGTGTGTTGTTTATTGATGAGATATACAGTTTAGGAAGCACTGATACCCGAGGCACGGATTCGTATTCTGAGGAATGTATTAACACGATCAATCAGTTTCTCTCGGAACATCAGGATGATTTTTGTTTAATTGTTGCGGGCTACGAAGATAAAATCAAGAGATGTTTCTTCTCGGTTAACGAAGGTTTAGAAAGACGATTTACGTGGATTCACCCAATTAGGCAATATGATCCCGCCGAACTTTCCAAAATCGCCATGAAAATGTTAAAAGACATAAATTGGAAGACAGCCGCAACGCCAGGAGAACTAACCAAAATTATTAAAAAAGAAAAGGATATGTTCAAGCATGCTGGAGGAAGTGTTCAAAATTGGATAGCAAAAGTTAAACTAGCACATTCCCGAAGAGTGTTTGTTTTGGATTACAAAGATAAATACATTTTATCAAAAGAAGATTTCGAAAAAGGTTTGGAAATGGTAAAGAAAAACGGCATTAATGAGAAACAGGAAGATGTGCCACCAATGGGAATGTACGCATAAAAACCTTTTGAAGATACAGCAATATATTATTGTTACTTAAAAGGCAAAGAGTGATCTTCGGATGATACTATGCTACACATGGCTATAAGCCTCATAGGGTAAATGTGTGAGATTTAATTATGAATCTTTTTTTCAGGTAACCTGCAATAATGTGCTAATCTTTTCATCATACCCGGGTAAAGATAGTTCTGATATGGAAAACTTATTCGGTCCGCTTAAGGATACTAGTTCTAAATTCCCTGAATTTTTTAGAGCGACAGTGAGTTTTTGATACTTATTTTTTTGTTAATTAAAAAAATTATTTGATACTTATTTTTTTGATACTTATTTTTCAGCCACAATAATTTCATTCATGAAATATAAACTTATAAAGTAATTTTACAAACTTCACAATGAAAAAATATATTTCAATTGGGGCTCTTGCTCTTGCAGTTATCGTACTTTTGACCGCTTTTATAGGCACCTATCTTGACGCTGACTCCAATCAAGGAGAAAACATCCGATGGGCTTTGACCTTTTTGGGTCCTGTCTCTGCAGTCGCTTCCATCACGGCTATTGGTTTGTGTCGAAGCGACTGGATGTAATTGAAAAACATTATGAATAATAATTCTTATTTTTTTATAACCAACGATAATGTATCTTGAGTTGCGTAAAAAGATTCGTGAGTACAAATCCAACTCGGATGATTTTCAAATCGAGCCAAATGTGATGCAATTGAAGAAAAATCTGTGGGATTATGACGTGGGTCTTAAAAACGACACTCACCCCTTTTTATCATCATACGTTGACATAACCCAACGCTCATCTTATAAATTGGAAGGGTTCGCGAAAGAAGAACTCAAAAAAAGAGAAAAGGACGTTTTTGCAAAAGAATGTTATGGAAACAAAGGAATAATTTCCAGCATTATGCAAGCCGAGTGTGTTGATTCTGATTGGCTTAACGGAGTATTTTTGGCTCAAGAGATCATTTCTCAACTGGCGTTCAATAAGTTTACCGTGGAAATCAACACATGGCATAATGGATGTCAGTCTGGGCTTTTAAATGGGTTTAACCACTTTTGTAAAAGTTCTTTGTACTCAAGTCATAAAAAGTTGGGGTGGAATTGGAAAGGTTTTGATATTATGCCAAATGAAAAACTTCCCGAGGATAATGTTTTGATTGGTGCTGTGGGGAACGGAGACATCACAGTTGGTGGAAACATTATTTATCTATCAAACAAAATCAAGGAAGATTGGAAAGATGGTGCTGATGTTGTTTTCCATGATATTTATCCGAAGAATGAACAAATTTTGTTGAGCGGTCTAATGTCTTCGATTATGTTTTTAAATAATAAGGGATTTGTTGTGATTCGTTTACCTGAACCGGAATTATGGAACACTAATGTCATTAATTGTATGTTGATTGTGTGTATGATTTTTAACAACGTTAAACTGTGGTCTCCCAAATGGGGGCGCCGAGAGAAGAGTTTTAAATATTATTTAGTTGCATTTAAGAAAAAGAAAACGATATACCGGAGCAATTACAGGGCTTTTCTCAAAATCATGAAGAACGCCGATGAAGATAAACAATTTCTCAAGAAGCTGGTACATGATGATTTGGAAGTTAAGGAATGGTTAGAAATCTTACAAAACATTAAAAATGAGATGATTAATTCGAATGAAGAGATAGTTTCTTCAGATTGGATCGATATCATAATGAGCAATGTTCTTACTTTAACAAAAAAATTATAATTTACGTTGGGATTTTTCGACGTTGTCTTTTTTTATCTTGTCTAATATAACGATTATTTACATTTTTAAAGACCAAATAATAAAATGGGCGGTGACGGATCTAAAGCAAGTACGAAATCTGAAGTTGTCAATGATTTTGTTTCGAAATCTATGGCGGAAAGTCTCATGAACTGTACAACACAGACCTCAGTTGCACAACTTATCGAAATCACGGGAAATTTTAATGTTGTGAAAGATGTTGACATGGTACAAGTGTTCAATTTTTCAAAATCATGTTACCAGGATTCTAACAATATGAATAACATGGTCAACGATATTTCCAATTCTGTTTCTCAAGCAGCTGAAGCGCAAAATATTGCATTGTTAGGTGCGTTAAGTTCTTCAGAAGCTGATGTAGATAATTATATTTACAACGGTGTCAAGAATGAAATTTCCGCATCAACAGTACAGAATGTTGTTGACAAGACGAATGCCAAACAGGGCATCGCAATTAAGGGAAACCACAATATTGTATCCAACGTGACCATGAATCAGGTTGTAGATATGATTTCTCAAAACGCACAGTCGGCGATTAACTCAACTGATATTGTCGCCAAGGCTAAATCGGTCGTGGATCAATCGGCTGTTGCAAAACAAGAAAATCCCCTTGATGCAGTCACCGATATGTTGGATTCTGTTATGGGTGGTGTAATGGGTCCTATGTATCTTATGGTTGCAATCATAGGACTAATTAGCATTGTCTTTCTGTATATGTTCTTGGGAGGCGGAGGCGGAGGCGCCAGTTTTGATGATTTTGGCGGAGATTTTGGAGATGACTTTGATGACTTCGACGACTTCGATGATAGGCGTGAAGAACGTCCTCGGTCGCCCCGGCGTGAAGAACGTCCACCATCCCCTAGACGTTAAGTATTATATAAAATACACTAATTATTTTTATGTTTATATTTCAGCTATTAATTCTTTGCCTTTGATATAAGTTTTAACAAAGCAATGGGTGACATTGCCGAGAAAAATTTCGAAATTCAGTTGGCTGATGTTCACATTCAGATCGACGATAGATTGGAATCAGAAGACACGGATTTATATCGTGAGAGAAAAAATACGGGGAGGTCACCCCATCAACACATGCCAAAATCTAAACCTATTTTTCACGCAAACACTCAAAGTGAACGCATATCAAAGATCCTTGATAATCCCACATCTGCACCACTAAGTTATAAAACATTGCGAGGTGCAAAAAAACTCGCACGCTCATCACAAAATGAAGTTGATGCTCTACTAAAACTGAGAAATTTCCAAAAAAATAATTTGGACACACGTCATAAAACGTCAAAGAGCCTCCTTCGGATAATACCCAGACTCACAAAACCACCTCATTCACGACCCGGGTCAAAAAGACCAAATGAGTACGATTCCGATTCTGATTCCGACATGGAAAGCGAATATTATGAGGAATCCCCAAGACAGGAGTATGACATCCAAAGAAGTTCATCCCAATTAATCGACGAACATTTACAGGAAATACAGGTGAGAATTAACGGACATATGAAAGCAGCGTTGCGATACGAAAAAAGAGATAGAATTATAGGCTATCCCGTTACGCTGCTGTCATCTTTTGTCGCATCAACGTTGATGATGAATCTTTCCAAGGACAACAACAACAATCAGCAAACTGTCAATGTTGTTGGGTTCAGTCTGTCGGTTATTTCTTTCGTGTTGAGTTTATCAAGAGACTATCTAAAATACACAACCAAGTTTCAGGCTCATGACATCAGTTCCAAACTGTACACAAATCTACTTCGATCCATAGAAGTTCGTTTGATTGGATCCGATATTACAATAGAGGATAAGAGAGATATGTTCAAAGATACAGTAGATCAAATGTCCATTATAGAACAGTATGAATTACCTATTCCCAATGATATTAATAGGGAAGTAAGAAATGAGATTTTTCTTCCTCGGAGTGTTGTGATTAATCATGCATTGAGAAATGAAAGATAAAAAAAATAAGATTACTTTAATCTGTGGATATTTATTCGTCATGCTCTTCGTACTCGAAGCCGTCGCCCTCGTCCTCTTCGTCGTCGTCGTTGTCTGAAGATGCTTTCTTCTTCTTCTTCTTCTTCTTCTTTGAACGTGACTTGTTGGAACCATCGGATTCGTTGGCGTCTTCGTTCTCCTCATCATCGGACTTAACGTCGTCCTCGTCTTCGCCCTCATCGGATTCGTCAGCGTCCTTGGATTCCTTCTTTTTTTCTTTCTTCTTTGCATCCGTGATGTTGTCCTTAACGTATGAGTTAAGTTCGGTCATCAAGCCTGCTTTCAGAGTCTTCGTTTTGACTGGAAGATAAGATTCACAACCTGCAAGTACTGCGCGGAAGTTTCTCTCACCAATGGTCTTAGCGTTGTTGTACCAAAATTCATTGCTGAATTGAAAAGCCAGGTATTTGATGAACCTGACTAATGTCTTGGCGATGTAGAAGGTAAGATCGATGTCATCGATGTGAGTTCCGATCTTTGTCATCATCTCCTGCTCCAAACCGTGCGACTTCTTGATCAGATTACTGATTGGAACTCGCTCGATTGTGTGGATGATAAGCTCACTAACGTTGTTTTTCATGTTAGAAACACCATCAAGAATGAACTTGGGGATGTTGTTGACGTCGAAAGTATCCATGTCAATCTGCGTAACTTCCCATACGAAACGGGAGCAGAGGTATTGGATGATGATCTTTCCGTGGCGGCCGGTATTGAAAGGAGTCTTCTTCTTTTCACCGTTGCCTCGTGTGTGTTCGATCTTTCCTTTGAGGTCATAATACCTTTCTAAGGGAAAAGTATCGTCATCATTGAAATCTCGCAACCGGTCGCAGTTCTCGATGCCGTACAGAAGTAGACAATCAAAGATCTTTGAGGATGCAAATCCAGAAATGGCGTTGAACGAGTATGCCCCGAGATCAACCTCCTTAGTGGCCTTTTTGCCACCCTTGGACTTTGATGTCCTTGAAGTACGAGACTTCTTGGTTTTCGATGCTGATTTGTTAGAGTTCATGTTGAATTGATAAGATTTCTGTTTGATGATTATATTTCTCTATATCCCTTTTCAATTTTTATTTTTAGATGATTTGCCAAAAAAAAAGGGTTAATTTTTTCAATGATTCAAAAAGGCTTAGAATCCAGTTTTGTTTGGCTTTACCGTAACTTCAGGAACGTAGTTTTTGGCAAACAAACCGCCTCCAACAACTAGGGCTAGCGCGCCTCCAACTGAGAGAGAAAATCCAACCCAATAGGCTGCGGGGTTGTCTGAGGTGGCTCCCAGAATAATGAGTCCGATGACCAGAGCTGCAGCTCCACCAATTCCCAAATACTTGTACTGATCTTGAGAGGGCATTTTGTGTTTATTAAGTTATAATAGTATATACATTAACTGAATAAAAAAATAATTGAATGAATTAAATTTTAACATGTCATTTTTCGCCAGTGCTTCCAAACCCTCCATCACCCCTTTCGGTATCTTCGATTTCTTTCACTTCTACCACCTCGGGAGTGACAACCGGCATAATCAAGAATTGAGCAACCCGGGTGTGTTTGTCAAGTACCACTTCTGTATCTGAGTGATTGTGCAACACCACCTTGATCGGTCCAGTGTAGTCAGAATCAATAACTCCAGCTCCATGATCTACACCTTTCTTAGCACTGAACCCTGACCTGGATTTAATTAAACCCACGGTTTTGAATCCGGGAATCTTTGGCATTTTAATTGCGATGCCAGTCGTAACAACTATATGTTGCCTTGGAGGAATGAATTCAGAGTTCAAAGAGTACAGGTCATAACCTGCAGACTCAAGCGACCCACGAGTGGGAAGCTTAGCTTCTGAATTTAGTTTCTTGATTTGAAATGACATAATGAAAGAAATTAGTAGTGTATACTATTATATATTCATTTCAATTTTCTAGAAGGTTAATGACTTCTTAGCCAGATCTTCAAAAGCTTGTCAGTTTCTAAACTAATGAGCTCATCCTTTTCTTCTTTATTAAATTCCCTCTCAAGAGATTCAACACGACTCTTCGCATCTTGATACAGAGTAAATAAGACCTTTGCTCTAGCATCAGGTTTCATCCGAGTAAGTGCATTAATGTACGGAGATTTCGTTTGCTTAGGACTTTCCTCAGCCAATACTTCACCCTCAGGTGTATGCAAAACGGAGACTCCTTGCAAATTGTTTGGCTTACAAGATTTATTGTGGGTTTTTTGGTCTTTTTGGCATTTTTCATACTTATCAATCTTTTGGTGTTCTGTCATGCGTCTGGTCCACATATCATCATCATTGAGCATTTGCTCCAATGCTTCAACAGTTGACTCAAGCTCATTGTCCTTTACGTCAGCAACCGCAACTTTCAGGATTTCGTCCCTTGGATCTTCAGTAATAAGATTCGTCTTTAAATCTTCGTATGTGGTCGCGGCCTCCACGTTTTCCAGGAGCTGTTTGTTGCTCAAAATTACATCAAGTTCTGCCCTGATGGATTCAAGCTCAGAAATGGTCCTGGTGAGTTTTGTCACGTATTTCTTGAGAGATTCGTGTATGTCAAACATATTTTATGTGAAAATTGAAACGGGAATATATGATTATATAT
>Ga0307492_10001363_pt1 | contig 10136 bp, 6 predicted proteins | sample SI3LmetaG_FD_202365 | JGI IMG/M metagenome (GOLD analysis project Ga0307492, IMG submission 202365) | Sea-ice brine microbial communities from Beaufort Sea near Barrow, Alaska, United States - SI3L | ecosystem: Environmental > Aquatic > Marine > Coastal | place: USA: Alaska | collected 2017-05-06
GGACAGCCAGCTGCGCTGACGGGCTGCCGATCCGGCCAATGTCCGCGGTCTTGATCGCCGCGTGGCGAACGACGCAGTCCAAGTCCAACCGCGCTCGCTCCATTTTTCCCTGCAAACCTGTGCTTTTTCGGAAAGTACGCTGCCCAGCCCCGCTATTTGGCAATGCCCGCGCACTCAAACGCTGGGGGAAGAGGTGGCCTCGTGTTGTGCGACCGGCCTCTCTTTCCGGAGGCCTTTCGATGGAGGTCTCGGATGGTCGGGCCCCGGGACCAAACACCTAGCCTACCGCAGCGGCGAAGCTCGCGCGCATGCGGTTCACGTCCGCGTCGCGACCATTGATGATTTCGAAGGCAAGCGCGGCCTGGTTGATGGCCATCCCGGATCCATCCAGCGTCGCGCATCCCCTCGCGCGGGCATCGCGCAAGAGTGCGGTCTCGAGGGGAAAATAGACGATATCCGCAATCCACTGCGCGGGACGCAGATCCGCTGTCGGAATGGGCGCGCCAGGGCTCTGGGCCATGCCGACGGGCGAAGCGTTCAATATGCCGGAGAATGACGCAACCGCCACATCGTCGACCGCGATCGCATCCATGCGCGCGTCCGGGCGGATCGAGGCGAGGCGGTCGGTGAGGTCGCGAGCCCGATCCCGGTCCAGGTCGGCGATCGTCAAATTCGCCGTGCCCAATGTCAGCAATGCCACCGCCACGGCCGATCCCGCTCCTCCTGCGCCGATCTGCAGGACATTGGTCAGATCGGCGCCGGGAAGGCCGCTTTCGAAGCTCTCGCGGAAGCCCGACATGTCGGTGTTGTGACCTGTGAGGCCGTCCTGCCCAATGGCGACCGTGTTTACCGCACCGACCAGGCTTGCGCTTTCGTCCAGCCGATCGAGCAATGGCAGGATCGCCTGCTTGAACGGGTAGGTAACGTTGAAGCCGCTGAAACCGCGCGAAACCAGATCCGCGATGACGTCGGCAAGCGCATCGTCCGGGTAGCCCCGATTGTCGAAATCGACGAGTTCGTAGGTCAGATCCAGGCCTTGGGCGCGCGCCTCCTGCTCGTGAAGCCACGGCGACCGGGATGCGAGTATGGCGCGACCTATGAGGCCGGATCGGAGCATGAAGCCTCACCTGTCCCAGGGGGCCCGGCGCCGCTCGAGGGGCGCCGGGCCGGGATGTTGTTCAGAAGCCGAAGCGGACTCCGACATAGAACGAGCGTCCGATAGCATCGTAGAGCGCAACATCGGTGCCATTCTGCGAACTCGCCACGAACGGCAGGCCGGTGTCGAACAGGTTGGTCACACCGCCCCGGAGCTCGAAGCTGTCCATTACCTTCACCGAGCCGAACAGATCCCAGAGATTGTAGGGCCCCACTCCAGCCTGTGCGTTTGCGGGCGTCAGCACAGCACTGTTATCCCTCAGGGACCCCTGATGCCGCCAGCGCAGGCCAAGGGACATGGCATCGGAGCGATAGCCGAAGGTGGTCAGCGCTTTCCAGATCGGCGTCGCCCGCGGCGGCACGCCGCCCGGCGCGGCCCCGCCGACGCTCACTCCCGTGTAATCGAGAACCGGGGCGCCGGGGAGGAGCTGAATCTTGTAATTCAGCAGGTACCCGATGGCGGTATCGACGTAAAGACGACCGGTTTCGCCAAGGAACGGGGCGCCGACGCCCAGGTGAGCTTGAAACTCGATGCCATCGGTCTTCAACGAGCCCAGATTGAGGAAGGGCGTCTTCACGTCCAGGAGCTGGCCGGTACCCTGGTCACGGCTAATGACGGCGCAGTTCGGATTGGTCGCCGAATAGGTCGGGTTGCTGCCGTCGAGATTATAGCATTTCGAGAGCACCGTAAGCCCCGGCACCGTCGAGATCACATCGCTGATGCCGATGTTGTAATAATCGACAGAAACCGAGAAGTCCGAAAGGATCCCATCCCACGGCGAATTGAACACGAAGCCGAAGTTATAGGTGTCGGCCTTCTCGGGGGAGAGATTGAGATTGCCCGATTGCGTCTGACCCGTCGCGGTCGTCGCAAACTGATACGAGCCGATTGCGCCGGCAGGGACGCCCTGGGCCACGCACAGGGCCGCGACCTGCGCACCGTTGGCGCCCGTGCGAGCGCTCGAGCGAATGTCGCAGGGGTCGCCCAGCGAGGCTGGCGGCGTGCCGATCACCAGCTGGACACCTTGCGGCGGAGCATACAACTCGCCGATGTTCGGCGCGCGCACGGCGCGCTGATAGCTCCCGCGGAACAGCAGCGGCTCGATCGGGCGCCACCGCGCGTCGAGCTCATAGCTCGTGACGGAACCGACGGAGGAATAGTTGGAAATACGCACCGCGCCGCCAATTGCGAACTCTTGGAAAAACGCGCGATCGCTCAGAAGTGGAATATCGACCTGAGCCGCGGCTTCCTTCACCGAGATGCTTCTCTCGGGCACGGGAAGGGTGTTCACGACCGCCTCGATATTCCCCCCGGGCGCAAAGCCCGACGATGCCAGGAGGTCCGAGTCCGGCGAGAAGGCGTAGCTGTTCTTGCGGTAGGCGGCGACAAGAGCGATCTGCGCCGGGCCGGCGCCCAGATCGAAAAGCTCGCCGTTGACCTGGCCCTGGACCTGGGTCTGGCTCAGCCTCTCCTCGCTACGGGCGTCCTTGGTGATAAAGGCGACACAGGCCGGCGAGAGAGCCCGCGCGTTTGCATCGCCAAACGGGTTGAAGCCGCCGGCGCATAGCGAAGCGCCCCCGTCGGCTGCACCGAGCAGCCGCTGCACCTGGCTCTTGAGTACGGCATTCCGCATGGTCTGGAGGTGGACCGACTGATCGTATGCAGCGTACACATCGAAGCTCCAGCCGTCCGCGATCCGCCCTTTCAGGCCGGCGAGATACTGCTGGACGACGTAATTTTCGTTCCAGTTCTTGTCCGGCACGCCGACATAGCGGGCATTCCAGTTGAAGTTGGCGGTGGGGTTCGGGCGCGAGGCGAGGAGAGTGCGCAGGTCGGCCGGTATGAAGGGGTTGGTGACGGGAATGGTGGTGAGAGTCGGGAACTGCGTCAGGCTGCCGCCGCTTTCGGTGTTCACGGTCAGATCGACATACATGAACTGCCCGTAAGCGGTCAGATCGGATGCCAGTTCATAGGAAGCTTTGGCGAAGGCGGTCTTGCGTTCGAGCGAATTGATGAACTGTATCTGCTGCCCGACCGGCATGCGAACGTTGTTGCCGAGGACAAGATAGCCATTGGATCCATTGGCGCCCCGGTAGTTGAGGGCACCCGTCTGAGTGAACAGCGTGCCGTCGTTGTTGAACCCGAGGTTCGAGGCGAGCGGGTTGCGTGCGCCGGGGACACCGTAGGAATTGAACAGAGCCGTCAGCACTGCCGCATTGGGCGCATTGGTCGCGGTGGGGACGAACGTGCCGGTGCCGATGAAGGACGAGGGCGTCTTGTCGAAGAAGAAAGAGCGCTTGTCCCCGTTGATTGGGTCCTGCTTGGAATAGGTGAAGGCGACGATGACATTGCCGCGATCCTCGGCAAAGCTGCTCCCGAAGGCTAGCGAGCCGTTGAACTTGTAGCCGTCGCCGCGCTCGCTGATCGTGTTCATGAGGTCGATCCGGACCCCGTCGAGCGACCGCAGCGTCTTGAAGTTGACCACACCCGACATGGCGTCCGAACCATAGACCGCGCTCGCGCCGCCAGTGATGGCATCGACGCCGCCAATGATGGCTTCCGGGATGATGTTGATGTCGATGTTGCCGCTGATGTCGGACGAGGGCAGGCGCCGCCCGTCAAGCAGCACCAGGTTGCGGTTGGTGCCGAGGCCGTGGAGGTTGATGGTCGCGCGGCCGCCGCCGCCTTGACCGCCGGTGGCGGTGTTTCCGCCGACCGTGAAGCTGGGGAGCTGGTTCAGTGCGTCGGGCAGGTTGACCGCGCCCGATTCCTTGATGGCTGTGTCGCTGACGGTGACGATGGGGCTGACCGCCGTATTGTTGGGACGCTGGATGAGCGAGCCGGTCACGACGATCTCGTCATCGGCATCGTCGCCGGGCGATCGCTGTTCGGTCTGCGCCGCGGCATCTTCCTCCGGGTCGGAAGGAGCCGCGACCTGCGCCCAGGCCATACCGGGCGTCCCCGCGGCGAGAGCGGCCATTGAAACAGTAAGCGCGAAACGTGAGCCGATCGGGCGCATTTCAAATCCTCCCAACGCAACCGCTTGATGCGATCGTCATGCGCCGCGTTTATGTTACGAACTAGTTCCTGTCAATCGCCTCTCCCTGTTTCCGGACGAGGGACGCGCACACCGCGCACAGGACAAGCGGTACGCAGTAGGCGCCGAAAAGCAGCGGAAGCGACGCATTGGCAGCCATCAGATAGCCGCCCATCAACGGGCCCAGGATCGCCCCGGAGCGGCCTATCCCGATTGCCCAGCCTATGCCGGTCGCGCGCCTGTCGGCGGGATAGGCGCCCGCGGCGATCGGCCACACGCCGTTATATCCCCCCTGGAGTGTGACCCCGATGAGGAAAGCCACGAACAGAGTGCCTGCGACGTTCATTTTCACCGTCGCAAAAACCATCATCGCCGCCACCGCACACAGGAGCATCGTGGGGACGATTCGCTTGAGCGGCAGACGTGACGCGAGCAGCGCCATGGCGGTGGTGCCGCAGAAAGCGCCGAAGTTGTACAGCGCCCCGGCATAAATGCCGTTGGTCTCGGACAATCCGGCCTGGATGGCGAGTTTGGGGATCCAGCTGACGATGAAATAGAGGACCATCAGCCCGAAGAAGACAGCCAGCCAGAGCGCGAACGTGCGCCCGCGGTATTCCCGGGAAAACAGCGCCGAAACCCTAATCGATGCCTGGCCGGCGGCAGGTTGAACGGGCGAGTCCTTTGGCAACAGAAGCCAGGCCAGCGGAAACAGCGCGACTGTGATGACGCCGGCGCCAACGAGCAAAGTTTGCCAGCCGTAAATCGGCAGCAGTTGAGCGGTGACCAATCCGGTGAACACCGCCGCCAGGGGGTATCCCGCCTGGACCATGCCGACCGCGAAGTCGCGCTTCGCCGGCGGCGCGCTTTCGGCGGCAAGGGCGGCCATGGTGGCGAGCACCGTGCCGATGCCCGCCCCGACAACCGCGCGAAGGCCGAAGAGCTGCGCGACAGACTGCGCGAACCCGCTCGCGATCATGCCGGAAGACATGAGAGCCAAGGCGAGCAGGATGAGGCGCCGTCGGCCGAAACGGTCGGCAAGGGGCGCGATGCCCATTCCGCCGATCGCCATGCCTAGCAAGCCGGCGCTGAACAGATTGCCCATCGTGTCTGGGCCGATACCCCATTCGTCCTGCAGCCGCGGCGCGATGAATGAGAGTATGGTGACATCCATCCCGTCGGCCATGTTGATGGCGAAACACAACCCGACGATCACCGCTGCATGCGCTGACCACGCAGCCGGGCCCGACGCCTCGGCGCTTGGGGCGATAGCCACCATTCTCACTCTCCCTGTTTCGGGCGAACCAAGCCTCGGCGCTGCGTGGCGCCTGGGTCTACTGCGTCACCCACGCCAAAACGATGTCCGCAACCTGTTTTGCCCGACGCTCGACCGCCGCTTCGCTCGTCATGTCGAAATCGAAATTGTGCGCGAAGGTGAATTGGTTCGAGACGTTGTAGAACGCCAGGGCGGTCATATTGAGATGAAGCTCGACCGGGTCGATCCCCTTGCGGAACGAACCCTCGGCGACTCCGCGCGCCAGGATATGCTCGAGGCGGTCGATCACACGGCGGTTGTTCTCGGGCAGGCCGGGTATCTGCTTGAGGTGTTCGGCCCGATGAATGTTCTCGTTCATCACCAGGCGCACCAATTCGGGGTGCTCGCAATGGTAATGGACTTCATGCTCGATCAGCCGGCGGAGCGCATCGGCCGCGCTGCCGGCATCGATATCGACCGTGCCCTCGCTTTCCCGGACGCGCTTGTAGGCCCGCTCCAGGACCGCTCGGTAGAGCTCTTCCTTGCCCTCGAAGTAATAGTAGATCTTTCGCTTGGTGGCCCGACCCGCGATCTCGTCGATCCGTGCGCCCGCAAGTCCCTTCTCGACGAATTCCTGGGTGGCCACATCGACGATCTGGTTGATGGCCTGCTCGCGGCTTTCGGCGCGAGAACGGCGTGCTGGCTTGTCCGGTTGGGGCCGTGCCGGCTTATCCGATTTAGGCAATGGGTGCTCCCTGATTTTCCGGCCGGCCGACCGCCCGGTCCGCGCCGGGGAGGCGATAACGCAACCGTCCTCGCGCGCCAGCGCTAAACGCGTCGCGCGATTATCCGCCGCAGGGAACTCAGGGAAGGCCATTTTCGAGCTTCTCCCATTTTTGTAACGAACTAGTTCCTTACATTTTTTCTTTTGTCAACATGGCCGCCGTGTTAGGGAGCAAATGCATCCACACGCGATGGTGGAGTATGGGAAGGATCGCGCCGGCGAGCATGAAGACGTCAATCGCCACCGTCTCGGTCAGCGGCACGCTGGAAGCCAAGCTGCATTCGATTGCTTCGGCCGGGTTTGCGGGCGCCGAGATCTTTGAGAACGACCTGCTGTCAAGCGAACTCGCGCCCGGAGCCATCGGCTCGCTGATGCGAGATCTGGGTCTCGTGTGCACGATGTTCCAGCCCTTTCGCGACCTCGAAGGCCTGCCCGAGCCGCAGCGCGCCAAGGCCTTTGACCGCCTCGAGCGCAAGTTCGACGTTATGGCGGACCTCGGCACCGACATGCTTCTTGTTTGCTCGAGCTGTTCGCCCCTCGCGAGCGGAGAGCGCGGCCAGCTCGTCGACGATTTGCGAGAGGCCGGGGAACGCGCGGCGCGGCGCGGCTTGAGGGTGGGCTACGAGGGGCTCGCCTGGGGCCGCCACGTCAATGATCACCGGACGGCTTGGGACCTGGTGCGCGAGGTCGACCATCCGGCTTTGGGATTGATCCTGGACAGCTTCCATTCGCTCTCCCGGAAAATCCCCTCCGCGAGCATCGCCGATATCGATGTGGAGAAGCTGTTCTTCGTACAGGTGGCGGACGCGCCGCTGCTCGACATGGACCTGCTCCAGTGGAGCCGACATTTCCGCTGCATGCCGGGGCAGGGGGATCTGCCGCTCGACGATTGGGCCGAGGCCATCCGCGCCCTTGGCTATGACGGCTGGTGGAGCCTTGAAATCTTCAACGACCGCTTTCGGGCCGGCTCCGCGACGACAATTGCGGTGGACGGCTATCGTTCGCTCCGTCTTCTGGAAGGGGGAATCGACCGGCGTTCGGGAGCGTCCCGATCGTTGCCCGGCAAGGTCGCGCCTTCGAAAATCGAATTCATCGAGTTCGCGGCCAATCACGAGGAAGCGGCATCGCTCGGCGAGATGCTGCGACCGCTCGGCTTTCGTCCCACGGCGCGTCATCGCAGCAAGGACGTCACTCGCTGGACCCAGGGAGCGGTCAACATCGTGATCAACTCCGAGGCGGAAGGGTTGGCGCACAGCTTCGATATCGTTCACGGAGCGGGGGTTTGCGCGATCGGTCTCGCCGTGCCCGATGTCGAGGCGGCGCTCAGGCGATCCGCCCTCCTCGAGGTGCCGCGCTTCGAGCAGGCGATCGGACCGGACGAATGGCCCATCCCAAGCGTCCGCGGCGTGGGCGGGAGCCTGCTCTATTTCGTCGATCAATCCAGCCGCGAGGCGATGTGGGATCACGAATTTCCCAATAGGCTGGAGCCGCCGCCGCCAGACCCTTTGCTGACCGACTTCGATCACATCGCCCAGACGATGCACTACGGAGAATTTCTCAGCTGGCTGCTCTTCTATGTCGCCCTTCTCGACGTCACGAAAACCCCGCAACTGGAGATCGCCGATCCCATGGGATTGGTCCAGAGCCAGGCCGTCGAAACTCCGGATCGGGCCGTCCGCTTTACGCTCAACGGCTCGCTCGCGAGCCAATCGCTGTCCTCGCGCTTTATAGAAAACTACTTCGGAGCGGGGGTCCAGCACTTGGCCTTCACGACCGGCGATGTCTTTGCGGCGGCCGATGCAGCCATCGCCGCCGGGCTGCCGCGTCTCGAAATTCCGGCGAATTACTACGACGATCTGGAAGCGCGTTTTGGCCTCGAAGCGGAGTTGATCGAGCGAATGGCGGCGCGCGACATTCTGTACGATCGCGATGGCGAGGCCGAGTATTTCCAGTTCTACAGCCGCGCCTTCGCCCGCCGGGTGTTCTTCGAGATCGTCGAGCGCCGTGGGTACGGCGGATACGGCGCGGTCAACGCGCCGATCCGGTTAGCCGCGCAAGCTCGCCACAAGCCCGTTCCGGTCGATTGAGGGACAATCATGAAAGCTCTTCGTCTGTTGAGCCTTACGCTTATGGCCAGCACTGCGGTGGCTGTGTCGGCAGCGCCGCGGCGGGCGTTCCCGGTGTCGGACGCCCCGAGCCTGGAGGACAAATTTCCCGATCGGGCCGTGCAATTTCCCAAGGGCGTGAAGGCCTATCGCGATGTGACCTACCAGCAGCTGCCCGGGTTCATCCCGCAGATCGTCGATATCTACGTGCCGGCGACCAAGGGACCGCATCCGCTGGTGCTGTATATCCATGGCGGCGGCTGGATGGGCGGTCACACACGTCATTCGGGCGCGCTTGCCGACTTCCCGAAGGTGCTTGCCGCGCTCGCGGCGGAAGGGTTCACCGTGGCCAGCCTCGAGTATCGACTGTCGAGCGAAGCGACGTTTCCCGCCCAGCTTCAGGATTCCAAGGCAGCCTTGCGCTTTCTCGAATCGCGCGCCGCGCAGTACAGGATCGATCCGGCTCGCGTGGGCGTGTGGGGCGGGTCGGCGGGTGGCCATCTCGCGGCTCTGACCGCGCTGACCTGCCGCGACTCCGCCCTCGATCCGAAAGCATCGGAGGACATGTGCCCGACCGCCGCCGTCACCTGGTACGGGGTCTTCGACTTCGCGGGGATGACTGCGACGCCCGACGGCAATGCGGCCGGGCGCCGCTTGCTCGGCTGCGCGGAAAGCTCATGCCCGGCCGACCGCATCGCGCTGGTGAGTCCCGTCAGCCACATCGACCGCAACGATCCGCCATTCCTGCTGATCCACGGGGAGGAGGACAAGGTCGTTCCTGTCGGTCAGTCGCGCCTCGGCGAGGCCGCGCTCACGCGGGCGGGGGTGGGCGTCGAGTCGATCTACATTCCCTATGTCGACCACAGCTTCATCGGGCGAAATCCGGCCGAAACGCGCGAGGCGACGTTGAGAGCGACGAACGCCACCTTCGACTTCTTTCACGCCCGGCTGAAGGCGCCGCGCCGCTAGTGAGCCTCGCAATCGCGCTACTCGTGGGATCGGCGGCCGCCGCGCAAGCGACGAATTGTCCGCGCGACCCGGCGCTGGAATACATCTGCGCGCCGGTGAAACCCGAAGACCTCCTTTCCCTTCCGGGGACGCCCTGGCTCATTGCCAGCGGCTTTGCCCAGGGATCGGGCATCAAGCTGGTCGACACGCGCACTCGGCAAGTCACGCCGTGGTTCGACGGGCGTAGGAATCGGCTGCGCCCCGCATCGATGGCCTTCCCGCAATGCCCGGGGCCGGTCTCGCCCGCGGATTTCAACGCGCGAGGTCTGTCGCTCCGCGAGACAGGCGTGGGGCGGTGGCAGCTGCTGGTCGTCAACCACGGGGGCCGCGAATCCATCGAGGTGTTCGAGGTCCGCTCGCGAGGAACGGCAGCGCCCGGCCTGCGGTGGCGGGGATGCATCCCCATGCCGCTGGGCCAGGTGGCGAACAGCGTGGCGAGCTATGCCGACGGCACGATCCTCACCACGGTCCTCACGCGGCCCGGCACGACCATCGCCGACTTCGTCGAAGGACGAGTCACCGGCGGCGTATGGCAGTGGAAGCCGGGCCAATCGGGATTCGAGCTGCTGCCGGGCACCGAACTTCCGGGCAACAATGGCCTCGAGGTCGATCCCGATCAGCGCCGGTTCTACGTGGTCGCGTTCGGCCTTCACTCCGTGCTGACCTTCGACCGGTTCCGAACCCGGACGCCACTCGCGCGGACCGAGGCCAGGGACTTCATGCCCGACAACATCCATTGGTCTTCCGGCCGTCTTCTGCTGGCGGGGATGCGCCTCGACGAGCCGGCCTGCGGG
>Ga0307492_10001364_pt1 | contig 10135 bp, 9 predicted proteins | sample SI3LmetaG_FD_202365 | JGI IMG/M metagenome (GOLD analysis project Ga0307492, IMG submission 202365) | Sea-ice brine microbial communities from Beaufort Sea near Barrow, Alaska, United States - SI3L | ecosystem: Environmental > Aquatic > Marine > Coastal | place: USA: Alaska | collected 2017-05-06
ACCGAGCCGGGCGATGGACTGAGACGCCTCCAACAACTGCGTCGTCATGCGCAACTGGTCTTCCGCACGCTTCTGCGTAGTCACATCCATCACAACGCCTTGACGTCGAATAACCTGGCCGTTTTGGTCAAGGTCTGCCCGGCCACGGAACCTCAGCCACAGCACATCACCGTTGGTATGCAGCACACGATAGTCGGCCTCGTGTATATCTGTCGAGATGCGGGCCTCAGCCAGACCGCGAAGAACGGCCTCATGATCCTCCTCCAACACTGCCTGAAAAAACAACTCGGTAGTGACGCCGGTAGACGCGACGTCAGGTTCGATCGAGAGCAATTGCGCCGTAAATCCATCGCAGATAACCCGCTGTGTATCCAACTCCCAACGCCAGACGCCTATATCGCCTGCAGCCAGCGCCGAGCCAAACCTAACATCGCTTGCGCGGCGCGGGGCTAGCCGAGCATCAGATACAGGTGCCGGCGCTGCAAAATGGGGGGGCTCATTACTCGAATCAGATGTAGTCATGAAACAATGCTGGAGTTAGACAACTTCACTTTTAGCACACTGCACCTTTTAAGCCCAGCACCTCGTTAGATGCCACGCAGCATAATGTTATTGTCGGTGGCCGTTAGGCAACCTTGCGATACCCCTGACGCAGTCACGACTGTTAACAGGTAGACTATATGGGTTATACCAAAACTCAAACCCCACGCTCAAAGGTCTAAGCGATGAACAGTCTCGTCATATTGATCACCGGCGGCAGCCGCGGTATCGGCCGCGCATTGGCCTTGAGCCTTGCGGCCCAGGGCCATCGCATCGCCATTACCGGCCGCGACCCCGAGGTTCTCGCTCATACCCACGGTGAGTTACCCGCCGGCAGCCTGATGCTGATCGGTGACGCCACAGACGAGGCCGCCTGCGCGGACGCGATCATGCAGGTCACTAACACCTGGGGCCGCATTGACGTGCTGATCAATAACGCTGGAATATCAGGTGAAGGTGGCGCGTTTTCGCCTGCGGCCATCAATGACTGGTGGCGCGTACTAGAAACCAACCTCAAGGGTCCAATGCTGTTTATGTCACACGCATTGCCGCACATGTTGCAACAAGACAGTGGCATCATCATTAATATTGGCAGCTATGGGGCGATCCGACCTTTGCCAGGCAATTCAGCCTATGCTGCCAGCAAAGCCGCTCTGGCACGCCTGACAGATACCGTCGCCGAGGAAACAAAGAGCAGCGGTGTACAGCTGTTCTGTGTCAGCCCCGGCCTCGTAGAAACGGACATGACGCGCGGCAAAGCCGCCTTCGAACATGTACCCGCTGGCGCCTGGAGCCAACCAGAGGATATCTGCCGATCGGTTCAGCGGTTGATTGACGGCGATTGCCAAGCGCTCAATGGGCGCTTCTTACACGTTCACGATAATATCGATGAACTGCTCGCCAGCGCGCAGACCATCGTTGACGAAGGCTTGTTTACGCTGCAACTCAGCGGGCTTGATGGCGTGATTCGCTGAGGGTCTACAAGGCATTGAGAACCTACAACGGGTCGCGTAAGCCCACGTAGTCGCGGCTACCGGCCACCACCACAGGGGCATATTCTGGATACCGCGAACCCAGCAACGGCCAACGTCACTCAGGCGCAGTGGCTTACACCCCCGCCAACAACCTCAAACTTGAGAATCGGCTGCGGGATGTTGACAGCGAAGCGCGCTACATGGCCTGGCCTATGCATATCGAATATGGCTAGATAGGTAACGTGGCAAGCTTCGCCAGGAATATAACCGAGCAGAAACACAACGAACTGGCGCGGGTCGATCAGGTTCTGGTGAATCTCTGCGTGAATTCACGCGACGCTATTGACGGCATTGGTCGCATATCCAGAGCCACGACCAACATTCCTATACAGCAGCATCATAACCTCACCAAGAGCGCGCTGTTGCCGGCGGGAGACTATGTACGCCTGTCAGTGATGGACATTACTGAAAATCCCGGCGACATTCACTTATTGTTGAGGGATGTGATCATGCCCGACATGAATGGCTGGGATCTTTTGTGTCGAACTAAGAGGGCTGCGCCCAGACATCAAGCGGTTGTTTATGTCTGGCGATACCGCCGACATCATTACCCCTTAGGGCGTGATGGGCGAGGCAGTTAACGATTAGCGCCCAATAGCATCTTGTGGCCCACCCTCGACACCATCCCAGACAACCCCATGAACGATAACGTTGAAAATGCGACATAAGGTTGACCCAATATTCACGAGACACTCAAGTCGGCGTAAAGCCTGCCGATAACTCTAAGTGTCGGCATTTATCTACCGATACCTTATCTACGGCAACGGATTGCTGCGTAAGCTTATTAGTCGCAGAGGACACAAACGTGCCAAACAACACGCTCAATAGCCAACTGACCGCCGCCCATTTTACCGCCAGCACCCGCCAGACAGCGCGCGCAGATGCATCCGGTTTTTCGATCACGAGCCAGACCTCCATGACACAGTCCACGGTGAGCCTCAAGGCAGCAGGGCAGGCCGATTTGGGCGTGACGACCAACCCCTTAGACCTGGCCTACCAAGCAGCCCTCGATCAAATCAATGAGGCGGTAGCCCCCTATCTGGGCGAGGGAGCACTGCAGCGGGGCCTAAATGAAGGCGTAGATGTATCGCCAAAAGCCACCGCCAATCGCATCGCTGATCTGTCGATCCGAATGTTCCCTGCCTATGCCCGACAGCAACCCGACATCCCTATTGATGAGTTGCGAGATCGCTTTGTGGATGTCATTGCCGGTGGCGTAGAACGCGGCTTTAGCGAGGCGCGCAGCATTCTCGATGGCCTAAAGGTCTTGGAAGGCGACATCGCCACCAACATTGACAGCACCTTTGAGCTGGTCATGGAACGCTTGAATGCTTTTCGAGACCAGGGCCCTGCCCCTAGTACAGAGCCCTGAGGTAGCGCAGTGCCCTAATCCTCGCCAAAAAGCTACAGGGCTAAAAGCTGAGCGCGGCGGTTGATTTCATTCACTCGCTCATGAGGGCCGTTGCTTCCACCTCAATCAATAGCTCTTGCATCACCAGCGCAGCAACCCCGACCATCGTCGAAGCAGGCTGATTCTCTGCCACAAAGTACTGATCTTTAGCCTTGCGATTGGCCTTGCTCTTGTCTCGATCCAGGTCAACCACGTAGGTATTAAGCTTCACCACGTCATTAACGCTGGCACCCGCCGCCTCAAGCTCTTTCACCAGATTGAAATAGGCCATCTGGGCCTGCTCTTCAAATGAGTCACCCACACGTCCATCGACGTAGCCTACCTGCCCGGAAATGAAAATGGTTTTCATGCCATGATGAGTACAAACCACGGTGTTAGTAAAACCCATGGGATGGGGATTGATAAATTCCTTAGTGAGCATAATCGTTAGACCTCGAATTGAATGTTATTGCAGCGGCCAGGGCCATCAAGCCTTCTTCACAAACTCCGACTTCAACTTCATGGCACCAATACCATCAATCTTGCAGTCGATGTCGTGATCACCCGCCACCAGCCTGATGCCTTTGACACGAGTGCCCACCTTCACCACGAGGGATGAGCCCTTGACCTTCAAATCCTTGATCACAGTCACCGTATCGCCATCAGCCAGAGCATTGCCGTTGGAATCACGTACCTGAGCTTGGGCGTCCGCGCTACTTTCTTGCGTCACCTGGGACCACTCATGAGCACATTCAGGACACACATAAAAACTGCGATCCTCGTAGGTGTATCCAGAATTGCATTGGGGACAAGGGGGTAGCTCACTCATGGTAAAACCTGCAAACACAAAATGTATGATCGACTCAGACACCAGGGTACAAAGCCTGCCATCGAGGATGAAGCCAGATAGCACGTGCATGCGCCTGGCGATCGAGGGGTGGGAACTTACCGATATCCGTCCATTGTGCGGCGCTGTCATGGAAGTCTGACCCCGCTGACAGATACAAGTCATTGGCCTGTGCCAATTCCCTCAATTGCTTTTGCGTAGCCGGGTCGATATTCGCATACGTCCCCTCCAAACCTTCACCACCATGCGCTTTGAACGCTTCCACCAATCGGGTCAGCTTCTTGGCATTCATAGGGTAGCGACTGGGATGCGCCAGCACAGCGACACCCCCGGCGGCGTTGATGGCCTCAATGGCGCCAGCAAGGCCTACCCAGTTCGCGCCTACATATAATTTACCGCGTTTACCCAAATGGCTCTTGAAGGCCTTTTGGCGACTTTTACACAACTTATTCTCTACCAAAAAATCTGCTGCATGGCTGCGCGAGCAAGCAACACAGCCCAGCCTCTCAATGTAGGCGAGCAAACCTTGGGTGCCCAGCGCCTCGAGCTTTTTGTCCATCGCCTGCATCCGCTGCCAACGCGATAACTGTTGAGCCCTGAGTAAGGTTGATAATTGTTGATTGTCGCGATCAACCAACAAGCCCAATACGTGCACCTCGGTCTCGTCCCACAGGCAGGAAACTTCCACACCATTGACAATCACGAGCTCAGTGGCAATCTCTGCCGCCAGATCGAGCGCATCCGTGCAATCATGGTCCGTAATGGCCAGATGGCTAATATTGTTATCTACGGCGCGCTGAATAAGGAACTCAGGGGTTTGTTTGCCGTCAGAGAAATAGGTGTGACAATGCAGGTCTACATTCATAGGGTATTGTATTTACAGGGCAACTGTATTCATCCAAGGTGTTGATGGCCTAATGTAGTGGGTCTCACGTTGGATTGGAATGGCGCTGGCAGAAACTTCTACTTATAGGCATCCATCACAGTAAACAGATGAAAAGCATACCGATGAAAAACACACCACTCAAACTTGCGGCCATCCTCATGGCGGCATCCCTGCTGATGCACGGCCCGCTGAGCCTGGCCCAGACGGCACTGGCGCAGATCGAGCTGTCGATCGCCGAAGACAGTCAAATTGTGCAGATGAGCAGCGACGCTGTACTCGACCTGCTCGATGACAAGGCGGGCAAGGTATTGTTGTTTGATGTGCGTGAGCCTGACGAATTTGCGGTGAGCCATCTGCCAGGAGCTATCAGGCTGGCACCCGATGCCTCTATCGATCAATTTTATAAACATTACGGCACCCGCCTTGAGGGCATCATGCCCATTTTCTATTGCTCTGTCGGGCGGCGCTCCAATGCACTGGCAGAGGCGGTCGCGGCACACGGCCGCCTAGACACCAAGCGCCAGCGTATTACGCCGACAAATCTGCGCGGCGGTATATTTCGCTGGCACAATGAAGCCAAGCCGCTCGTGAACGTGCAAGGCACTACCGACCAAGTGCACCCTTACAACGGCTTCTGGCGACGTCTGCTTGAACATCCTGACAGATCAGCTTACGCGCCCGCCGCATCAGCGGCACCCCTTCCTTGAGTCCCTAGCGACAAGGCCTGCATTAAGCCAGCGCCGGGAAAAGCCCTTTCAGACCACTCGCAATAAACTCGATGGCGATGGCCGCCAGAATCAATCCCATGATACGCGAGAAGATATTGATACCTGTCGACCCGATACGCTTGACGATAAAGGGTGACATCCGCAGCACGCCCCAAATAGTCATACTCAACAGCCCGATGATTAACCCGAGCGTTGCGTAATGCAGCAGCGAATCAGATTTGTGCGCGACCAATATCACCGCACTGATCGCGCCAGGGCCTGCCAATAAGGGCATCGCCAGCGGTACAATAGCCACCGAGGTTTTGACGAAAGATTCAGAGGCCTCCTCGTCGGTTTGCTTTATGTCACTCGTATGAGCCTGCAGCATAGCGATAGCCATTAGCAGCACGAGGATACCGCCACCAACCTGGAACGAGTCAATGCTAATGCCGAACATGCTGAGCACCAGGTCGCCGAAAAACAACACCACCAGCAGAATCACACTCACGCCGATGGCGACATTCTTAACGGTAACAATGCGCTCGGCATCACTCTCGTCCGATGTCATAGTGATGAACATGGGAATCACCCCGAGCGGATTAACAATGGCCAGCAGGCCAATGAAGGTTTTGAAGTATTCAGCTATATCTAAAATGACAACCCTCCTTGAAGGCGTTATGCCTAGTTTCCGGCGTTACAGCCATCGATCGCCATCCCAGCTCGCAATAACATCTGTATGCGTCACTATATGCGTCACGTTAAAAACGCGCGCAGCTTACATGATTGGCGAACAAGGGCAATGCCTGTCTCAGCGCACTGGCTTTCAAAAAAAAGACCCAGCGTCCCACACAACAATAGTTATTCATCAGAGTGATATCACCGCACAACACCAATACCTCGTGTTATCTCTATTTCACTTGCTATATTTAAACTACATCTTTAATAGTCCGGACTCACCTTTGCTGCTTTACAGCCTGCTGCGTGCCAGCACGATGACCCTGCTAGTTCTGGCCCTATCACTTCCTGCGCGGGCGTTAGACGCACCCCAGGGAAATGACAGTGCTCACTTCGGGCAGACCATGGCTCACTTCGGACAACTCATGGACCGTGCGCGGGAGGCGCAACGACAAGGCTTCAAGCAGCAAGCACTACCCCTGTTAGAGCAAGCCGTCGCCTTGAGCGTCACACTGGCCATGGAAGAGCAACTCAAAGGTCTCGCCGCGTTGGCGCAGCTCTATCATGACACGGGTCGCTATCCCGCAGCGATCACCCTGCTTGAACAAGTCCTAACCCTTACCCATGACGATACGTCACCGAGCGCTACTGACCCAATGGCGACGGTTAACAAACTGGCTGCCCTCAACCAACTCGCAACGATTTATAGCACCTTGGGCAATGAGCAGAAGGCCCGTGCGCATCTGACTCAGGCTTATCAACTCGGGGCAACACAGGACCCGGCTGTCAGAACCACACTGTCAGCTAACCGCCTACGGCTGGAGATGGATTTTAATCACTCCAGCTCACTAGCACCGTTACTCGACACCAGCTGGACCGACAGCCAAACGATGGATGTATCAGCCGGCACTGCTGAGGTGCGGATTTCACTGGCCGCTCTTTACGGCCGGGCAAGCCAGGAGTTCACTGTCGCCCCGGTATGGCGAGACCGCGCACGACGACTACTGACCCAAGCAACCGCTCAAGCCGAGGCGTTATCGGATCAACGGCTACTGAGTTACGCACTGGGATATCAAGGTCAGATTCTGCTCGAGTCGGGGCAGATTACCCCCGCCTTACCACTACTAAAGACGGCGACCTTTTTGGCCAATGCGGAACGGGCGTTTGAGAGCGTCTACTTATGGGAGTGGCAGATAGCACGCGCTTACCGTCAAGACCCCCAGGCTGGGGTCGCGATTGATCAGTACCAGCGAGCCATTAAATCATTAGAGTGGGTACGTCGGGACCTCATCGATGGCTCACCTTTCACCTTTCATCAAAAAATCCAGCCCCTGTTTACCGAACTCGCGGATTTATTGTTGTCCACCGCCCGAGCGCTGCCGGAGCAGGACAGGCAGCCCACACTGCATCAGGTACAACAGGTACTGGAGCAAGCCAAGTCAGCAGAAATTCAAGATTACTTTCAAAACAGTTGCGTGCTGCCTGAACAGGCTTTTGATTTGACCCAAATGGCCGACGCCACGGCTTTAATCTATCCCGTCATTCTCGCCGACAGGGTCGAAATGTTAGTCAGCATCAACAATGAGATCTATCAGTACCAAGCTGACATCAAACGCGACGAACTGGAAGACTTAGTTAACGAGTTCCGCTACTTTTTACAGGATGACCTAGGCGATGACGATCATCTGCTACTGGGCGAAGAGCTTTACGCGTTACTGCTGGCACAAATTGAACCCAACCTGCAGTCACACCACATCAAAACCTTATTGTTCGTACCAGACGGCATCCTTCGTACCGTCCCTATGAGCGCGTTGTTTGACGGCAATCAGTTCATCGTTGAAAAATATGCCATTGCCACAACCCCGGGTATTAGCCTGACCCTTCCGCAGTCACTTGAAGTGGAGCGCGCACAAATATTTGCCGGCGGCGTGTCAGAATCAGTGCAAGGATTTGCTGCGCTACCCGGGGTACCCGGTGAATTGGCGAATCTCAAGTCTCTGTACGGGGCCGCAACCCTGAGCAACGAGAGTTTCAGCAGTCAGAGTGTCAGCCAGCAGCTAGCCTCGACAGATTTCTCCATCGTTCATATCGCCACTCATGGGCACTTTGATAGCAACCCCCAGCAATCCTTCCTGCTCGCCTATGATGACAAGCTAACGATGAACGCCTTGTCGCGCAGCATCGGCACACGTCAACTACTGGGCCAGCCCCTTGAATTGCTCGTGTTAAGCGCCTGTGAGACCGCCGCCGGCGACCCACGCGCAGCCCTAGGACTGGCCGGTGTCGCGTTACGCGCAGGGGCCAGCAGCGCCCTAGCAACGTTGTGGCAAATTAGTGATGCTGCCACGGTTGAGGTTATCGATACATTTTACGATCAGGTGTCTAAACCGGGCATATCCAAAGTTCAGGCACTGCAGACCGCGCAGATTAAACTGATCGACCAGGCGCGATTCAATCACCCGAATTACTGGGCACCTTTTCTGCTTATCGGTAACTGGCTATGAACCTCGGTCAGGCTCCCAGCCGACTCTCAAACATGTTGTTAGCAAGCCTACTCGCTTGTAGCACCGCGACGGCTGCTGACGCATCAAAGACTCTGGCATCGGTCACCCAGCTCGACGGCATCTCGCTGACGGCCATCACTTGCATCACTGACGATTCGCATCAAGTCAGGGCCTGTCAATTCGAGGGCATGGACGACGAGATAGACTCAACGCTGGCCGACTATCTGCATCACCCTATCAGCATTACAGACATTCTCGAGTTGAAGAACCGTATCAACCAGATTTACGCCTTACAGGGTTTCGTTAACTCTGGCGTTTCTGTGCCAGACCAAGAAATCACCAACAGCACGCTAGTATTGGAATTAACGACGGGCCGAATTGACGCCATTGAAGTCAGTAGCGCGTTGCGCAATGGTTACATTAGACCACGCCTAAGCCTGGCTGAACCTTTCAATTTGACGGCGCTGCAAGCCAGCCTTGCGCTACTAGAGCAAGATCCGCGGATTACACGCATTGATGCCCGCGTGGCACCAGGTACCGACATCGGTCACGCCACACTGACGCTGGGCGTGGAAACCAAACCCACATTTAGCATAGGCCTGGCCGTTGGCAACAATCAGGCCCCTTCTATCGGCTCAAACAATGCCACACTCACACTAGGCGCCAACAACCTGACAGGCTGGGGCGACTCGATTAGCGGCTCAGTCTCTACGACGCGCGGCCTCGACGCCAACAGCCTGCGTTTTAGCGTTCCCGTGACCGCCAACGATGTCATTATTTCCCTTGAACACACCCAGAACGACTCATCGGTGATTGAGGAGCCCTTCGCCGACATAGACGTTGAAAGCCAAACCAGCAGCACACGCCTGTCGATAGATGCTCCACTAATGCGCAGCCTAGCCTCTACGTTGAGCGTTGGACTAATCCTTGAAGCACGGCAGAATCAAACATCCCTGTTGGGCCAACCTTTTTCTTTCTCCGAGGGCGCTATAGATGGTGAGAGCCGCGTCGCCCCGGTACGACTATCCGTGGCCTACGTGACTCAAGGGCAGTCACAGTCTCTCGCCGCACGGTTCGCGATCTCCCGCGGGACCAACAGTTTCGATGCGACGCCAGAATCAGATCAGGCCGACGGTCAGTTCACAAGCTACCTCGCACAGCTGCAATACTCACGGATGTTAACCGAGCAGCTCTATTTGACGGCCAGGCTACTGACTCAATATTCCCCCAGCACGTTACTGTCTGTTGAAAAATTTGCCCTTGGCGGCCTAGGTTCGGTGCGCGGCTATCGACAAAACCAAATCGTTAGGGACAGCGCCGTACTCGGCTCTATCGAGGGACGATATCAGCTGCGACAAGTACCCGGCCTGGAACTGGTGGCATTCGTGGACTATGGCGCGGGAGAAAACGCCAGCGACGCAGTCGCACAAGGACGCGACGAGCTTTCCAGCATTGGTACCGGCATCGCCTATCAAGGATTCAAGGGTTTTTCGGCCGATGTATTTTTTGCCCACGGCTTCCAGAACCCTGAAATTAGCCATCGCGATCTGCA
>Ga0307492_10001366_pt1 | contig 10123 bp, 7 predicted proteins | sample SI3LmetaG_FD_202365 | JGI IMG/M metagenome (GOLD analysis project Ga0307492, IMG submission 202365) | Sea-ice brine microbial communities from Beaufort Sea near Barrow, Alaska, United States - SI3L | ecosystem: Environmental > Aquatic > Marine > Coastal | place: USA: Alaska | collected 2017-05-06
GTATTAAAACTGCAAATACAAAAGATGCTCAGAAATATCGTGATTATTTTGAATATCATGAAGCGGTAAGCAAAATCCCTTCTCATCGTATTTTGGCACTTTTTAGAGGACGTAACGAAAGCATTCTTCAAGTCAGCTTGATGACTGATAAAGAGATGCTTGATAAGGAGTTCACAGAATCTAGTTGTCAGGCAATGATAGCAACACATTTATCAATTGAGGATAAACAGCGTCCAGCAGATGCTTGGTTAAATTCAGTTGTGCAGTGGACTTGGCGAGTTAAACTTATGACTCATTTAGAAAGTGAGTTATTCAAAACCTTAAAAGAATCAGCAGAACAACAGGCTATTGATATCTTTGCTAAAAATCTTAAAGACTTATTAATGGCAGCTCCAGCCGGTCAAAGGGTTGTTATGGGACTAGATCCTGCTCTGCGCTCCGGTGTAAAAGTTGTGGTGACTGATGTGACGGGACAGTTAATTGCCCATACTGTCATATATCCCCATGTTCCTCAAAATCAGTGGAGCCAAAGTTTACGAAAATTACAAACGTTATGTGAAATGCATAAGGTGTCATTGATCAGTATTGGTAATGGTACTGGCAGTAGAGAAACAGAGCGACTTGTAAAAGAATTAATTAAGGCCATTGCTGAAAATAAACCAGAGTTTATGATTATCAGTGAAGCGGGTGCTTCCATTTATTCGGCGAGCGAATTAGCCAGTAAAGAATTTCCTGATTTAGATGTTAGTCTCAGAGGTGCAGTTTCTATTGCAAGACGTATTCAAGATCCTCTTTCCGAGTTAGTAAAAATTGATCCAAAATCCATCGGTGTGGGTCAATATCAGCATGATGTAAATCAGCGATTATTATCAAAGAGTCTTGATGGTGTTGTTGAAGATTGTGTGAATGCAGTGGGTGTCGATTTGAACATTGCTTCAGCAGAAGTGTTAAGTAAAGTTGCTGGTCTGACTTCATCGACGGCAGAAAATATTGTTACTTTTAGAAATGAACGAGGGCGTTTTGATAGTCGTCAACAATTACTTGAGGTTCCAAGACTTGGCAATAAGGCTTTTGAACAATGCGCAGGCTTTTTAAGAATTAATGAAGGGCATAACCCTCTTGATGCTTCTGCAGTCCACCCTGAAGCCTATTCTATCGTTGAGAAAATTATAGAACTGTCGTCTGAGAAAGAGCTGAAGTCGATAATTGGTGATCTTAGCTTTTTACAAAAAATCGATGTGAATACGCTAACAACGCCACAATTTGGCATGATAACCGTTAAAGACGTACTTAAAGAGTTAGAAAAACCAGGTCGTGACCCAAGACCAGATTTTAAGACGGTTGTTTATAAAGACGGTGTTGAGACTCTGAAAGATCTCCGTAACGACATGGAACTTGAGGGTGTTGTTAGTAATGTCACTAATTTTGGTGCCTTTGTTGATGTGGGAGTTCATCAAGATGGGCTGATCCATATTTCACAGTTATCAAGTACCTTTGTCAGTGATCCCCGAACAATTGTTAAAGCAGGAGATATTGTTAAAGTGTGGGTTTTGGAGGTCGATGCTGACCGAAAAAGAGTCAGTCTTTCGATGTTAAATCCTCAACATAAAAAAGCAGTCTCTGAGGCTGGTAGACCCGCTAAAGATTCTGAAAATAAGCATGTTAAACAAGGAAATAGGAAGAGCTCTCCTAAAATTAAAAAGAACCCTAAAAGTGTTCAAAAAGAACAGTCAGTATCGGCTTTTGGAAGTCTCTTAAGTGACGCTCTAACGAAGAAAGTTTGAATCTCAACTGGTTTGATCAGTTAGTTTAAATGTAACAGAGTGTTGCATCAGCCCTTTGAGTCTGTTATAAAGTATCTGCGCTAGCAAATATGAAGAAGCTCAGAAATTAACTGGGCCTTGCAGACTGGAAAACTTACGCCTCACATTGTGAGGCTTTTTATTGACTGGTAAATTATGTTTAAACTTAATCGCCCTTTATACTTTCTTCTGTTTTTTGTATGTCATGAATTACTCATAGCTGCCTTCTATTTTGAGATTTATTTAGGATTAGAGCCTTGCCCACTTTGCATGGTTTCAAGAGCTTTAGTATTTATCTTAGGCGCATCTTTCTTACTAGCTGCACTCCATAACCCTACTGGTTTACTACGTAAAATCTATCATGGTATTTTTAGTGTTATTTCGGCTCTAGGTATAGCAGTATCAATTCAGCATCTCTATTTACAATCCCTACCTGCCGATGAAGTACCGAGCTGTGGACCAAATTTAAACTACATGCTTGATACGTTGCCACTGAGCGAAGTGCTAAAAAAATTAATGGAAGGCTCAGGTTCCTGTGCAGAATTAAGCTGGGAGTTTCTGGCATTGTCTATGCCTGCTTGGATGTTATTGATTTATTCGGGTGTTCTGCTGTTATCATTGATACCGTTTTTTAAACGTGAGCGTACTAAAATATTCAGCGATAACTAGATAATTCCTGTTCACAATCTTTTATTCCTAAGAGCAATATAGCCTGTATTTTCTTTAAATTTTTGGCAGTTTATGTGGTATTCTTTATTTAAGTAATTAAATGAAAGTTGGAGAATTATGCTTAATCAACTTGATAAAGCTAAAAGTAAGTGGGGTGGTTATCACTCGTTGATTGACCGTTGGTTAGAAGAACGTCAATTACTGCTAGTCAATTTTTGTGGACTGTTTAAAACCAATGATGGCAGTAACCAGCAAACCTTACCGGACTACCCTTCAATCACTAAGTTTTGCCAACAACTACTCGATTACATTTCATTAGGTCATTTTGAAGTTTATGAATCTTTAGTTGCAGACTCTGACGCTGAGGGTGATGCTTCATTAAAATTAGCTAGGACTCTTTATCCTGAGATCCAAAAAACCACAGAATTTGCGCTAGCATTTAACGATAAATACACTAACATGAACAATATTGATGAATATACAATTTTGGCAGATGATCTATCGAAAATGGGAGAGGTATTAGCAACTCGAATAGAATTGGAAGATCAGCTGATTGATACCTTCCATCGCAATCACTAAGAAATGCAAATAGGATTTAATTAATAATGATTCGCATATTAATAGAAAGAACTTTACTAGAAAATAAAGAGTCTGAGTACCATCATCTTATTCGCCAACTTAAACAGAAAGCCAGTCATGTGAGGGGATATGTATCAGGCGAAATATTAGTTGATCCCGATGATTCGTTAAAATGTTTGGTTATATCAAACTGGGAAAATATAGAATCTTGGAATGTCTGGGTAAATTCAGATGAAAGAAAGGCTACCGGAAAAACGATCCGGAAAATGCTTACAGAGGATGAAAAAGTTTCAATTTATCAGTCGGATGTTATTAAGTATTAGCATCAAATATTAGCATCAAATATTAGCATCAAGTATTAGTCTCACATATTATTTTGCAGCAGATGAAAAAGGAAATAACTGTGACTTACAAACATTTCATTAAAATAATGGCAGTTAACCCCCTTATAGTTAATAACCTTAGAGTAATACGACAACTATTAATGACTATCATCGTGGTTGTTTCTCTTGCGGCCTGTCAACAAAACTCTACACCGTTAAGTCAAGCTAAACACTCTGCTGTAGCAAGCTATGATGCGGATATATCAGATGATGGAAAGTACTCTTTAATTGCTAGTGTTAACCACGATGCTGGATTCTGGGATTTAGAAAACGATGTGTTACTTTATAGTTGGAGTCATTCCACAGAAACGGATATTGGAATTATTGCTGTTGATATTTCCCCCGATGGGACAAGAGCGGTAACAGCGACAGAAAAAGATATCGCGCTTTGGGATACCCTCACAGGAAAAAACGTAGGCTTCTATAGCTTACCAGAAAGTGATCTGCGAGACCTCGCAATATCTGATCGTGGTGACTCACTCATCATGGGGCTGGGCGATGGTCGGGTTATCCATCTTAGTTTAGTCTCAGGTCGACGCTTAGAATTTCTTGCTCATGGTGAGATGATCAACAGTGTTGATATTTCTCCCAACGGTCGATATGTACTGTCTGGAGCTAATGATTATCGGGCGATTCTATGGGACAGTAAATCAGGTCAGATAATACATCAGTGGAAACATGATTCTCGAGTGATCTTGGTGTCATTAAGCCGTGATGGTTCAAAAGCTTTTTCGGCGGGCAATAAAGCTAACGCGATGATTTGGGATATAAAGACTGGGTACAAGGTAAGTCAGTTAGATTTGGCTAAAAGACAGTATGTTCTCAGTAGTGCGAGATTTTCCCCTGATAATAAAAAACTCTTAACAGGTGCTCCTTCACGACAATTGATTTTATGGGATGTCAAAGATGGTAATGCCCTCAAGCAAATTCGTGTAGGTGTAAGAAAAACTAATCGTCCTACTGGTGCTATTATCTATGCCGTGGGATTTAACCAAGAAGGTGATCTGCTATCAGAATCTTCCGCAGGTTTAGGTGAAAGATGGCTTGGAACTCAAGGAAAGAGTAGTGATTAGGGGTTATGACCTTAATACAGTGTCTTTGGAAAAATAGTCTGTGCACTCTAAGCGTTGGCAATTCTGGATTGATCGAGGAGGAACTTTTACCGACGTCCTTGGTATTAGTGAGCAAGGCGATTTGGTAGCGACAAAGTTACTCTCTGAAAATACTCAACAATACCCAGATGCTGTTGTCGAGGGTATTCGACAAACTCTCGGTCTTGATGACGATCAACCTATCGACACTCAATTAATCAGTCATGTCAAAATGGGAACAACCGTTGCCACCAATGCTTTACTGGAGCATCAAGGTGCAAAGGTTTTATTGCTGATCACCAAAGGCTTTGCCGATTTACCCTCAATTGGTTATCAGAATAGATCTCACATTTTTGCTTTGAATATTAAAAAGCCTAAGCCTCTATACTCACGGTGCTTAGAGATTGAAGAAAGAATATCAGCAGAGGGTGTTGTCCTCAACCCTATGAATAGTTCAACATTAAAACAACGCTTAATAGAGGCCCACACAGAAGGTTTCGATTCAGTTGCAATTGCCTTGATGCACAGTTATAAGAATCCTGTTCATGAATTAAAACTTGAACAGATTGTTCAACAAGCAGGATTTAGTCATATATCTGTCTCCCATAAATTAAGTCCTCTACCTAGATTAGTTCCAAGAACTGATACCACCTTAATTGATGCTTATCTGACCCCAATATTAAAAAGTTACATTTATCACGTTGAACAATCTCTGGGCGGCGCTCCATTACAATTTATGCAAAGTAATGGAGGGTTAACTCAAGCCCAACATTTTAGTGGTTGCAACAGTATTCTCTCTGGGCCTGCGGGTGGCGTGGTGGGCATGGTTGAAACGGCAAAGCAACAAGGCTTTAAACGTATTATTGGCTTTGATATGGGCGGCACTTCAACAGATATTTGTCTGTATCAGGGCAGTTATCAGCAAACATTAGACTCTGAGATTGCCGGGGTTAGAGTTAGAGCTCCTATGTTAGATATTCACACTGTTGCCGCTGGGGGTGGTTCTTGTCTGAGTTATAAGGATCAGCGTTTTCAAGTTGGTCCACAATCAGCCGGTGCCATACCTGGCCCGACTTCTTATGCAAGGGGTGGCCCTTTAACAGTGACAGATATCCAAGTATTACTTGGGCGTATCCGGCCTGATTGTTTTCCAAAAGTTTTCTCAAGTGATTCGAAGCAACCTCTAGATAAAGAAAAAGTCAAAGAGGCTTTTAAGCATTTAGCTCAAGAAATTAATGGCGATAGCTTATCACCTTGGTCTGTTGAAAAAGTGGCTGAAGGCTTTTTGAAAATAGCCATTGCCAATATGGCCAATGCGATAAAACATATGACCACTGAAAAAGGTCTTGATACTGAAGACTTTGTGATTAACTGCTTTGGTGGGGCAGCAGGGCAACATGCCTGTATGGTCGCAGAACAGCTTGGTGTAAAACAGATATTAGTGCATCCATTGGCTAGTCTTTTATCTGCTTATGGGATGGGACTTGCCGATAGCGTCATTATTGTTCAGCGATCAGTTTCTTTGTTATTGTCGAATGAAACTGTTAATAAAATTGTACCTATTATTGAAAGCTTAGATGCAGAAGCATTATCAAAAATGCATAGCCAAGGTATTACAACGGCTCTACTAGTCTGCCAATTATCCTTACGTTATGAAGGCAGTGATAATTGTATTGAAATTGATAGTAAGCAAAAATCATTGTTTGTGCTAAATATGAGAGAACAGTTTAATAAATGTCATCAAGAGTTATTTGGTTTTTCTGAGCAAGATAAAGCTATTGTCATTGATAAAATCACCGTTGAGGCGCGGCATAAGCCTGAAAAAGTCGATCTCAAAAACTTAACGGAGACTTCGCATCCTGCTTATGATGAAAAGACTACTGAGCATTCAGTTTATCTAGATGGGCAATATCAACGAATAAATTTTTATCCTTGGAGCGTACTAAAGATAGCTGTTCCTTATTCTGGACCCTTGGTTATCTTTAGTTCGAATACAACGGTTATTGTAGAAAAGGATTGGTTTGCTGAACAACAAAAAAGTGGAGCGATTATTTTAAAGCACTGTCCTCAGATGAGTACAGAAATGGCAAAAGAAACCGTTAAATGTGATCCGGTGCGTTTGGAGCTTTATAGCAACCTTTACCAAACTATTGCAGAACAAATGGGTAACGTCCTTGCTAGAACCGCTCATTCAGTGAATATTAAAGAACGCTTTGATTTTTCTTGTGCTATTTTTGATGGTGAAGGAAATTTAATCGCAAATGCTCCTCATATGCCAGTCCACCTAGGTTCTATGAGTGAAAGTATTAAGGTGGTGTTAGATCTTGAAAGGGTAAATGAGGGTGATGTTTATCTCATTAATAATCCTTATCAAGGTGGTACCCATCTACCTGATTTGACGGTAGTGACACCTGTTTTTGATGATAAAGGTCTTGTATATTTACTCGGTTGTCGTGGTCACCATGCTGATGTTGGTGGTATAGCACCAGGTTCAATGCCTTCAAATTCAGTGACCATTGAAGAAGAAGGTTGTCTGTTTACTTGTTTTAAACTCTTAGATCAGGGCGTTTTTCAAGAAGCGCAATTGTTAGAGGTGTTATTGAAAGGGTTATACCCAGTTAGAAATCCTCAACAAAATATAGCCGATCTAAAAGCTCAAATAGCGGCGAATAATAAAGGTCGTCAAGAAATGCAGAAAGCTTTTGAACAGCATGGGCAGAATGTGGTGCTCAAATATATGCAATATGTACAAGACAATGCTGAGCAAATATTAAGAGGGGTTATTTCAACATTACAAGATGGTAATTACAGCTATAGCATGGATAATGGTGCAACTATTGTAGTTAACATAAGGATTAATGCCGAGGCGGGTACAGCTGTTGTTGATTTTACCGGAACCACAAAACAGCTGAGTAATAACTTTAATGCTCCCTCAGCTATTTGTCGTGCAGCGGTACTCTATGTATTTCGTTGTCTAATTAGTGAAGACATTCCCCTCAATGATGGTTGCTTAAGGCCTATTGATATTATTATTCCTGAAGGTTCATTGCTTAACCCGTCCTCACCAGCAGCTGTAGTAGCAGGGAATGTTGAAACATCTCAGGCTATAACCGATGCACTATTTTGTGCGCTAGGTGTCGTTGCAGGTTCTCAGGGTACAATGAACAACCTGACTTTTGGTAATCAGCAATTCCAGTATTATGAAACCATTGCAGGAGGCGCTGGAGCAACCAAAGACTGCTCTGGTGCATCTGGAGTTCAAACTCATATGACAAACTCTCGAATAACGGATCCAGAGATCCTTGAACGGCGATTTCCAGTTTTATTATCCCATTACAGTTATCGCCCTAATTCAGGGGGAAAAGGTAAAAACCATGGTGGAGATGGCCTCATCCGTGATATCCAGTTTCTCGAGCCGATGACCGTGAATATATTGTCTGGAAATCGACTGCATTCTCCTCCAGGTTTAGAGGGAGGTGAGGCCGGAAAATCAGGCGTTAATCAATTGATTAATAGTAAGGGTGAAACAATCAATTTAACGGGTACTTGTGAGGTGGCTGTCAGTGCCGGTGAAAAATTACGTATAAAAACTCCGGGTGGCGGAGGTTTTGGACATTCTATCGAATAGAAGCAACTTAAATAGATTTGGCTGTGTTAAACTAGCCTAGTTATAAAATAGCTGTTTTATAGTCTTTTATTGACTGTTTTAATGAGGAAAAATTACATGACATCACTAGCACCAAAGAAATTGCTTATACCTGGCTTAGCTATTCTTGCCGTCATTATAGCCTATGCGGTTTATTCATCTTCAAATGCTGACAGTAATTCAGCAGAGATGAGTACTCCAATTGCTGAAACTACTGTTGAAACTACAGAAACTACAGAAACTACAGAAACTACAAATGAAGTGGTTACTAATGAAGAAGAACTGAAATCTTCTTTGCAAGAAGCAAAGGCAGAGTTAAAACCTGAATCAGAGTCCGTCGAAGCTGCAATTGAAGCTAAGATAGCCGATGATGGTAAAGATATTATCTTTGTAGAAGGTAAAACCAAGGACTACATTGTTAAATTTCCAGCCGAGTTATCAAAAGAACCCGTTGTTATTCAGTTTTTCTCCTTTTGGTGTCCTCATTGCTATAATTTTGAACCAACAATGAATTTATGGGAGCAACAAAAACCTGATTCAGTCAAATTATTGAGAGTGCCTGTGGTTTTTGGTCGTGAAGATTGGCGTCTTGCAGCAAAAGCTTATTATATTGCTGAAGAATTAAATATGACCCATGACTTTAGTGCTCTGATGTTTAAAGCGATACATGTTGATAAGAACTATCCTCAAAATGAAGCTGATATAGGAAAACTTTTTACCAAACTAGGGGTTAATGGCCAAGTATTTGTAGATGCAGCTAAATCATTCAATGTTGATTCTAATTTGAGAAAAGCAGAGTATTTAGCTAAGAAGTATAAAGTAGCGGGCGTTCCCTATTTTCTAATCAACTTTAAATATGAAGCTGGAGAAGCAAGTTATGCGTCACAAGATTCATTATTTAGATTATGGAATTATCTTCCAGCAATAGACTTTGAATAAACATTCACTCAGATAAAATATTTACAAGGAATAATAAATGTCATCAAATAGTTCAAATACTCTAGTCATTGCAATGTTAATGACTTTAGTTGTTATGGTCTCGTTAGTTAAAGAAACCAATATTATGGCTGCCAATGAAGCTGACGTCTTTGTGGAAGGTCGAGATTTTGTTACTAAATTTCCCTACGAGAAACCTAAAAAACCACAGGTTGTAGAATTCTTCTCCTTTATGTGTCCAGCCTGTTTTCAAAGAGAAACAACTGTTCTTCGTTGGAAGAAGCAAAAACCTGATTCCGTTGAATTGCTAAAAATCCCGGTATCCTTTGGACGAGCTGATTGGAAATTAACAGCTAGAGCTTTCTATATTGCTCAAGAGTTAAAAGTTGCTGATAAATTTAGTAAATTGATTTTTCAGAAAATTCATATAGATAATAAATCACCAAAACGATTAGCTCATATAGAAAAAATGTTTATTGAGATGGGAATCACTAAAGCAGACTTTAACAAGGCCGCGAAATCCTTTGCTGTTGACAGTAAATTGCGTAAGGCTGATTTTTTAGTAAAAAAGTATAAAGTACCTTCAGTACCTTACTTTTTAGTTAACTTTAAATATGAAGCAAGTGAATCATCAAATCAGACTCAAGAGTCCTTGTTTAGATTGTGGAACTTATTACCTAGTAGGGATTTCTAGCATTATTCTAACTAAGAGCTTATTACGAATAGCTTAGTAGTAATAATCTAACAGTAAGGTCCAAAAAAGAGCAATTTATTGCTCTTTTTTTATATTTCATTACAAATCCACACTATTTCAACTGCTATAGCGTCATATAATTGGGACAGCTGGTCAATTTCACTATCAATTACACCTTTTAATCAATGTGTAATGATTGCAAGAAGGCCATAAATAGTTAACTTACTGAAATATATAGATTATTTTGATTGGTATAGTTTTTGCTTTTATTTGTAATAAACAAAGCGTAATAAACAAAGTGTAATAAACTAATCATATAACAG
>Ga0307492_10001367_pt1 | contig 10121 bp, 7 predicted proteins | sample SI3LmetaG_FD_202365 | JGI IMG/M metagenome (GOLD analysis project Ga0307492, IMG submission 202365) | Sea-ice brine microbial communities from Beaufort Sea near Barrow, Alaska, United States - SI3L | ecosystem: Environmental > Aquatic > Marine > Coastal | place: USA: Alaska | collected 2017-05-06
CATAAACATCATCACTCGCATCAGGTTCTTTTCTTTGTATCATCTCTAAGCTTGCGTAGCCTGGTGTGATTGCACCAAGTACGCTCGAATCAAAATGATCTTTTAACTTTGACTCTAATGCCAGTCTGGCGATACCAAAATCAAGTACCTTCGCACCGTCTTCTGTAATGAAGATGTTACCTGGCTTAAAGTCTGAATGAATAATACCTTTTTTATGCGCGTGTTTTAATGCTTCACAAAAATCAGTCAAAATTGAGAGTGCTTTTTCTTTCCCAAGACCTATCCCTTCTTTCGTTTTAAGTAGTTGATCAAGATCTTGCCCTTTCATCAGCTCCATGGTCATAAAAATAGTATCGCCATCTCTATCAAAATCATGAACCGTAACGATGTTCGGGTGAGAAAGAAGGTGCGACCGACTGGCTTCACGCTGCAAAGTAATAAATGCATCTGGATGATTCTTGAAATCAGCATTTAAAATTTTAGCTGCTACGTAAGGGTTATTATCACGGGCCTCGACCTTTCTTAAATCTTGGGCTTTATATACCGTCCCCATTCCGCCAGCACCTAGAGTAGACTCTAGTACAAAACGTTTATTTAAAATAATTTTATTCTCAGCAAGCGCTTGGTCAGCATCTTCTTTTGCTTTCATGAAACCATGGCTTTTCTTATCAGAATGCGCAATATGGCTAATTTGTGTTAAAGCCGCACGCTTTTGCTCAACAGAGAGTGCTTGATTTGCATTTTTGGCTGACTGATGCTTTGAAGAAGCCATAGTGATAGGTGTTATAACGATAAGAATATTGACATGATGATACTACAGCTAGTCACTAAAGGTCTAAAATAACACCACAAAATGTGAATGATTCCATGTGCATTTCTAATAGAAATCCCACTAGATAGTTCTATTTCAACATTATTTAATACTCGACTTCACTATATTGAGCTAATTTGTTAGTTTCTGAGTAATGATTAGGCAATAATAGTGTTACTTATTCTGAAACAAACTTATAATTGAACGGTCTTCTGTAATATGTTATCTATTGTTAACGCTTAAGTTCAAGTTTATTAATGGTGGTCAAATATGCTAAATCGTATTTTTTTTATTATTATCAGTATTCTAATGTTCACATCCTGTAGTAAAGCACCTGATGCGGAAATTAACGGATTTAAAAATGACAAGGCATTTGTCGGTCAATCAGTTGGTCTGGTTTTAAAAACCAATAATTCTGATATAACAGACATTCAATGGTCACAAACACAAGGTCCTAGCATTAACTTTCTCGGCTCTGATAGAAAAGTGATCGGCTTTGATATCCCCGGGGAAGGAAGTTATACATTTCAGGTTGAATTTAAAGACTTTAAATCAAATGATCGTTTTGTCGAATACACTTTCGATGCAACTGGTGAGGTTCCTGTCTATGTCAATGTTAGGCTTGACCACGAAGCAAATTCACAAGCAAAAATGTCCCTTCAAGCTTTTCAACAAATGCCTGGAAATGTCACATCGATTATCTGGTCTCAAATTGAAGGCCCATCAGCAATATTAAACACTACTGATCAATTAGCTCTGAATTTTACAGCGCCTACGATCAATGAAGAAATTTTACTAAAATTTAAAGTTGATATCACTGATGACCAAGGTAATTCCGCAAGTGATATTGTCAATATTTTGCTTGAAGAAACAAATATTGATGATGATAGCTTTTTCAATGCCGGTCGGTTTGCCGATATATCTCTAGCTGATGTTCATCCATTTGTTAAAGATTCAAATTACAGCAATGAACTGAATCAATGTATTTACTCAAACACCAGCACCGAACTCTGCAATTTAGGTAAATTGCCATTTATTGGTAGTGTAAACACAACGCCTACAACGGCTGATATTATGAACCGAGTTTTGGTTTCCCATGATTGGATGGGAGAACGTTTTCAGGATTATATTGAACAGGTTGATGTAAGCAATGATATAAAAAATCTATTAGGCGCAACCACTAGTATTGTTATTTCCTACGATATAAGACCTTCGTTCTTTTGGTCAGGCACCGGCGCAATCTATTTAAGTGCGAGTTATTTTTGGATGACTCCTGAGGAAAGAGATACTGTCAATACTGCACAAGACTTTAGGAGTGACTTTAGTAATGATTTGCAATTTGCAGATCCTTGGCGAGTGACTTTAAATAGTGATTATGCTTACTCAACGCCTTTGACAGCCGATCGAGAGTTGCGCGTTTTAGATAATTCAAAACACAATTTGTCCCGAGTGCTTTATCATGAGTTAGCCCACGCAAATGATTTTTTTCCTCCAAGAACTTGGGCAAATACTAATAATAGTGATTTTGCGTGGACTTATTCCAGTACAAACCAACCTGACTCAACGGGACTCGCCAACGCTCTACCTTTAATAAGTCAAGAAATGTACGACTTAGGCAACGTGATGTTTCAAGGTGAAACAGCAACACAAACGCAACAAAATTTTACGCCAGATGAAGTAGCTGATTTCTTTTTCCCCTATGAAGCGACCAATACCTACAATTACAGCACATTGAGAGAAGATTACGCGATGCTCGCAGAAGAATATCTAATGACTTATCGCTTTGGTGTTCGTTACGACCAAGGAATAACGGGGTTAGCGCCAGACTACATTGTATCGACAGCAGAAAGAGGACGTGTTGGGCATGATAGAACAAAATCAAGAGCTGAGTATGTTGTTGCGAATATTTTGCCAAGCATCAATCTTATTGAAGCCTCAGCACAAATTCCAGCGCCTTCTACTTTAACCAGTGGTATTAGTTGGTGGGATGCATTAGTTATTCCCACTCAAGGAAAATCAGATGAATCACTTAATAAAGATGCCCCACTAAATAAAAAACATCCTAAAATATTATTAGGGATTGATAGAAGACATCATTAATCTAATTAAGTTTTTGTGCTGCTATTTTCTTTTATAATGATATTTAATTTCGCCCACTTTCGCGCCGTCAGCTATTTTTAATTCTACTGGGCGGTGCAAGTGGATCACACCCAATACACTTGATGTTTTATCAATCTCCAACACCGGCTTATCTCTAGTAGCATCTGAAAACCAGCTATTGTTATCTTTGATCACAATATCGCCTTTGACAACACTGTTATCAGATAACTCAATATCACCATTAGTTGTTTTAATATCTTGATTGACAGTCACTTGAGTAATATGGATATCACCATTGACTGTTTCAATGTTCTTACCAATAGCGCCTTTTGCTTTAACAAAAATAGAGCCATTGACTGTTTCTAAACTTTTCTTAACCTGGATATTATTACCCACTTCAATCGAACCATTAACTGTTTCTGCGCTTTCTAATTGAACATTATCGCCAATCTCAATTCCGCCGTTAACAGTTTCTACTTCTCCAGCCGTTGCACCATCGTTTATATCAATCCCACCATTCACACTTGAAAGATCGCCGACTGTTGAACCAGAATCCACATCAATTCTGCCAAAGAGTGAGCTTACATCACCTGAGTTACCGTGAGCGACTACGTGGATTGCACAACTTGAAAATACGACAGAAAAGCCAATAATTGAAATTAATTTGATTACTTTATTCATTTTAGATATTCCTAAATTATTATTCAAAACAAACCTAAAGCAAACTCTTTGCCATGTTTACAATTATAATAAAATCAAAGAGTTAAAGAATAATTTATCTGCAAGCCCAGTTTCACTTGGTCAAAAAACTTAATAGTTGTTTAATTAGACGATAGTTCAATACATCAATATCTAAGATCCCAACATCTAGTAACAGAAAGTTAGTTGAATCTTTTTTAAATAAAGTTATATTGGATTTATAGATACTTTAATTTAAAGATACAAGAGGTTGCAATGAAACAAATCAAAAAAACCATTCTTATTCTAACGACAATTTTAACTTTGATTACTGGATGTTCAGACACATCAACAGCAACCGCAAGCACCATAAACGTTTCTAAAACACCTACTGCAGCAAATAAAAAAATAACGCCATTAGTTTCTGCACAATGGCTACATGAGCATTTAAATGACCCAAACTTAATATTGTTAGATGCAAGTGTTTTGGTCAAGATGGATAAAACTGGATATCAATCCATCAGTGGAAAAGATGAATATATAAAAGCGCATATCCCTAATGCGCGTTTCGCAGATTTAATGGGCGCACTTTCTGTTCAAGAAACTGAACAAGAATTTATTCTCCCTAGCTCGGAGAAATTTCAAAATGCCATTAGAGAATTAGGTGTTAAAAACTCGTCTCATGTAGTTATTTATGCCATCGAAAATCAATCTTGGCCAACAAGAGTATGGTGGATGCTGCGTTGGGGTGGTTTTGATCGAGTCAGTATTTTAAATGGCGGCCAAACAGCTTGGACTAATGCCGGTTATTCTCTGACTAGCGAAATTTCTCAGTATGAACGAGGCGATTTTGATTTTAAACTTAGAGAAGGTGTTGTTGTGGACAAGCACTTTGTTGCAAAAGCGATTACAAATGAAAAAGTAACCATTGTGGATTCACTACCGCCAGCACATTATAAAGGTGACTTTGCAATGTATACTCGCAAAGGTCATATCACCAGCGCGATTAACTTACCATCCTCTAATTTTGTCGATGCATCTGGACATTTTTTATCAAAAGATGATTTAGAGCTGATGCTCGATGAAAAACGTAAAAATAAAATGGTGACTTATTGTGGGGGCGGAATTGCAGCGTCTTCTGTCGCATTTAATTTGCATCGCGCAGGCTATTCAGATGTAGCTGTTTATATGGGTTCGCTTCAGGAGTGGACGGAGGATTCAGACAACCCGATGAGCATTGGTGAAGCACCTTAAAATTTAGACTGAGTAAGGTGGTCATTTTTATGTGTCAGTTTGAATTTACTGTTCAAACCTATTTTTAAAAACAAACATTCGACAGCCCAACTGTTCAAATTTTAATATTAATGTTTACGAATAAAATTTTATTTCTACTGCCAATATAGGAGACATATTTTTATGACTCCTATACATTGACACAATTAAACATTCAACGAACCAACAAAGAATCTAACTGTTCTAAGTCATTCAACACTCTCCATTGACCTCCTCCAGATTCAACTCTCGACTGCCAAGCAACCACTCGTTTTTTATAATCTCTAGGATCAATATTATCAGAGCGTAGTTTAGTCACATTGAGTGCGACTACTTGAATATCCTTAACATCAATCGGGAAATCTCTAACATGCCCTTTTGTAAGATCTTCCTCTAAATCAGAAAAAATAAGGACGTATTTATTGCCTGCTTTGGTTTCATTGACATAATCAACCGCCTGCATCAACCCGCCAGTAATATCAGTATTACTACTACCACGCTTAGTATCAGCTACAAACTCATCAACCGCGTGTTTAAACAATCGTTTTTGATCGTTGGTTGTGCTTGGGCGTAAATCAAAGGTTGCTTTAGCGATAATATCTTTCTCACTAAAACTGCCGCTATCTATTCTTGCAATGGCAATTGAATCACCACTATTGAGTGTCGCGAGTAAATAATTCATGATGCTCTGTGCTTTTTTTAATTCTTCGGTATAAGTACCTGAGGTATCTAACAGCAAATAAACCGCCCTATTTTTGGGCTGATATTCACCGCAAGAAAATAAAGTAAAGAAACCTACCAACAAAATAATCAATTTGCTTTTATTTGTAATATTTTTCATGATTTGGCTCCTTCTGCTTTTGAATCTGAGTTTTGTTTTTGATTTGAATTCAATTGGCTCTTAATCAGTTTTTCTATACTTAACGGCAGCATAATTATTAAATCAAAGAGATGCGTTAACATATTAAATACGTGCTTAGAGACCCCGCCAGATATTCGAATCATAATGCGTAAGACGCGCAATATACTGATACTGATTAATCCCATCACTATTCTTAAAGAATGTATAAATGACTCTAAAGGAATTGCAATGAAAGCTAATGCAAAAGGTAATATAAATCCCATCACCATTTGTCCAACCGAAGGTATCCATCTAAATTGTGCATCAATAACACCACTGCTAGCACCTACACCTATCAATGATTGTTGCAACGCTTCTCTATCTAATGCCAATAAATCACGCATGTAGGCTAATGATGATTCAATGCTCGCTAAAATAACCAAGATAGTAAAAGTAACCCACATCATTCGACGACGCATTTTATCATCCATACTACTAATAATAGGAAACAGGTTAGTGATACGCAATGACTCTAAAAGAAACAAACCCATGGCTATTTCAATTAAAATAATCACTAACGCTGCAATATCTGAAGTCTTTAATGATCCGATATAACTAGCCCCACCTACCATTTCTGCCATCGGCATGGCAATTAATTGAAAATTAATCAAACCACCTAGTACAGCAATCACTAACACTAAACCCGAGATGAATAATTGAGTTAACGCCGATGAACCAAGCGCATTAATGGCAATATCTTGATTTGATAAAATATTGGAATAGTTTTCTATTTGCTCATCAATATTTTTTGAACGCTCAGCCAATCCGCTAATCCTTTCATCAACTTCAGACAAATTGCCATCGATGTCACGCCAAACTGGTAACATACCTTTTAATAATCGATGACTCTCTGTGCTTGATTTTTTAAACGCTTTTAATGTCTGTTGGTGAGATTCGTCAACCGCTTTTTTAATATTGGTTAAGAGCTTATTAACAGTTGGATCACCATTTGCTGGTAAATTGGCGATAGTCTCAACTACATTCCCCCATGCAGGAGGCAACAACGCAGCACTTGAAGAATTTTGATAATCAATTTCTATTTGACTGATCGATTCTGCGATTTGTTTATGTAATGCGGGATATTGTGACAAGTCTCGCTGAACGATATCAGTGACTCGAGTAAACTCTCGCTCTATGGTTTTTTCTGAGCTTTTGACACCACTGGCTAATAGAATTTCTCTATTTCTTAAGCAAACTCGATTTTCCAATTGGCGTAAACTGAATCCCCATAAACGTAGCGTAGAGTATAAACCTTGTCCAGTAGATTTAAAGACTTGGTGGGCTTGTTTTCTGCCTAGATAGCAGCTAATAATAATGAAAACACCCCAAATTAATAGGGACGTAGATGGATTGTCCGACCAAACGGTTAGTAGTTCATTTGACATGTTTCACCTCATTGTTAGGATTAATAAATAGTATTTCGTAAGAACAATGCTAGTATCGATTAATGCTGTGAAAAATCGGTGAAAAATCGGTGAAAAATCAGCTAAATAGTTTTTTTCAACAAAGATAAAGTATTATGATTAAAATGTTATGATTAAAATATTTTGGGTGGAAGATCAGTTTCATTGGATCGACAGATTTCATACCATTTTGCAACATGCAGACTTTTCGATAGATGCCCCCGTCAATGAGTCAGAGGAGGATTTGTTAGCTTCTCCACAAATAAATGAGGTCAATATTTATCGTTTCGAAGAGGCTGCACGCCACGCGATCAATCAATCCTCTAAAAAAAACGATTTCAAGATTCCAGACATTGTTATTTTAGATGCTAATATGAACGGTGATAACGATGCCGGTTTAGCTTTATCAAAATTGATTAATAAAGTTTGGCCTCAAGTACCTATTATATTTTTGTCTGAGCATAGTGGAACCGCAACGGAAGAAAAAGTATTTGAAAATACGCAATCGAGAGATTTTATCGCTAAGCATCAAGAAAATATTGAGAAGGTTTTATGTTGGCGAATAAAAGCATTATTGAGATCAACATCAATTAATCAATCGGTTAATTCCAATACCAATAGCTCGACAAAAAATGACAAACAGATAATACAAGGCGAATTATTGATCGATCTAGTCACGTGGAATGTATATTGGCATGGTGAAAAACTAATGAATCCAAAAAACTCAGAAAGACCTCTCGCGCCAACACCCAGAAAAATATTGAGATATCTAGTTGAAGCGTCACCACACCCGTTTACGACATTACAAATGGAAGCAAAACTCAACCTTGACCGATTTAATTATGCGAGTTACCGTCAGCATATTAAAGCACTAAGACACTCATTTGAAAATGCGAGTGAAAATATCAGTTTACCTAGTTTTATAGAAATATGCACCAAAGAGCAAGGCATTGTCACATTTGGTGATGAAGGTGCTTATTGTTGGAAACCGATTCAATCGTATCTCAGCGCACTAAACACCTTCGGCAAATCAATTAATGACTAGAATTCAGCACAATCTAATGCTCTTGGTCTTGCTTAAATAAACGTTCTAGGTCTGATCGCCCGCGACGACCAATATCAATCAGCTTATCGATATCCTCACGATGTTCGAATGATTGCTTGAGCATGATTTTGTCGTGGCTATTGAACTCTTCAATCGTTTTAAGTGCTTCACCCGTGCTAAAGCCAATTGAATTGAGGGTGGATGCCGCCGCTTCTAAACTACTGTGAAATACTTCGCGAATAACATGTTGTGCACCTGCTGAACGCAATGCCCAATAGCTAGCCCTGTTATGTGCTCGAGCGATGATAGTGATATCAGGAAACATTTGGCGTATAAGTAGAGTAATGCTTTCAGCTTGCTTTGAATCATCAATGGAAATCAGTACGCTCTTTACTTGTTCAATTCCTGCGGCTTGTAAAACGTCTAGACGCGATGCATCGCCATAATGCACACGATTACCAAACTGCTTTACAAAATCTATATGTTCAGCATCTTTATCTAATGCTATGAAAGGTATTCCATTAGCAGAAAGAATTCTACCAGTAGTTTGACCAAAACGTCCAAAACCCATAATCATCACTTCGGGCGATTCGTGGAACTCAGCCACTAGCGCTTTTGATTCGCATTTTTCTTCTTTTGCTCTAAATAATTCCAACAGGCTAATCAATGGAGAGGTTAATGCCATAGAAAGACCAACCACCAAGTTGACCTGCGCTGCAATTTCTGGTACAACCGAGCCGCCTTCGATTGCCTGATTCATGATCACAAAAGCAAATTCGCCACCTTGACTGAGCATCAGTCCCATTTGCATTCCCAAACGCCAGTTGACGCCAGATAATTTGAGTAGTGAGGCTATCACAAAACTTTTGGCAGCCATTAATCCCAGTGCCATAAGCAATAACATCCAAGGTTGTCGCAAAAAGAGTTGTAAATCTAAACTCATACCAATCGCAATAAAAAACAAACCTAAAGTTAGGCCCTTGAAAGGCTCTATATCACTTTCCAGCTGATGCCTAAAGCTTGAATTAGCCAACATAATCCCTGCGACAAAAGCACCCATTCCCATTGAGAGTCCTGAGCTTTGCATTAAAAATGCGGCGCCCACAACAATTAACAAACCTGCCGCTGTCATGCTTTCACGACTGCCGTAATTGGATATTATTTTTAATAGAGGATTGAGTGCAAAGCGACCTACGAGGAGTAAGAAAATAACGCCAGCAACGCCTTGCCACCAAGCCGGTGCATCCTCAGTGACTTGGTTAGACAAAGAACTAACCAACAATAAAATGGGGATAACAGCAAGATCTTGAAGTAATAAAATGGCAAAACCCTGCCGACCCGCTGGTGAGGCCAAAATACCTTTTTCCGCCATTAACTGGATAGCAAAAGCCGTAGATGAAAGAGCCAGAGCCAAACCGATAACGATGGCACTCTTAGAAGAGTCGGTAACGAGCAGTACAATGGTTGCAACAATCGCTGCTGAAAAAACTAATTGACCAACGCCTAATCCCGCAATCTGTTTCCGCATTGACCAAAGTTTTTCGGGATTAAGTTCTAAACCGATCACAAATAACAATAACACCACGCCTATTTCCGATAGATGCAATATATTTGCGGGATCGGACACCAGATCAAAAACAGCAGGACCAATCAAAACACCGGCCGTTAAATAACCGAGAATTGCTCCCAAATTTAATCGTCGGAACAAAGGAACCGCAATAACCGCCGCGATCAAAAGAAATAATAACGCGCCTAAACCGCCTTGTGTTTCCATTTAATTGTTCCCTGAATTAGCCTAAGTTTAATTGTTGGCAAACCTAACTATAAAGATGAATAGAACGAAAATAACTGCTAAAAATACCAACACTCTGATTAAGACTATTATCTCACATAAAACTCAGCCGTTATGCT
>Ga0307492_10001368_pt1 | contig 10113 bp, 6 predicted proteins | sample SI3LmetaG_FD_202365 | JGI IMG/M metagenome (GOLD analysis project Ga0307492, IMG submission 202365) | Sea-ice brine microbial communities from Beaufort Sea near Barrow, Alaska, United States - SI3L | ecosystem: Environmental > Aquatic > Marine > Coastal | place: USA: Alaska | collected 2017-05-06
CACCATCAGAATGAGGGGTCCCTTTTAGACGCCGATCACCCCGCTAACGGGGTCCCTTTTGCACGCCGGTCCACAAGCCAGATGACCGATACGATCACGCGAACCGACGATCAGCACACGCGGAACGGCCTCAGCACGGGAGCCATCTCGGGCGCCAAGGCTGCCGGCCCCCTATCGGACGACATGCTGCGCCGGATGGACGGATATTGGCGGGCGGCGAACTATCTATCGGTCGGCCAGATTTACCTGCGCGACAATCCATTGCTGGAGCGGCCGCTCGCGCTGGCCGACGTCAAGCCGCGCCTCCTGGGGCATTGGGGCACCACGCCGGGCCTCAATTTCATTTACGTCCATCTCAACCGGCTGATCGTCGAGAATGATCTCGAGATGATCAACATCATCGGTCCGGGGCATGGCGGTCCCGGGCTGGTGGCGAACACCTATCTGGAAGGGTCTTACACCGAGGCCTATCCGGCGATTGAGCGCAGCCGCAGCGGTCTCCACCGGCTGTTCCGCCAATTCTCCTGGCCGGGCGGTGTTCCCAGCCATGTGTCGCCGGAGACGCCCGGATCGATCCATGAAGGCGGCGAGCTGGGCTATTCGCTGGTCCATGCTTATGGCGCGGCGTTCGACAATCCCGACCTGATCGTCGCGTGCGTGATCGGCGATGGCGAGGCCGAGACGGCGGCGCTGGCGGCGAGCTGGCACTCGAACAAGTTCATCAATCCCGCGCGGGACGGGGCGGTGCTGCCGATCCTGCACCTCAACGGCTACAAGATCGCGAATCCGACATTTCTGGCCCGCATTCCGCGCGCCGAATTGGCGGAGCTGATGCGTGGCTATGGCTATGAGCCCCATTTCGTCGAAGGCGATGATCCAGCGCTCATGCACCAGCATTTCGCAGAAACGCTGGACACGGCTCTTGCGGACATTCGCGCCATTCAGGCGAGGGCGCGCCAGTCCGGTGGTGTGACGCGTCCGCGCTGGCCGATGATCGTTCTGGCGACGCCAAAGGGCTGGACCGGCCCCAAGGTTGTCGACGGCAACCCAGTCGAAGGCACCTGGCGTTCGCATCAGGTGCCGATCGCCAACTTCCGCGATCCCGAGCATCTCGTGTTGCTTGAACAATGGCTTCGCAGCTATCGCCACGAAGAGCTGTTCGATTCCACCGGTAAATTGCTCGACGAATATGCATTGCTCGCGCCGACTGGGCGGCGGCGCATGGGATCGAACCCGCATGCCAATGGTGGCGCGCTGCTCAAGCCCTTGTCGCTGCCTGATTTCCGCGATTATGCCGTGCCTATTGCAACGCCAGGCGACGCGTCGGCAGAGGCGACTCGCGTGCTTGGCGGCTATCTGCGCGATGTCATGAAGCTCAATCTCGACAGCGCGAATTTCCGCCTCTTCGGGCCGGACGAAACTGCGTCGAACCGGCTGGATGCGACCTATGCGGTTTCAGGCAAAACGTGGATGGCCGAAATCGAGCCGCTCGACACCGATCTAAGCGCGGATGGCCGGGTGATGGAGGTGCTGAGCGAGCATCTGTGCCAGGGCTGGCTGGAGGCGTATTTGCTGACCGGGCGGCATGGCCTGTTCTCCTGCTACGAAGCGTTCGTCCACATCGTCGATTCGATGGTCAATCAGCATGCCAAGTGGCTGAAGGTCAGCAACGGCATCGCCTGGCGCAAACCGATCGCGTCGCTGAACTATCTGCTGACATCCCATGTCTGGCGGCAGGATCACAATGGCCAGTCGCATCAAGACCCCGGCTTTATCGACCATATCGCCAACCGCACATCGGACGTCGCCCGCATCTATCTTCCGCCCGACGCCAATTGCCTGTTGTCGGTGACCGATCACGCGCTGCGCAGCCGCAATTATGTCAACCTGATCATCGCCGGCAAACAGCCCGAATGGCAGTGGCTGAGTATGAACGACGCAGTGCGTCACTGCACCGCCGGCGCGGGCATATGGGGATGGGCAAGCGACGAAGGCGAGCCGGAGGTCGTGATGGCGTGTGCGGGCGACGTGCCGACGCTCGAAACGCTCGCCGCCGTCATGCTGCTGCGTGAATATGTCCTCGACCTGCGCATCCGCGTGGTCAACGTGGTCGACCTGATGGTGTTGCAGCCCGGCAGCGAACATTCGCACGGCCTGGACGATCGCCAGTTCGACGCGTTGTTTACGACCGACAAGCCGGTGGTCTTCGCGTTTCATGGCTATCCTGCCATGATCCACAAGCTGACTTATCGGCGGACGAACCACCACAACATCCATGTGCGCGGCTATAAGGGCGAAGGCACCACGACCACGCCATTCGACCAGGTGGTGCTCAACGATGTGGACCGTTACCGGCTCGCGCTCGATGCGATTGAGCGCGTGCCGCGACTGCACGACCGGATCGGCGCGGAGACGGCACGCTATTGGACGACGATGGAGCGCCACAAGCTCTACATCGCCGAACAAGGCGACGATCTGCCCGAAGTGCGGGACTGGCGCTGGTCGCGGTGACCGGGCCGAACTCAGAGATCGTGCTGGCGCTGAACAGCGGCTCGTCGTCGCTCAAGTTCGGCCTGTATGCCCTTGAAGCGGGGGAGCCGGTGGCTCTGTTCGACGAGCATGTCGACAGCGCCGCTGATGGTTGCGCCATGCTCGATCGAATCGCCGCCAAACTGGCAGCTGCCGACTTGCCGACACCCACCATCGTGGGCCACAGGATCGTTCATGGCGGTCCGGGGCTTCGGCAACACTGCCGGATCGATGCTGGCGTGATCGTCGAATTGAAGGCGGCATTGCCCTTTGCCCCGCTGCACGGTCCGGCATCGCTAAAACTGATCGGAGCGGCAACGGCTCGGTATCCAGATTTGTCGCAGATCGCGTGCTTCGACACGGCATTCCACATGACATTGCCGCCTGTCGCGCACGTACTGCCGATCGCGAAACCGTTACGGGACGGCGGCGTCCGCCGATACGGTTTTCACGGTCTATCGTGCGAGTCGGTCGTGCATCAATTGGGCGAAGAATGCCCCGACAAGCTGATTATCGCACATCTTGGCAATGGCGCGAGCGTCACTGCGGTCAAGGCTGGTCGATCGATCGACACCAGCATGGGCCTGACGCCGTCCGGCGGAGTGATGATGGGGACGCGCAGCGGCGATCTGGATCCGGGGCTCATGATCCATCTGCTGACCAAGACCGGGATGGACCCGGGCGCGCTTGCCGCCATGATCGACCAGCAATCGGGGATGCTCGGCGTGTCGGGCGTGTCCGGCGATATGCGGGCGCTGCATGCAGCGGCGGCTGCCAATGCCGATGCGCGTCTTGCCATCGAGATGTTCTGCTATTCGGTGCGCAAGCAGATGGCGGCGATGATCGCGGCGTTGGGCGGGGTCGATATGATCGTTTTTACCGGCGGCATCGGCGAGAATGACGCCGTCGTGCGAGCGCGCATCTGCGAGGGCCTGACCTGGGCCGGTGTGCCCGCATCGGGCACGGACCGGGGAGAAGCGGGATGCGAAGTGCGGGCCATCGCTTGCCACGAGGACAAGCAGATCGCGCGCCATTGTCATCGGATCGTCAGCGGAACCGCGGCATCGCGCTAGGTAGTTTCCGGTCGTCGCTGCAAAGCGCCCGCGTGGCTATGAGCATCAATGTGTTCCCGACCTAACGACCCGAACCTCGGGGAGATTGTACGGGAGCCGAAAAGGGCCCCCGCAATGTACATCGACAACGTCGAAGCCGACTATTGCAAGGTACGCATCACGCGATCGACCGCGTTGGCACGGGCTTCGGGAGATTGTTGCGCGCGCCTGTCGCATGAGGCGATGGCGGCCTTGTACACGCATCGTCTGGCCAGCTTGCCACGCTCGACTGATCAATCCTTGCCGGGAACGTGACGCGACAATTCGCCACTGCGTAATGCATCTCGTCAGCCGGCATTCCAGCCGCTCCAACTCCGGTCGATCGAGGCCGCGATTGCCGTGAGCAACGCACCGTCGCCGACCGCGCGCTCCATTACGCGATCGCCGTGCTCGCGGGCCGTCCGGACGAAGTCGCCATCGGGATCCTGGCCGTCGAGCAGGATAGCCCGCCCGCGCCATCCTGTCGCCCGCATCTCACGCAATAGTCCAAGACCGTCGCCGCCTTCGTTCAGTTCGACGTCGAGCACGATGCATGGATAGTCGCGCGAGCGGGGGTCGGCGAGGAGCGCCGCAGATGTCACATAGGAGCGTACGTCGTAGTTTTCGGACCGCAGCATCAGCTGGCGGGCATGGCGGATTGCGGGGTCACCATCGACAAGCGATACGCCGATTGCCGGGGGAGTGACGGTTTCTGAACTTGTCATGGGGCGTCCTTGCTAAGCGCCCGAAATCGCAGCTTTCGCCGCCCTCGTATGTACGTAGTAAGCGAGGGTCGCTGTGGGCTAACCGTCGATGCCCAGGCCTGCAGCAAATGCGATCCGCAGGACGTCCGACAGGCTGCGCGCGGCCAGCTTGTCCATCAGATTCGCGCGGTGAACTTCGACCGTCCGGGTCGCGATACCTAGGTCATAGGCGATCAGCTTGTTGGGGCGTCCAAGCACCATGCCGTCAAGGACATCGCGCTCGCGAGCGGTGAGCGCCGCCAGCCGAATGACGGCATCGGCTTCGGCAAGCTGCGCGCGGTCGTTGCGGCTCGATTGCGCCAGTGCCAAATCGATCGCGCTTATAAGTGACGCCCGTTCGAAAGGCTTTTCGAGGAACTCTATTGCGCCTGCCTTGATCGCCCGCACTGCCAGGGCGATGTCGCCATGGCCGGTCAGCATGATGATGGGCAGCGCGATCCCGGCCTCTGCCAGCCGCTTCTGGACCTCAAGCCCGTCAATGTCGGGCATACGGACATCTAGCAGCACGCATCCGGCCTTCGCGCGAGACGCGGTTTTGAGGAAGATCGTGCCGGACGCATAGGTCTCGACCTGATGCCCCGCCTTGCGCAGCAGAAATCCGACCGATTGCCGGATCGCTTCATCATCGTCGACGACGTGCACAGTTGGAACCGCATCATGCATCCGCGTCGGCCAGCGGGATGCAGAAGTGGAAGGCGGTACCACCGGTTGCAATGGCGTCCGCCCAGATTTTGCCGCCGTGCGCCTCGACGATGGTGCGGCAGATCGACAACCCGAGACCCATTCCATCTTCCTTGGTGGTGGCAAAGGCTTGAAACAGGCGATCACGGATTTCCGGATCGATGCCGGGGCCGGTGTCGCTCACCGTCACCTTGACCCACCCCAGGCGATCCGGTGCCGTTGCGATGGACAGTTCCTTCCTCGCCTCGCCTTTCATCGATTGAATTGCGTTGCGAATGAGGTTGACCAGCACCTGCTGGATTTGAATTCGATCGACCATCACCCGATCCAGACCTGCCGCAATCGTCATCGTTACATGAACGCCCGCCTCATGCGCGCCGAGCAGGCCCAGGCTGGTGGCTTCCTCGACCAGTGCGTCCAGCCGTTCGACCTGAAATCCGGTATCGCCCCCGTCGACAAATGCACGAAGCCGTCGGACGATCGTGCCAGCGCGGAGGGATTGCGCGGCCGCTAGATCGAGCGCCTCGGCAATTTCGCGGAGCAGCGGATCGGCACCGTCTTCAATCATGGCCCGCGACGCTTCGAGATAGTTGGCAATCGCGGTCAGGGGCTGGTTGATTTCGTGCGCCAAGGTCGATGCCATGGTCCCCATCGCGCTGATGCGCGAAACATGGACAAGCTCCGACTGGAGGGCCTTCAATTCGCGCTCCGCCTCATGTCGGGCAGTCAGGTCACGGATGAAGCCGGTGAAGATGCGCTCTCCGGCGATCGACGCTTCACCGACTGCCAGTTCGATCGGGAAGGCCTCGCCGTTCTTCCGCACTGCCTTTTCAATGCGAACATTGCCGATGACGGTTCGGATTCCGGTGTCACGATATTTCCGAAGATGCGCATCGTGAGCCCGCTTGTCGGCCTCTGGCATCAGCATCGACACGTTCTGCCCGATGACTTCGTCCATGGTATAGCCAAATACGCGTTCGGCAGCAGCGCTGAAGGAAGCCACGATCCCGGCCTCGTTCATCACGATCATGGCGTCGGGGACAGTGGCGAGGATCGAACGAAGATGGTGTTCGCGCCTTGCCACTGCGGTTTCGGCGGCCTTTTGGTCCGTGATATCGCGGACGACCTTGCCGAAACCGCGCAATGCACCTGCCTCATCCCGAAGCGCGGTGATGGTGACGCTGGCGAGGAATTCCGATCCGTCCTTGCGGACCCGCCAGCTATCCTCCTCGATGCGGCCCAGGCGGTTAACGTCAGCGAGGTCCGCCAGCGGCTTTCCGGCGCTCACGTCTTCCGGCGTGTAAAAGATCGAGAAGTCGCGGCCGATAATGTCCGCTTCTGCCCAACCCTTAATCCGTTCTGCCCCGCGGTTCCAGATTGTGACCTTGCCCATCGGGTCAAGCATATAGATGGCGTAGTTCGTGGCACCGTCAATCAGCAGACCCAATTCTTCGGCTATCGCGGCACTGTCTCGCGCAATCGGCTCGGAAGCAATCGCCTCTTCGGGAGACCATGTAGCAGTCATCTGGGTGGTGCAGTCGCTCGTGGCGCCATAAAGTCCGTCATTGATCAGTGAATCCTCAGCGAGGCAGGTTGCTGGGATGGAACGCCAAGCTGGGGCCGAAGTTCAGAACATAAGGGCGCGGCCCTATCCGATCGTCGGCCCGTAGGCGAACAATGCTTGGCCGAGCAGCAGCAGGGCGAGCGTACCTCCCCCGATCCGGACACGGGTATTCACCGGAAACAGCGGCCGCACAAATCGTCTTAATGTCGCTGTCATGGCGTTTCCCTTTGTTCGATCGCCGTTATCGGTCGGAGGGCGCCAGGATTCTATTGTGGTTTAACACATCAGCGGTGCGGCGGACGGGCCTGGGTAGCTGGCGATCCGTTCGTGATGACGCGGCCAGCCTTCGGTAGTTTCCGAGGGTGATCGAGAGCTCACCCCCTGCGCTATCGCTCGGTTGAGCGTGAGGCGGTTCGAACCGCATGCACACGTCCCAAAATGAAAGTCGCACCTGATGAAATACCGGTTTCTGGCGTCGCTCTGCGCATTGACGCTCGCAAGCGCCGCGTTCGGTCAGACGCTCCCGATCGGAATCGATGGCCAGATCGAGCAGCTGAAACCCGGCGAATATTTCTGGGCGCCCGGGATATCGCCGGAAGGGCCGGTCACGATCATCGTCAGCCTCGCGACACAGCGCGCCTATGCCTATCGCAACGGTGTGCCGATCGGCGTGTCGACGGTGTCCACTGGGGCAGAGGGCTATGCGACGCCGACAGGCATTTTCACGATTTTGCAGAAAGACATAGACCACGTGTCGAACCTGTATGCGGGTGCGCCGATGCCGTTCATGCTGCGCCTGACCTGGGACGGCATCGCGCTCCATGCCGGCAACATCCCCGGATACCCCGCGTCGCATGGGTGCATTCGCCTTCCACACGCATTTGCCGAAAAACTCTATCGGATAACCAAACTTGGCATAACCGTCGTCATCACTGCAGACGCTGACGTTCCCATTGTTTCGGCCGCGCCGGCCATGCTGAGCGAGGACGGTGCCGACCTCGTTGATGGCGCCTATCGATGGACGCCGGAGCGATCCCCGGCCGGGCCGGTGTCGATCGTGGTCAGTGGTCGCGATCGCCGGGTGATCGTGCTGAGAAACGGCATCGAAATCGGATCAAGTCCCATCGAGATCGATGGGGTTATCGAGCGGACATCGGCATTCACCCTGCAATCGGTGGACGATACAGGTCAACGCTGGCTGCGATTGCCGCTGCCCGGCGCGACGATGACCGGGGAACTCAGCGCTGCGGATCAGGGCAAGGGGCGTCTTCCGCAGGGCTTTCGCGACGCGCTGGCAACCGTCCTCACGCCGGGCGTGACGCTGCTCGTGACCCGCGAGACGCTCAAAAGCAGTGGAACGGGCCGAAGCCTGACCGTCGTCACGGCTAGTTCGGAATGATCCAGCATTCACTCGATCGACGAGCGCCTGTGGAAGTGGTTGCCTGGCACGCGACATCGCCCATTGAAACCATGAAGCGCGTCGGCACAAGCCAAGCGGGATTGACCCACGATGAGGCGCAAGCACGCCTTGTCCGCGATGGCCGGAATGAACTGGCGCCACCCTGGACACCGTCGATATTTCGGCTGTTCGTGCGCCAGTTCAACAGCCCGCTAATCTACCTGCTGATTGCAGCTGCTGCGATCTCGCTGGGTCTTGGCCATGGCACGGATGCCAGCTTCATTGGCGTGGTGCTGCTAGTCAATGCGCTGATCGCTACCTTTCAGGAGCGCAAGGCGGAAACCAGCCTCGCCGCACTCCGGTTGATGATCGGACAGACCGCAAACGTGCGACGCGACGGGGCGGTGGAAGTGGTCGATGCGCGTGATCTCGTCGTAGGGGACATCGTCGAACTGGAAAGCGGCATGGCGGTGCCGGCCGACCTCAGGCTTTCGGCCAGCGCGAACCTGTTGGTCAATCAATCGACCTTCAGCGGCGAGGCCGAGTCGGTTGCGAAAGGCCATGGCGAGGCAGTCCTGGCCGCAACTGCGCCTGGCGATCGAACGACGATGCTGCATGCCGGGACGATGGTCGCCGAAGGGCGCGGCACCGGGGTCGTCGTTGCCACGGGAGCGCAAACCCAGCTCGGCGCGATCGATGCTTCGTTGCGATCGACAAACCCGACGCCGCCTCCGTTGGTCAGCCGATTGAATCGACTGGCGCGGCAGATCGCCATCGCCACCGTTGCGCTGATCGTTCCTTTCGCATTGCTGCTCCTCGCCCAAGGAAGACCTTCCGACCAGATCCTGTTGCTGGCCGTCGCGCTTGCCGTTTCCGCTATCCCGGAAGGGTTGTCGATTGCGGTCACGGTGGCGCTAGCCGCCGGCACGCGCCGCATGGCGAAGCGGCAAGTGATCGTGCGATCGCTGCCTGCTGTCGAAGGCCTGGGGGCCTGCACCCTGATCGCCAGCGACAAGACCGGGACGCTCACGCAGAACAAGCTGTCGGTCGAACGCATCCTGCTCGCCGATGGCACGTCACTTGATCGATCGGCATGGCAGGCAAGCGCCGCCTCGATCGTCGCGATCGCGCACGCCGGTGCCGTCTGCAACGAGGCGGCGCTGGATGCGAATGGAAATCCCGTCGGTGATACGGTCGATATGGCGCTGCTCGGCTTCGCAGCGGGCCAAGGTGCTGATCTGACGCAGCTTGGCGCGCTCAAACGGACCGCCTCGCAACCCTATGAGCCAGCGAACAAATACTCGACCGTGACGGTGGCCGAGTCCGCCGGGGCGAAGCTGTATGTCAAGGGCGCGCCCGAGGTGATTCTGCCCATGTGCCGCGCGACTGACGCTTCGGCAATGGATGCGGCTGAGGGGATGGCGGCGCTGGGTTTCCGAGTCATCGCCGTCGCTGCGGGCGATGGCTCGTCGCCACGCGACCTCAATCTGATCGGCTGGGTTGGCCTGATCGATCCAGTGCGCCCGGAAGTCCCGCACGCCATTGCACGCTGCGGAGAGGCCGGCATCGCGATCCGTATGGTCACCGGGGACCACCCCGCAACCGCGCTGACGATCGGGCGCCAGCTCGGCCTGCGCGTTGCGGATGGGGAAGTCGTGACCGGCACGCAGATGACCGGCCTGGCCGATCGGCCCGATGAGCTCAAAAGCCTCGTGATCGCCGGGCGTATCTTTGCGCGGATCGAACCGACGCAAAAGCTGGAGATCGTCCAGATCCTCTCTGCCAATGGCGAACTGGTTGCCGTTACCGGGGACGGGGTGAACGACGCGCCGGCATTGCAGGCCGCCCATGTCGGCGTTGCCATGGGGGTCGCGGGCACCGACGTCGCACGCGGCGTCGCCGACCTCGTCCTGGCCGACGATAATTTCGCGTCGATCGTCGCGGGCGTGGAGGAAGGCCGCGTCACCTATGCCAACGTCCGACGAATCGTCATTTTCCTGCTCGCCACCGGCATTGCCGAGATCGGCATGTTCCTGGGTGCGGTCGCGACCGGCTTGCCGATGCCGCTGGCCGCTGTGCAATTGC
>Ga0307492_10001369_pt1 | contig 10111 bp, 7 predicted proteins | sample SI3LmetaG_FD_202365 | JGI IMG/M metagenome (GOLD analysis project Ga0307492, IMG submission 202365) | Sea-ice brine microbial communities from Beaufort Sea near Barrow, Alaska, United States - SI3L | ecosystem: Environmental > Aquatic > Marine > Coastal | place: USA: Alaska | collected 2017-05-06
TCCATTGAATGAGCCATTGCCAAAAGATGCAGTACAGCGTTCGTTGAACCCCCCAGCGCGATAACGACCTTGATGGCGTTTTCAAAAGCAGGGCGAGTCATGATGTCGGATGGTTTTATATCGTGCTCAATGAGATGCATGATAGCGGCGCCAGCGCTGCGGCAATCGGTCAATTTATCGCTTGATATCGCGTCCTGTGCCGAACTGTTAGGAAGACTCATGCCCATGGCTTCAATGGCCGAGGCCATGGTGTTTGCCGTGTACATACCGCCGCAGGACCCTGGGCCTGGGATAGCTGTTTCTTCGATGGTTTTAAGCTCGATGTCAGAAACAGTGCCAGCGGCATGGCCACCTACCGCCTCAAAAACAGAGACGACATTGGTGTGGTTCGGACCTGGTTGGATGGTACCGCCATACACAAAGATAGAAGGACGATTCAATCTCGCCATGCCCATCAGAAGTCCTGGCATGTTCTTGTCGCAACCGCCTATGGTGATGATTCCGTCATGGCCCATGCAGCCAGATACTGTTTCAACGCTGTCGGCTATGACTTCTCGCGAAACCAGTGAGTACTTCATGCCTTCGGTGCCCATGGAGATGCCGTCAGAGATGGTTATGCAGTTATAAATGACGCCCTTACCACCGGCGTCATCGGCGCCAAGCTTAGCTTCATCGGCGAGTTTGTTGATGTGCATGTTGCAAGGCGTGACCATGCTCCAGGTAGACGCTACCCCAATTTGTGGTTTTTTAAAGTCGCTATCGCTAAAACCAACGGCTCGCAGCATAGCTCTGCTGGCAGCCTGTTCTACTCCGTCTACTACTTTTTTTGAATGTTTGCGTAAATCCTTGTCTGGCATGATTTTTCCGTCGTTATTAAAGTTGTTTAGATCACATGTTGCCTAATATACACCACCGCGCAATTCATCAGAAATATTGTGTCGAATAGATGAATGCCCCCGTTTTGCTTGCCTATTCCGATCAAGCGCTGACGCTGGCATACAGCGCGTCAACCAGTGCTATATTGCGGGGGTCGCGCCAGGCCCTGCCCTGCTTGTTCATGGTGTAACAAAAGCTCAGCTTGGCGTCAGGGTCGGCGAACCCCAGTAGGCCGGCATTGCCGTAGTGGCCGAAGGTGCGCGGATTGGGCCCTAATGGCCGTCCTGGCATGGTCAGCATAAAACCTAGGCCAAAGCGGGTGGGTCGTGACATCACCGCATCAATGCCGTCGGCGTTAATGGCAATAGCCTGTTTAATGAGTTCGGGGCTCAGTAGCTGTACACCGTCTATTTGGCCGTCGTTGGCGAGTGCCGAGAATATCTTGGCAACGGAGCGGGCGTCAGATTGCGGATTGGTACTGGGGAACATCGCCTGGCGCCAGGCTCTTGAATTGATGCCGAATTCTCCCTCGTTGGAGAATGCGGGATTGTTATAGGTTAAATAGCGCATGCGATCGTCAGCTGACAGTGTGTCTAGGTCAACCGGGTCAATAACCGTCGCCGATTGGTCGGCGGGCGGAATGTAGGGAATGTTGTCGGCACATCGCGCCAATGCGCTATCGTCTACGCCGTAGTAGAAGTCGATACCCAGGGGTTGGCTTATTTCATCTTGAAGGTATTGGGCGATAGTGCGCCCGTCGACTCTGTGTAACAACTCGCCGAGCAAAAAGCCGTAGGTGTGTACGTGGTAGCCGTGGCGCTCGGCGTTGGGCCACCAGGGTTTTTGTTGCTCGAGGGCGCGCACGTATGACGGCCAGTTAGCCCAGGCGCGTTGATCAAGGGTGGTGTCTACGGCGACAAGGCCGGCGCGGTGACTTAACAGCGCGGCGACGGTAATTTTTGCCTTACCGCTTTGGGCAAATTCAGGCCAATGTTTCGCTACCGGATCATGCAAGTCAAGCTTGCCTGCATCGATCAGGCGCAATACGCACAGTGCCGCTACGGCCTTGCCCAGTGACCACACAGTGAAGAGTGTCTGCTGTGATAGTGGCCGTTGTTGCTGTGGATCCATATGGCCGGCCCACAGGTCAACCACTTTCTGATTGTTCTGATAAACACTGACGGCGGCGCCTATTTCGCCTTGTTGGGCAAAGTTATTGGCAAATGCGGACTCGATAGCCGTAAACTTGGGGTCACAAAAGCCGTCTATTATTACGTTCGACATATATCTCACGCTGATAGAAAAATCAGGACATCCTGAGCTTTTCCGGGTTTGTGGTCACACGTTGAGGGTATCGATCACCACGGCGCCCGTTGATGATTAACGGTTAGCTACGAATAAGACGTGTATCTTACACCCTACACGAGATTCTCACAGATGATCGGCACCCCAATCTATCATCTCATTGGGAGCAACCGAGATCATCGTTGACCAAGAGAATAACAGGTGTTCAGCTAGCCTGGCTAAAAATTACTTTGAACTAACTGTTTCATTTGTTGCGGTTGCCATGGCGTTTGCGGCTGTTGTCGTCGCGTTCTATGAGTCAAGCCTTATGCGGGAGCAGGCCAGGCTAGCGTCAAATCCTCCGTTTGGCAGGAGGCGAACACAAGTAACCGTAGTAAAGACGATGACAATGATGCCCAGGGCCGCCTGCAAAGTTGACCCGAGCAACCCGTTTCAAGGCAGAGGTTTTTCAGAGTGATGTTGCTATGTCAAAACTAGCTATGTCGAAACTAGCTATGCCAAAACTAGCTATGTCGGAATTAGGCGGTGAGCAGTGTCATTAGGTACACTACAGGTCGTATTTCGGAGACTTACCCATGCTAAATTCAGATGAGCTCGGCCTACTGAAAGTAGCCGAGGCGCACTACGGGGCGCTGAGTCAGCGTGGCCGTGAAATCGATGAGCTGCGACATGTTCCCCAGCCCTTGGCTGAGCAACTGGCCGCTGAGGGTTTCTATCGTGTCATTACGCCAGTCGAGCTGGGGGGGCTTGGGTACAGTCCAGAAACTCTGTGCCGTATCTGCGAGACATTGGCCATGGCTAATGGCTCTGTCGCGTGGTGCATCTTTATCGGCTGTACTTCCCAGTATCTGCTCGGCGCTCTGGCCCCCAGCCAGCTTGAGAAAATGCTGGCTACGCAGAACCTGATTACCAGCGGGGTATTTGCTGATAGCGGCACAGCCCTTTTTCAGGAGCGCGATGGCGAACCGGGCTATGTCATCAATGGTCATTGGCGTTGGGGCTCTGGCTGTCACAATGCTGCCTGGATCTCTGGCGGCGTCCATGAGGTCGACAATGCGGGCAATCCGGTGAGCCGAGATGCTCCCGTGACCCGGGCATTTTTCCAGCCTGATGAGATTCAGATTCATGACAACTGGCATGTCTCTGGCTTGCGCGGTTCGGGATCCAGTGACTATGTCGCCAAGGACCTGTGGCTATCTTCGGAGCGCCTCTCCACCAATATCGACCACTCCATACATGCTGACCTGCCTATCTATCGTTTCCCTCGGTTTGCCCTGCTGGGCATTCCCATTGGTGCTATCAGCCTTGGCATGGCCCGCAACGCCATTGACGAGGTGCTGCAAGTGGCCCAAGAAAAGACTCCCCAGGGCAGTCGTCGTAGTCTGGCTATGCGTGCTGCGCTGCATAAGGATCTGGCGGTAGCAGATACCAAACTGCAGGCCGCCAGGGCATGGTTTTATGAAACCATCGATGCCGCCTGGATAGATGCCCAATCAACGGACGAATCCCTGGCTCATCGTCGCCGTATTCGCACCGCCAATGTTCACGCTGTCACCACCGCCATCGAAGTCATCGATCGCATGTACACGGTATTAGGGGGTACCTCGGTATTCGAGACTTCTTGCCTGCAACGACACTTCCGGGACGTGCATGTCGCGTCTCAGCATATGATGGTGGGGGAGCCCGTTATGGAAATGGCTGGCCGTGTCATGCTCGGCTTGGATGATGCCGGTCCGGGGCTGTGACATAAGAGTACCCATTTAAGCAAAGGAGAATAAATTGGCGTTAACGTTTGGTCTGGCCACCCCTTCGACGCTCTGGGAGATGGAGCACTCGGAACGTATCAAGACCGTTAAAGATATCGCTGACAGTGGTTTCGATCATCTGTTTATGGCGGATCATGTGTCCTTTCGCAATGGCGCCGGCACCGACGGTTTTGTCGAGGTGGCGGCGTTGTCCCAACTACACCCCAGTATCGGCGTGATGATCAGTATTTATCTGCTGCCATTACGCCATCCGCTGCCGGTTGCCAGGCAACTCGCCAGCATGGCGAGCATTGCGCCAGGACGCATGACCTTTGGTGTCGGCATAGGCGGCGAGGATCGTCATGAGATCGAAATCTGCGGCGTAGACCCAACCACGCGTGGGGTGCGGACAAACGAATCCCTCGCCATTATCCGCGGCTTGATGAGCGGTGAAACCGTCACGCATCAGAGCAACCACTTCAGCATCGACGAGGCCCGCATTCGACCGACGCCACAGCACGCTATTCCGATTATCGTCGGCGGGCGTTCCAACGCAGCCCTGAAGCGAGCAGCATTGTATAGCGATGGCTGGATAGGCCTCTGGTGCTCTTCGCGTCGCTTTGCCGAAGCGGTTGCAATGGTGGATAACTATGCTCAGGAAGCTGGCCGGACAGCGCCCCAGTGGTGTCATGGTTATCAGCCCTGGGTGGGTGTTGACGCCGATCCTGCAAAAGCTCGTGAAGCGGTAAAGCAAGGCATGGAGGCGTTCTATAAGGTGCCTTTCGAGAAATTTGAGCGTTACACGCCGTCCGGTACACCGCAACAGGTGGCCGAGCAGCTGGCACCCTATATTGACGCAGGCTGTCGTATGTTTAACCTCAAGGTGTGCGCGCAGCACCCCGAGGATGAAGTGGCGCTTGGTGCCGAGGTGCTTAAGGCGCTTGCTACGCGCTAGCTGAGGCTCTTTTGTCCAACACAGGTCAAGCAGATCGCTCGTCTCCAGTGGTGATTGACGCGTGCGTCAGATCAGTGCAGTCTTCAACCTATCCCTCATTAGTGTTCCCATTTAGGAGAAAGCCATGTCCACCAACAGCTTGCTTGACAAGGTCGCCGTGATTACCGGTGGCATCAGTGGTATCGGTTACGCCTGTGCCGTGCGGTTTGCGGAGGAGGGCGCCAGCCTCGTACTGGCAGACTTGGTGTTTGAGGAGGATCTAAACAAAGGTGTCGAGGTGGCCCAACAACTGCAGGCCGACTATGGTGTTGAGGTTATTTTTGTCGCCACGGATGTCACCCAAGAAGCCGATGTCGAGGCGTTAGGCGCCGCGGTGATGGACAGATTTGGTCGAGTTGACGCTGTGATTGCGGCAGCAGGTATCGCCAGTGGCAGCCCTGCTGGGGGTGCTGCGCTAGAACCCACTGACGATCAGGACGCGAACCTGATTATCAACAAGCCCCTGTCTAGTTGGCAAAAAGTGCTGGATGTGAATCTGACCGGCGTTATGCTCACCAACAAGATTATGGCGCGTTTGATGGTCGATGCTGGCATCAAAGGCACCATCGTCAATATCGCATCAGTGGCTGCGCGGCAACCCCTGGTCAATGCGGCGGATTATTGTGTCTCCAAGGCTGGCGTTGAGATGCTTACCAAGGTCTTGAGCCTTGAGTTGATGCCTTATGAAATTCGTGTTAATTCCATTGGTCCAGGCTTTGTTGAAACGCCCATGACTGCTAATCTGCGCAGCGACAATGAAGGCAACATGATGGCCATGTCGATGACGCCTATGGCACGTTATGGTAAGCCGCAAGAGATTGCCGAGACCGCCTTGTTTCTGTCTACGCCCGCGTCAGCCTATTTTGCCGGCCAGATTCTGTTCCCCGCCGGAGGCATGTTTACGGGTTAGTGACCAATCCCTTGTGAACCCCGGCCCCCAGACCACGACTCTTGTAAAGCTAAAAGATATGATTGCACCGACACTACTAGGCACCGCGAACATCCCCAATAACGGCGGTGAGCTGCGGCTTACCCAGCGCGAAAATGATTTTTCTATCCGCCTAAAAGGCGTCGGTGGAGAGCTCATGAACAGTCGCGTGCATGGTTCTGAGCTCGCCCTGGCTGAACTCGGGTGCGCACATGTTCACGGCAAAGAGAACACTAAGGTGTTGGTTGGCGGTATGGGCATGGGCTTCACGCTGGCGGCGGCACTCAAAGCAACATCGAAAAACTCATCGGTGGTTGTTGCTGAGTTGGTACCCGAAGTTATTGAATGGAATAAAGGGCCGCTGGGCGAATGTGCAGGCAGGCCGCTCGATGACGCGCGGGTTCAGGTACACCTAGGCGATGTGGCCGAACTTTTCGACACCAAGCAGGCCTCTTATGACGCTGTTCTGTTAGATGTTGATAACGGCCCCGAGAGTTTTACTCAAGCCGATAATAACAAGCTATATTCAATCGAAAGTTTGCAGGCGATAAAGCAAACACTTCGTCCCGGCGGCATGTTAGCCGTATGGTCAGCCTGGCATGATGCAACGTTCACCGTGCAACTGAAAAAAGCCGGCTTTAACGTTGAAGCCAAAACCGTTAGGGCCCATAACGGTAAAGGCAGCCGGCATACTATTTATCTGGCCAAGAAAAAATAGCATTGCCTCACCAAGTCGCGGGCAGCTGCGTCAAACCCCGCAATGTGATGGTAGCCTTCCAGTCCGGTTTGTCGAGTTGGGTCAATGTCAGGTCTGGCAATCGCGCAAACAGCCGCTCAAACGCTACTGCCGCCTCGATTCTAGCGAGTTGCGCGCCAATGCAGGTATGGATGCCGCCGCCAAAAGATACCGGCTTAACCTTGTCGCGCTCAACATCTAGGCTGTCTGGATTGGTGTACTGTTCAGGGTCGTGGTTAGCGGCGCCGAGCAGCGTCATGATCTCTTCACCCTGTTTGATTTGTCGACCCTCGAACTCAACATCTTCCAGTGCCGTGCGCGCAGTAATCTGTACTGACGAGTCGAAGCGCAACAGTTCTTCCACCAGACCGGGGATCAGCGCGGGATTGGCTTTAATCTTCGCCAGTTGATCAGGGTTCGAAAATAGCGCCACCAGACCATTGCCGATCAGGTTGACGGTGGTCTCGTGTCCCGCGCCAAACAACAGGCCTATGTTAGCGACCAATTCGTCCCTGCTGAGCTTACCCTCATCGGTCTCGGCCTGAACCAGAGCCGTGATTAAATCATCTTGGGGGTTTTCGCGCCGTTCCTGACAGAGTGCGACAAAGTACTCTGTAGATTCAGCAGCACGACTATTCTCTTCCGCGAGTTCTGCCTCTGACAAGGGTGTTGGGTCTATTAGTCGCCCAGAAATATTCGAGCCCTCAAGGAAGCGCGGCCGATCTGCCGCAGGGATACCCAGCATGTCACAAATCACAATGACGGGCAGTTTAAAGGCAAACTCGTGCAGTAAATCGCCCCCGCTTCGTGTCGTAAGATCATCCAGTAACTCATCTACAATAGCCTCTATCTGTGGCTGCATTTCGTTGATTTTTGCGGCCCCAAAAGCTTTGACAGCGAGATTGCGGATGCGTTTGTGATCGGGTGGGTCTTTGAGCAGCATGGACTGCTGTAAGAGACGGTAAGCACTGTTGTCTGCAAATACCTGTTCGCCATGGGTTTCAAACATGCGGCGATTGTAGTCATGCCCAAACCGTTTATCGCGCAGCAATTCATTGACGTAGCGGTAGCGAGTGACCAGCCACATGTTCGTGCCATCGGGCTTGAACATAGGATTGTAGTCGCGTAGTTGCTTAAGTAACGGATATGGGTCACGAACGTATTCGGGAGAAAAAAGCTGGCCGAGAAGCGACTGCTCTTTGTCCTTGTCCTTGTCCTTGTCCTTGTTCTGGTCGGTAGCGGTGGCTGGAATACTCATTGACGGCTCCTGATAGGCGCTATTCGTAGTGGGACGCAAAGGCATCGGTTATAACCCGTCCAGCCGCGTGTGGCAAATGTGCGACTCGATGGATCGCCCTAGGGCGTTGCCTTGACCGGTGGTGAGTAGGGGGTGGCGCAAGATCTGCTCAGCTTTGTAAGCTGTGCCAACCGGCTCTTACTCAAACATATCCTCGATTAGAAATATTACTGTACGAACAAATGTCATCGTTGCCACAGCATCATAGCGTTTTTAACCAAAATCTATTCTGGTGGCACCTGTGTGCGGCTACATAAGCCGCGCTTCTGCATACCTTACCTCGCTACAACCTTGCATTGTGCCAAAAAACCTCAAGTTGATTAGCATAATGCTACGCAATTCGCCGCGTAAACCTGGACTCACCCTATTGCACTCGTTGTATAGGTCCGTAAAGCCACAGTGGGCAATAATTGGCACAGACTGTGCTGGCCATAATTATATGGATTGTATTGAGTGCGCTTATAGAAATAGAAATCTGATTCATTAGCAGTAAGTCATAGCATTCGAGCGGATACATTAAGTTCCAACTGCAACGAACCACAATACTTTACGAGGTCTAATGAGCTTCCAAAAAAATATATCACGCATTTGCAAAATACCTAGCCTTTTTCTAATTCTACTGAGCTTACAGGCATACAGTGCAGAAGACCTATCATCTGCCATTTATCATATCGATATTCCGGAAGCTGAGCTGAATAACATACAAACACTGTTACCTGAATATGGTGGGGTGAATCCGGCGTTGGTCAATAACAATACCGACCCGAACATCTACCTTCTCGCTGAGGCAGATATCGCCGCGACTTTTATTGACGAGGGAGCAGGGTATAAAAACACTTTCGGCTACTTTGTCTTTGATGACGACCAGAATATTCTGTACGAACAAACAATTTTCTCCAATGCCTCAGAAGCAGGTGGGGGCGGCACATTGGACACCGGTGATTCTGTCATGCTCGGTACCTTCGATGCGGGTACCAATATCGGGTTCTGGGTCAAAGCGAATGGCTATAACAATCCTGATGGCCATACCTATTATACGCTCGACCAATACAATCCAGACGGCCTGAGACACATGGCTATCATCTACGACGCTGACAGCGAAAAACTGATCATCGGTATTGAGGATCTTTACAACCTGGGGGATCAGGATTACAACGACCTGGTATTCACTTTCTCGGCAACGCCTAACGTCGCTCTTGATTTATCGAGTATTCCTACCGGTTCACCCGAGGCCAGTGAAGTCGCTACCCTGTGTATCTCCAGCAGTGTGTTTCTTTGGTATCTAAGGCGACGTAAAAGGGTCAGTGTTGTCACAGGTCCCACGCTGCAACTACATTTCAATAATAAAGGGGACTGAGGAATGCGACAGCATTGGATGCATAACCTACCCCGGGCAGCTATAGCCGTTATCGCGATCGCTACCCTCGCCAGTCTCCTTGTCATTGCTTTTGACCAAAATGACATTCCTGAACATACCATTGAGGCCGCGCAGGCCCGTTCGAACGGCGACCGCAGTAGTGAGCGTGCGGCCCTAGAGGCGCTTCATTCAATCGATCCTGCCCAAGTTGAGGTCATTGAAAAGCTAGCGGTTATCGCCCGTGGGCAAGGTCGTTGGTTGGATGCTGCGGCAGCATGGGCGCAGGTCGCGCAGTTAAATCCACTGCACGCTGGCGCGCAATTTGAACAGGCCAGAAATCTTGCTGCAGCGGGCCGTTTCGTCGACGTCGCGCAGTTGCTCTCTGCCGCGCGCTTCACTTCGGCACCTGACGCACAAGTACTGCTGATTCGTGCCCAACTGGCCATGGGGAAAGAAACTGAGGCTAAGCTGGCCCATAGGGCGCTGCTGTTAGCCTTTCCCAGTGAGCTGAATGCTATGCTGCTAAGTGCTGATTTCCATGCCCTGAATGGTGATTACACCCTTGCCCAAAAAGTTTATAGCGCACTACTCGACTCGCCCAGCGTCGCCTCTGCAGCCCGGCTTGGCTTGATTCAAACCAATATTCGCCTCGGCCACCGATCCGTCGCGATTAAGCTGTTAAACGATTTTCCTGAAGATCCGAGTGACGGTTTTCAACTTCTCATGGCAAGGGCCGAGATCTGGCAGCAATTGGGCCAAATTGATCGGGCGATCGAGACGATGGAAGGGCTGTTGGCTCAAACGGGGCCTATCCTCGACGTACTCGTTCCTATGGCGGAGCTTTACGCTGCCCAGACCAGTGTGTTGTCCATA
>Ga0307492_10001370_pt1 | contig 10106 bp, 9 predicted proteins | sample SI3LmetaG_FD_202365 | JGI IMG/M metagenome (GOLD analysis project Ga0307492, IMG submission 202365) | Sea-ice brine microbial communities from Beaufort Sea near Barrow, Alaska, United States - SI3L | ecosystem: Environmental > Aquatic > Marine > Coastal | place: USA: Alaska | collected 2017-05-06
ATCCTGACGTTGGGCCAAATTTTCTGTATCAATGTATGTGCCTATGCCGTGATGTCGAACCACTACCACGTCGTACTGTACATCAATACCAAAGAACAGGCCGAGCTATCTAGCCATGCCGTTTTGCGGCGATGGTTCCAGTTGTTCAAGGGCAACTCTCTGGTAAGCCGCTATTTGCAGGGCGATAACCTGTGCGAAGCGGAGTTACAAGTCATCGAAGATATTGCAACACAATGGCGCCAACGATTGGGCGACATCAGTTGGTTTATGAAGATACTGAACGAACGCATCGCCCGAGACGCAAATGCCGAAGACCTTTGTACCGGTAAGTTCTGGGAATGTCGCTTCAAATCCCAGGCCCTACTGGATGAACAGGCTCTCGCGGCCTGCATGGCCTATGTCGACCTGAACCCGATTCGGGCCAAGATAGCTCAGACGCCGGAGACATCAAATCACACCTCCGTCCAAAAACGGATTCAGGCCCTTCAATGCACTCCCGACCATGCAACGGAAGCTAATCAACCCCAGTCGCTAATGCCCTGTGTTGGCAATCCACGCGAGCCGATGCCCTTGGGCCTGCCCTTCAAACTTGAAGATTACCTGCAGCTGTTGGACTGGACCGGTCGGTCACTTCGCCTAGACAAGAGCGGCGCGATAGCCGCCGAGACGCCGCCTATACTGACGCGATTGCACATAACGCCGACAAACTGGCTGTATAGCACCAGTCATTTTGAGAGATTATTTCGAAACGTGGCCGGCGTAATGGATTCCATTCGGCAAAAATGTCCGAAACTGGGGTATCAGCGCTTTCCGAATGTCGGGGCGTTGCTGACCTAATCACTGGGGTAATCACCACAGCTTGTATAGTAATTTCAGCCCCAACTAGTTACTCACTTATAAACATCATGATTTTTTCACATGCCTAGCCATGCACGATCACCCTGTGATATCAGTCAAATATCTGTGGCAATGACCCGGCTTACGCAATGATGGGTGTCCTTTAATAGCCCCCCTTAATAGACCCGTATCCAACTCGTGAGCCTAATTGTGCGTATCTCGTTATTTAGGCCTAACATTGCGTGTCCAATAATGGCGGGTCCAATTAGTGGGCCAAAATGTGCGTGTCTAATCACCAGTGATTTCTACCGGCCATAGTTGTGCGTGTCCGCTAGTCTACTATAGTTGTGCGTGTCCGCTAGTCTACTATAGTTTTGCGTGTCCACTAGTCTACTACCGGGCTAAATTGTGCGTGTCCAGGTGTCTCGTGTCCAGTTGTCTGTCTTGTCCAGGCTTCTAGGGTTGTTAACACAAGACCCCATATCTTGGACGCCATACATTTCTCCTTTAAAAATCTGCCACCGATCATAACGGCAGACTCTGAAATGAAACTTAAAAGCACAGTGCAACATTTAATAACAAATTTTGCCCGGCAAACCATCCACCAGCGGCTAAATTAAAGGTACCTGTTTAAAGGAGTTACCCATGTTGCTACAACCGTTTACGCGCACCCTGCTGTGTCTTGGCCTTGTGGGTCTATTACCGGCTTGCAATCCGGTCAAACAACTGGAAGACGACTGTAGCGCGGGCGATGCGAGTGCCTGCGACATCCTCGCGACCATTGCCTTGGCCGTCGATGAGTTAGAGGACGCAGTCCCGAGCGATTTGGTGCTTGCTTCGGCTTTTGAAGAGGCAACCGATACCAATTTATCAGCCAAGCAGGCCCGCATTGAAGCAGCTCTTGACCCGGCCATCATAGGACGAGATGGCCTGGCAGCCTGTTTGCGCGCCCTGCCCCCTCCACCGCAAAATTCGAGCCCAGTCTGCTATGGACCCGAGATGGACTATAGCAACCATCCCGATTTCTCCACCGGCACACCAGCGGCCGATGGCCGCCTGCCCTCCGGTGATCTAGGCATCTGGCTCGACACCGAACCAACTGCCAGTGCCGCCGGCGATGCGCCCTGTGCCGCTGTTAAGATGAATGAATTGATTGCCAAGGCGATCCACAATGTCGATATGGCCACCGGCAGTGTCGCTATGATGATGTGTGCCGCCGCCCACGAGCGGATTTCAGCACCGAACAACGCGGGCGATGTACTCGATTTCAGCACTGTCCTCAACAGCGTACCCAATTCACCGCTGACCATCAGCACCGCGACGCTGGAACGGGTTGATGCCAACACTCTAAAGACCGTTTTGGTGGCCAGTCACGACGGTGGCAGCAATAATCGCTTTGGTCAGTTCAGTATCAGCACCACTCACAACAGCACTAGCCGATCGGGTTTGGTCCAAATCGAACGCGGTCAAACGGGACAAGCTGAACGCACTCGGGTCACCAGTGCACGTTACCGGCCCAACCCGCAAGATCCGCTGATGCTGGAACTGCGCGTCCAACAGGCCAATTTCCTCAATAGCGCCAATACGCCGTACTTCGATGCCGAAGGTGATGTCAAACTCGGCCCCGTTACCGGCAATCCGAACCGCAATATCGAAGACAGCCACCTCTTACTGGCGCAATTCACGCCAAGCACCGGTGCCCAAACTGTGGCCTATGGTTGGAATGCCGGCGGCAACGATAGCCACTCCCGGGTGTTCAATGCCCAGGCGGATAGCACCACGGCATCGGCCTGGTACGGCTTTGTCGCCAACCCCTACGCCCAGGATGGCAGCGCGGCAGTGGGCGAGCAGCCAAACCTTGATCTCAGTGCCTCGTCGGCGGGGATGATCTGCAACTGGGCTGGGCCAGGCAACAACCACAGTCCGGTGGCATTCTTGCAGCATCAAAGCATGACCAAGGACAGTCAGGATCACTGGATTTTGGCCGGCAGTGGCTCTCTGATCCGCTATGTCCCGACAGTGGCTTGTGAACTGCCGACCAATAGCAGTGCCATCACCTTTAGCGCCCGAGTGCCCAATGGCGCATCGGTGCAGGCCGGGGCGATGGCGGCCCATAACATCAGCGCCGGCCAAACCTTTGTGCAGAGCACGTCTAATACGGTCGGGCTCGACCCGCGCAGCAATCACAATATTAGTCTGCCGGATGCCAGTTGGTAGCGAGCCAATGGCCTAAAACGTGAGGCCATAAAAAAGGGCAACGGATCTGGACCCGTTGCCCTTTTTTTGTGTACCCAACCTATACTGGCTCTCAAAAGCTCTCAACAGACTGTAGACGGGCTGCAGGACAGGTGACCGCTAGCTCCTAACTCAGATTGCCCGTGACGAAACCACAGCCTCGCGACTAGGCATCAATCGGCGTTTGCCGACTGGTATAGGCTGAGAAGTCCGGCAAGTCCGGTTTATAGTCATTGTGCAGCAACGGCGAGTTGATGATGTAGTCGGCGCTGGCCTTATTACAGGCCACCGGGATGTTGTAAAGGGCCGCAATGCGCAACAGTGCCTTGATGTCGGGGTCATGCGGTTGGGGTTCGAGCGGGTCCCAGAAGAAGATCAAGACATCGATGGCACCCTCAGCTATCTTCGCACCAATCTGTTGGTCCCCGCCCAGCGGGCCACTTAGAAGCTTCTGCACCGGCCGATTGAGCGTCTGTTCCACCAATCGGCCGGTTGTGCCGGTTGCATAAATGCCAATATCGGCGAACAGCGCCTGATTATCCTTTGCCCAGGCCATCAGCTCTTTCTTTTTATTATCGTGTGCTACCAGGGCAATATTTCGTTTGGTCATCTTAGTGTTCCCGTCCAATTTTTTTAACCATCAGCTTGCCGACTAAAATACCAGTACAGCCCAAGGCGACACCAGTGGAATTGGCGACCATATCGGCAAAGCTGAACATCCGATACGCCGTAAGCCCCTGCAGCACTTCTACAAGAACGCCAAACAAGACGACAAACAGACCGACGTAGCCCAGATGTCGATGGGCTAAGTAGCCCGATACCAGCAAGACTGTGTAGGCCAACAGATGATTAACCTTATCGTTCGGGGAAAAATCCGGCTGATCAATGGGTATTAGCGACAGCACCAAGACCACCAGCAGTAATAGATAGAACAGCAGTTGAAACCAGCGCTTAGTCGACCACACTTTATGAACCTCGGAGTAATTGTCAGCTACGCTAGAGAGTAGCAATGTCTGCCACCGAGCTAAAGACTATTTTTATGCCCTTTCTACGACTAATGCCCTTTCTAAGCCTAATACATCGCCATGGCTTACGCGGCACCGTTATCCTGATAAGTGTCTTTGTCACGCTGACACTGGCCAGTTATCACCTGTTCCAAGCTCAGAGTGACCACAACTCTTTTATTAAACGGCTGGATTATCTGTTTTACGATTGGCGTTATAACCTCTTTCTCGATGACGACCGTTTCCCCCGAGCTGACGAAAAGATCATTATTGTCGATATCGATGAAAAAAGCCTCGCCAAGGAGGGTCGCTGGCCTTGGCCGCGCGACAAGATCGCGACTCTGGTTGAAAACCTCGCCGCCGCTGGCACCGTGGTAATTGGTTTCGATATTCTGATGACCGAACCCCAGGTCAATCCAACCCGCTCCCTACAGCAGCAAGCTATCCTAAAGGGTCGGCCAGACCTAGCCAAGCAATTAGAGAGCTTTTTGCCAGACACCGAATACGATGCAATCCTGGCCAACAGCTTCAGTCAGACTGATATAGTCCTCTCCTTCCTGTTTCAGGACGACGCCACGATCAAGATCGGTCAGTTACCGGCGCCCATCTACCGCTTGCAGAGCGACCAGCCATCCCGCCTGCTCGCCATTCGGGCCAATGGTTTTACCGCCAACGTGCCCATTTTGCAGCAGGCCGCCACCGGGGCGGGCTTTATTGTATCCAGTATCGATGGCGATGGCGTCTTGCGCAGTGCTCCTATGGTGCAGCTGTACCAACAACAGCTCTACCCGTCCTTATCACTGGCTATGGGCATGGCCTATATGGTCATTGACCAGACCGATATCAATATCCGCTCGTTTAGTGCCGATTTTGATATGATTTCAAAGTTTAATTTTGTCGACCAGCAAATCTATACCGACTTCAAAGCCCGAGTGCTGGTGCCCTATCTGGGGCCAAGAGGTGAGTTTCCCTATGTATCAGCGAGCGACATAGTGCGTAACAGCTTCAACCCAGAGCAATTCAACAACGCCCTGGTTCTGGTCGGCACCTCATCGGTCGGTCTGGCCGATCTGCGCAACACCCCGGTAGGCACCCAGTTTCCAGGGGTTGAGGTACACGCCAACCTCCTCAATGGCCTATTGAAAGGCACTTTTCCGGTTGAAATAGTCGAATCGAACACGATCGCCGCCCTGATTCTGCTGCTGCTGGGTTTAAGCTTCACCTTCTACTCCAGCCGGTTAGGTCCGTTTCAACTAACCATCGCCACCATTGCACTGCTGATTGGCCTGGTGTCCTTTAACCTCTATTTTTGGTTTCAGCAAAATCTATCGCTGCCGCTGGCGAGCAGCTTTTTGTTGACCCTGGCTTTAGGCACCCTGCATCTACTGGAAGGTTTTTTATCCGAACGCAGGGCAAAGCAGCATGTGACCAGTGTCTTTGGCCAGTACGTGCCCAGTGCCCACATTTCCCATATGCTTTCGGAACCTACCAAGTACGGTTTCGAAGGGGAGACTCGGGAAATGACGGTGTTGTTTTCCGATGTGCGCTCTTTTACCACCATCTCGGAAAATCTTACGGCGACCCAGCTCAAAGACCTGCTCAATCGTTACTTTACGCCCATCACCGAATCCATCTTTAATCATCAGGGTACGATCGACAAATACGTCGGCGACATGGTCATGGCTTTTTGGGGCGCGCCGCTGGTAGATCCTCATCATGCCCTACACGCCTTGGAGTCGGCGGTGGATATGCTCAACATATTGGAGCATTTGAATCCACAACTGGCAGCCCTGGGCTACCCGGAAATAAAGGTGGGCATCGGTTTAAATACCGGCATGATGAACGTCGGTGACATGGGATCAAGCTTTCGCAAGGCCTATACAGTACTGGGCGACTCGGTCAACCTGGGTTCACGCTTGGAAAGCCTAACCAAATACTACGGGACCAATATATTAGTCGGTCCGGAAACCAAAAACCAATGCCCTGGTTGGGTGTTCCGCTTTATTGACAAGATTCTGGTCAGGGGCAAAAAGGTGTCGGTTGATGTCTATGAACCCCTGGCACCAATAGAGCAACTGGCCAGCCATTGGCCCGCAGAGTTGGCGCTATTCGACTCGGCCTATGAGGCTTATCTGCAGCAAGACTGGGATCGGGCGACCGTGCTCTTTACCGAATTGCTGTTCAAATCGGCTCAGGCCTCGGTTTATGCCGTCTACCTGAAACGTATCGAAAGCATTAGGGCTGAGCCACTACCGCCCGATTGGGATGGTACCTTCTTGCACACCGAGTAGACAGTTGGGGGGCTACCTTAGCCTGTTAAAACCCCCACTCCACATCACCACTGGAGCCAATATTGGCGACCCTGGACCGCCAAAAAAGCTTCCGCCTCCGCGCCCTGTAACAGGGCCAAGGTGCTGAGCAGACCCGACTCAAGGCAGGTATTGGCGCAGACGCTGACCGACCGGGGTCCACCCGCTACCGGCCAACCCGTCTTAGGATTGAGGATATGACCGTAGACCCGGTTGTCTTTTTTCAGGAACTTACGCGCATCACCACTGGTGGCCAATCCACCCGACGGCAAAGTAAGGCAGAAGGCGGCAATTTGCCCGCCGTTACCGGCCAGGGTGCCCGGTTCCACGCCCACCTGCCAGCTGTGCTCGGGAAACAATATGCCATTGGTGGCGATGTCCCCGCCCAGATTTACCAGCAGGGGGCCCAAGCCCGGTAGACCTGAGCTGGCCATAGCCGCGAGCGCACGATCGGCCGCATATTCCTTGGCCAATCCGCCAAAATCCAACGCCATCCCAGCCGGCATTCGAAAAAACTGACCGCCATCCGCCGCCTGCCAGCAGTGCACGGCCGGCCAATTGATAAGGGGTAACAGGGCATCGATCGCCGACTGCTCCGGCAGTCTCGCGCTGCCATCGAAGTGCCAGATCCGCCCTAAGATGCCAGAACTGATATCAAACAGGCCGTCGCTGAGTCGGTAAGCCTGATCGGCAAAGGCCAGCAAGGCCCAAGTCTCGTCATCGATTGACACGACCGCGCCCTGACTCTTATTGAGCGTCGCCATCAGATTTGCATCTCGGTAGCGGCTGTATTTAACTTCGATGCGATGCACTTCCGCACAGGCCAAACGCGCCAGCTGCTCGGCGATGGACCGTTCAACACCCTGCAAAAGTAGCTGGCAAGGACTGGCCATTGCTGAAAAATCGGCCCGCCAATCCCAGCCAGCACGTCCGTTCTCGGCTGGTTTTAGGCGGTAACTGAGCGGGTCTGATGGCTTGGCTGGCCTGACCGGTTTCATATTAGACTCCAGCTAAAAACCCAACGACACGCTCAGTTGCGAAATAACCGCATCGAGCTGGGCGGCCTTGTTGGCCGTAACCGGGTCCGACTGATGATACCACTCGGTACGCAAAGCAAACGCCAAGCTGGTGTTCAGCTTATAACCCACATTAAGACCCAGGGTTCGGGTTTGCAGGTCGCCGAGCCGATGGTCGGCTGAGGCAAAGACCGGCACCGGATCGGCCGAAGCCAACCAGAGCTGATAAAACTCGGCCTTGCTCTGCTGATGCCAGCGGCCGTGGCCCTCCAGGTAGAGGCTATCGCTGAGATTGAAGCGCAACAGGCCGTCGAGCGTCTGGGCGACAACGGCCCAATCGTCCCAATAGTAACGATAGGACCCTGTCACGCTGTGTGCTCCCAGAGCCAATTTTAACGCACCATAGAGGCTCTGCTTAACTCGTTTTTCAGGCCGGGACTCATTCAGATAGTCGATCGGCACGCCGGCTGCATCCAAGCGACTAATAATCTTATAAGGGTCATTGTGGTAACCGGAGGACTGGCCATAGTTGTAGTTTAGCTGGACGATGGAAATTTTATTGATCACCTGAGTCAGACCCAAGCTTAGATCACCAACCCATTTATCATCGCCATCTAAGGTCGATACGGCCAATATCGAGTCGCCCAGAGCTTGGGGGATACCGCCCTCGGGTGCAATCTGATCATAGGAGCCGCCACCGCCCACGCTGATCTTGGTATTGCGGCTGAACAATTCCGTAGCCAGACCGCCATTGAAGCCGATCGATAAATAGTCCTCTTCTTTTGACATGGAACTGCCGACACTGACCGTATTCAAAGGCGTATTGATGGGCTGGACATAGGCTAGGTCCAGAGCCACACGAAAGTCTTCAAAACCTCGAATTAAGGGAACTTCTCCGGCGGCAAAGGTCTGAACGCCGCCGCCTTCGTCATCTTCACCGTCTTCGTCTTCACCGCCGGAACTGCCGGTAAAGGTTTGGACACTGGACACGACTGCGGCGCCGTTGTGTGAGGCACCGCCCAGCGCATCGAGGACTAGGGTGGCCGACGCGCTCTGCTCAGCACTCCAGGCCCGCTTCAGATTCAGCACCGGTTCGATGGCCGTGACTCGACCCAACTCACCGTAATAGAGCAGTGCCGCATCGGCTTGCCAGTCAGATCCCTCGGCCGCAGCCGCAGCTCCACCCACAGCAGAAAGCATGGATCCCGCCGCTAAGGTGAGCAGGGACAGATTCATGGCGGGTGATTTTAGTTGCATCCACAGCCTCCGCCACTTTGCCCGCTGCCGCCACTGGCGGCTTCCTTGCTAAAATAGATATGATTATCGAACTGTCCATTGAGCACATCACTCCCGAAGGTCATGTCCGTCCGCGCCAACGTTCCTCTCTGCCAGGGTTTCACGCCCAAGCCCGAGCAGCTGCTGAGCAGCAAAGTAAAGCAACTAATCAATAGAATAGATCGACCCAAGGTCTGACTTTTAGCCATAGAAAGCGCCTCTGACACCGGTAACCCAATTTTCATTTCGATACCCTAACAGTATGGGTCATCGCTCCACCATAGCACAGCCGCTCTATTACCCTCTGACTCCGGCAGACCATCGGATCGGAGCAGTTCAGATCCTCAAGGGACGGGCCACCGACCCGCCAGGGTGTTAAAACAAGACCCACAATTTCGGATATCATGCCGCTCTCCCTTAATATTTATAAGTGATCATAAGGGCTAATGCTGAAATGAACCTTAAATAAAGCATAGAGCGCAATGGATGGAGTGAAGCAACGAGTGCCTGAAGCATCGATTGCAAGCATCGATTGCCTGTCCATTTAGTGAAGCATCGAGTGCCTGTACATATTAGTAGTCCCCATCGAGTGCCTGTCCAACTACGGACTATTTGGACAGGTTGGTGGTGTTTTTATACCGGGGAGTATTGTTGTGCTATTTATACCGGGGTATAATTATTTTACCCAGGTAGAATAGGATGATAAAAATGAATTACACAGCCTTTCTCGGTACAGAGAAAATCGCAAACGGTGAACTTGAAGACGTTATTCGGGCCGTCAAGGTACGGGGGACGGATGAGGAGGCCCTGTTGGTCGAGACAGAAACTTGCCAGCGCAAAGATCTCGACTGGCGCGGTTCAGCAGAAGCGGTCTTGGCACGGCTAGTACCGGTATTGCCTGACGTCCCTGCAGAGCCGGCGCCAGCAAAACGCGGACGGCCGCGTTTGGGTGTGATGTCGAAAGAAATCACCCTGTTACCCCGCCATTGGGATTGGCTTGCCACTCAGACCGGCGGCGCGTCTGTAACCCTGCGCCGACTGATCGACCAGGCTCGAAAAAACATCGAACCGGAAGAACGGATTAAGCAACAGCAGGCCCGTATCTTCAAGTTTATGACGATCTTTGCTGAGCAATTGCCCGAGTTTGAAGAAGCAACTCGCGCCCTGTATCGCAAAGATGCTGACCTACTGAATCAATCGATGGCGCAATGGCCGGCTGATATTCAGGACTTTGTTCGAAAACGTTTCAACCAGGTGCTGAGCCCACAAACCGACCCCTAGCCACAGGCTATGTTGGGAATAACTATCAATACCGACAGCGCCGGCATAGTTGGCAATGCGATCGGGATCAACTACCCACAAATGACGGTTGGCCGTGAACCGGCGTATCGGCCGTCAAGGTGAGCATGACCAGTTAGTAAGGTAATGGT
>Ga0307492_10001371_pt1 | contig 10102 bp, 7 predicted proteins | sample SI3LmetaG_FD_202365 | JGI IMG/M metagenome (GOLD analysis project Ga0307492, IMG submission 202365) | Sea-ice brine microbial communities from Beaufort Sea near Barrow, Alaska, United States - SI3L | ecosystem: Environmental > Aquatic > Marine > Coastal | place: USA: Alaska | collected 2017-05-06
CTGCACCAATAATACCCACTTGTTTGATATCTCTTACTGGTGTTTCTTTATCAAAATCTTTGACATGAGATGCGGCACGTTCAGCAAAGAAGAAATGCTGCTGCGCGCGCGCTTCTTTAGAACGCATGCATTCCATAAACAATTCGCCTTCACGAATTAAACCCTGAGCAAAAGGTAATTCAACCGATGCTTCTACAGCTTGGATACATCGTTCAGGTGCAAAAAAACCTCTAGCCTTGGTCGCTAAACCTTGTCGATACTGGGCAAATAATTCTTTTGGTGCGCTACTAACATCAATTTTTACATCACAGGTTTTACGCACTTTGCTGCCATCAGCAATCACTTTTTCGCAAAACGACAATGCACTCGTAAGCAATATTTCTGGACTATCGACCACAACATCAAATACACCAGGTAATTTATTAGCAGCAACTGGGCGACCAGAGACAATCATGTCTAGCGCTTGCTGAACCCCTGCCAATCTTGGCAAACGTTGTGTTCCACCGGCGCCGGGTAAAATACCTAGGTTAACTTCAGGCAATCCGACTTTATTAGATGCGAATGTCACTCTGTAGTGACAAGACAATGCCACTTCTAGACCGCCACCAAATGCGGGACCATTCAAAACTGCCACTACTGGCTTGGGTGAATTTTCAATTACATCTAACACTGCTGGCAAATTAGGCTCTAAATCACCACCTGAAAATTCGCTGATATCAGCTCCGCCCGAGAACAAACTCTGCTTCGACGAAATGACTATCACTTGAACCGACTCATCAGCAATAGCCGTATTTAAATGTTTGATAAGTCCAACACGTACAGATTTAGACAATGCATTTACAGGGGGATTTTGCATCCACAACACCGCAACTTTATTTGCAGATGGAGTTTCAATTAGTTCGTAGTTTACCGCGTCACTATTGACTGTTTTTGATTCGACTTGACTCATGTAGACCTCTTACCAGCTTAATATTTGTGATGGATATTAGGCTACCCTTCCCAATCATTCTAATTTATTGGTTTTATACTGCAGGATAAACAGGCTTTATTGGTGCAGCTAACCTAAGCACTGCTTCTATTCATTAAATAGATAATCTTGCATTAGTCTGGGCAAGTTGACTTTTCATGGCACTTTTGGTGTTCTACAACACAAATATTTTACAACTTCATTACATTGAGAGACTCCATTGCAATTTTTGACTACTCCTGAACATTGTTTTGAACAAATAACAGACTTTTGTTACCCCCCTCAATTTTTGCAAGTTGATGACTTTGAAGGCGGTTCCTTAAAACTTCATTATGTAGATGAAGGTCTAAGGGATGCCAATGTTGTTTTAATGCTGCACGGTGAACCTAGTTGGGCATACTTGTATCGCAAGATGATAGACCCAATTGTTGCAGCAGGTTATAGGGTAATAGCCCCAGATTTAATTGGCTTTGGAAAGTCTGACAAACCAACTGAAAGAAGCGATTACACCTACCAGCGACATCTTGATTGGGTACGCCAAGTCATTATTCAATTAGACCTAAAAGATATAACGTTAGTTTGTCAGGATTGGGGCGGATTATTGGGGTTACGCTTGGTAGCAGAACATCCTGATGTGTTTGCTCGGGTTTTGGCAGCCAACACAATGCTCCCTACTGGCGACCATTCACCCAGCGAAGCATTCTTAAATTGGCAAACGTTTTCGCAACAGGTAGAAGTGTTCCCGGTGGCAGGGATTATAAAAGGAGCCACTGTTACGCCACTCAGTCCTGAGGTACTTGCCGCCTATAACGCACCTTTTCCTGATGAAACTTATAAGGCAGGTGTTAGACAGTTTCCTTTGCTGGTTCCGACCACACCAGAAGATCCAGCAAGCGAAGCCAACAGAAAAGCTTGGCAAACACTGCAACAATTTAATAAGCCTTTTATCACCGCTTTCAGCGATTCAGATCCTGTTACGGCCGGTGGAGACAAGATAATGCAGAAATTGATCCCAGGCTGTAAAGGTCAGGCACATACGACGATTGAAAAAGGAGGTCACTTTTTGCAAGAGGATCAAGGTGAAAAACTAGCTGAAGTATTACTAAACTTTATGAATGCCAATCCTTTATAAGTTCGTTTTATAAAGGGTTTAAATTAATACCCGATTAAAATTTTTTCAAATAAAGAACAGGAACAATTTGATGGATGAGTTATTAAATTTCACAGGAAAAGTAGCATTAATTACCGGAGCAGGAGGCGGTTTTGGTCGATTGTTAGCTCAAGGGCTTGCTAAACGTGGATGTAAATTGGTGATAAGTGATATCAACCAACAAAACTTAGATGAGACGCTTGCTTCATTACCCGATCAGGACAACGCAATGTCGATGTTGTGTGATGTTTCCAAAGAGCAAGATTGTAAAAATATGGTCGACAAAGCCTTAGAAAAGTTTGGTCGAGTGGATATTGGCGTCAACAATGCAGGCATTGCCCACGATTTAACTCCCTTACATAAATTAACTGAAGATACTTTACACAGCCAATTTAACGTCAACGTGAATGGCGTGCTGTTTGGTATGAAATATCAAATTGAGGCAATGCTGAAACAAGGCGAAGGCCATGTGTTAAATATTAGTTCTCTAGCGGGTTTAGGCGGTGCGCCAAAAGGTGGCGCTTATGCAGCAGCCAAACATGCAGTAGTAGGTTTAACCAAAACGGCCGCAGTGGAATATGCAAAAAAAGGCGTGCGCTGCAATGCAATTTGCCCCTTCTATAGTCCAACCGCTATTTTAGGTGAATATGCTTCAGAAGAAGGTCAAGCTCAATTGGCCAGAGGTACACCTATGAAACGTTTATCTACCCCTCAAGAAGTAGTGAATGCCATGTTATTGATTTTGTCTCCGGGTAATTCGTATATGACGGGGCAGACTATCGCCATCGATGGCGGCGTGACTGCTTGGTAGTAAATAGCTACAAAATATTTTTAACCACAGAATACAAAGATAGTACCGAGTACCGAGTACCGAGTACTGAGTGCAAAGTACCGCGCCCAGAGAAAAAGAAAACGTAGTTATTTTACTATTTTCTCTGCTCAGCTTGACCTCAGTGCGCAGCATACGGAGTCAACTGTGGTGAACAGCATTTGTATTTAAAGACATTAGTTAATTTAAAGGAAATAATATGCAAGCTTTGATGATGAACTCCCAATTAATGATTTCTTCAATATTACGACATGCAGACAAGAACTTTCCAGATTCGGAAATTGTGTCTGTAACAGCAGATAACCCAAGACATAGACATACTTATAAAGACTTTGCTAATCGTAGTCGTCAGTTGGCTAATGCTTTAGCCGAGCTAGGTGCTAAATTTGGTGATCGTATCGGCACCTTAGCTTGGAACGATTATCGTCATCTCGAACTTTATTACGGGGTATCTGGTAGTGGCATGGTGTGTCATACCATCAATCCTAAATTGTTTCCTGAGCAAGTTAACTACATTATCAATCATGCAGAAGACAGGTTTATCTTTGTTGATTTGTTGGTCGTACCTTTACTCGAAGCACTAAAAGATCATCTTCCTAAGGTTGAGGGTTATATCATTTTAACCGATGAAGCCCACATGCCTAAAACAACGTTACCTAACGTATCCTGTTACGAAACACTTTTGAGTAAGCAGTCAACGTCCTTTGATTGGCCTGAATTCGATGAAAATACTGCCAGCGCCATGTGTTATACCTCTGGTACTACGGGCAACCCTAAAGGTGTTGTGTATAGTCACCGTTCGACACTTCTGCATGCATTAGGCGGCAGTATGCCAGACGTAGTTGCGGCTTCTTATAAAGAAACCACTTTACCCATAGTGCCTATGTTCCATGTTAATGCCTGGGGCGCACCTTATGCAGCATTAATGGCAGGTTCAAAAATGGTAATGCCAGGGCCTAAAATGGCCGATGGTGAATCACTACAAAACCTGATTGAAACTGAAAAAGTCACGTTTAGTTCCGGTGTACCTACCATATGGTTAGCTTTATTGGACTACCTAGATAAAACAGGTAAAACCATACCCAGCCTTACACGCGCTAGCGTAGGTGGTGCAGCTTGCCCTAGGATCATTATCGAAAGATTTAAACATCAACATGGTGTAGAAGTCATCCAAGGCTGGGGCATGACCGAAACCAGCCCACTTGGCACTATTTACTGCAAAAAAGCCGGCATGGAAGATTTGTCTGAAGAAGAAGTGATCGACTTACAATGTCTACAAGGTCGAGGTGTGTTTGGTATTGAAATGCGTATCGTTGACGATAGTAATCGTGAATTACCATGGGATGGTGTCGCCTTTGGTGCTCTTAAAGTCCGCGGCCCTTGGGTATGCAGTGGTTATTACGGTTTATCTCAAGTACCTGGCTCAGAAGGATGCCCTGTAGATGAACTTGGCTGGTTTGATACAGGTGATGTCGCCACTATTAACCCACAAGGTTATTTGCAAATTACTGACCGCACCAAAGATGTTATTAAAACTGGCGGTGAGTGGGTAAGTTCCATAGAAATTGAAAATGCAGCAGTGAATCATCCAGACGTAGCCGAAGCTGCGGCGATTGGACGTTACCATCCAAAATGGACAGAGCGCCCACTACTAGTAGTGGTTCGTCAAGCAGGAGCAAGTTTAACCACCGATGAGCTGTTAACGTTTTTAAGCAACACACTGCATAAAATATCTATGCCTGACGATGTGGTGTTTGTTGACGAACTGCCGCATACCGCCACGGGTAAACTCAATAAATTAGCGTTGAGAAAAAGCTTAGCGGATTATCAGTTTCCTATAACCGCTTAAACACAATTGAGTTCAGATAAAGGCGCATTAGCGCCTTTTTTTGCAAGCTTTTCTGGTTTTGATGAGCCTGGATTTAAAATACCTTATCAAGTAACAATCATGTCCCCTGAAAAACATACCGTTTTGTCGAATACTTTAGTAAAAAACGCACACTAAAAGACGGTTGGCAGACAGTAGAATTTAATAAAACCAAACCAATGCCCTCTTATTTAGTGGCCTTAGCGGTGGGAGAATTAGACTCTTTTGATATTCCCAACTTAAGCGTACCAGGTAAAATATACACACCCAAGGGTCAGGCTCAGCGAACCAAGTTTGCTGCCAAAAACACAGCTGGAATTTTACAAAACCTAGAACGTTATTTTGGTTCACCTTATCCATATGAAAAACTAGACTTTATAGCCGTACCTAATTTTACTTTTGGCGCGATGGAGAACGCTGGACTAGTGACCTATCGCAGTAGTTTATTGTTACTTGAAGACGAACCCCGCTTAGCCGAACAAAGCAGCACATTAAACGTGATTGCCCACGAATTAGCCCATATGTGGTATGGCAACTTAGTCACCATGGCATGGTGGGATGACTTATGGTTTAACGAAGCGTTCGCTTCATGGATGGCCAGTAAAGTGATGATGGACCTGTACCCAGAGCAAAACTTTAAAGGACGATTAGTACAAGAAGGTGCATTTGGTGCCGACGCCAGCCCAACAGTAAGGCCGGTTAAAAAAGTGGTGAAAAGCCAAACAGATGTAATGGATGGACTCGGCTTAAATTACAGTAAAGGTGAGTCTATTTTGCAACTTATCGAGTCTATGGTAGGCGAAAAAGCCTTCCAAAAAGGCATACAAACGTACATTTAAAACAACGCTTGGCAAAATGCTCAGGCCGATGACCTATGGAAAGTATTATCCACTGTAGCCGATTTCGATGTGCCTGCTATGATGAAAACTTACCTAGAGCAGCCGAGCTATCCATTAATTGAGTTTGCTGCAAATGGAGAGGTTAGCCAGTCTCGATATCACCTTAAAGGTGCAGAAGTCGAATCGCAAACTTGGATTGTGCCCCTTGCTATTCGTTATAAGAAAAACGGTAAAGTATCTCGCACTAATTTGTTCCTAAATGAAGCCCAAATAACCGTTAGCGAACTTGCTGATGCAGATTGGATTTTCCCCAACGAAAACGCCATGGGTTATATGCGCTGGAAAGTGTCAACTGAGCAATTCTCAGCCTTACTTAAGGATATGTCAGTATTAAATGTGCGAGAGAAAAAATCCTTACTGTTTAATATTGAAGCGCTGTTCTCAGCAGGTGAAATTGAGTTAGGCGAGATGATGGCGGCCATGGATGCCTTAGTTGACGACAGCGACCCGATAATTGGTAGAGCCGTAGTGGCTACTATGAATGAATTTCTATATTTGGTAGATATCGATTATTTGATTCAACAATTCACAACAAACGCAAATACTTATTGAGAATCATTTGCATTTAGATTCATATTTACTTATTATCCTGCCCAGACAAATTATTTCCTTTTAACGTTTTATCCTTGACGCATCTATAGGTAGTTTATTCATGAAAAAGAACATTCTAGCATCCACCATTGCCCTTACCTTATTGGCAAATAGTGCCCTTGCACATTCTCCAAAAACCGCGGACGAAACCGTCACTATTTACGGTAGCGCAACAAGTGCACAAGCAGCTACGGGGGCTGCTCAGTATATTGGTGAGGAGGAACTAGCTAAATTTGTTTACAGCGACATTCAAAGAGTTATTCGTCAAATTCCAGGCGTATCAGTACAAGTTGAAGACGGCTACGGTTTGCGACCAAACATCAGTATTCGAGGTGTGGCAACTGAGCGTAGTGGCAGAATCACACTACTTGAAGACAATATCCTGATTGCCCCAGCCCCCTACTCTGCTCCTTCAGCGTATTATTTCCCTACTATTGGCAGAATGAGTGCCATCGAAGTAGTGAAAGGCCCCGCAGCAATTACTCAAGGGCCATACACTATTGGTGGCGCATTGAATATGGTGTCTACACCTATTCCAGAAACACGCGGCGGGCAAGTCACACTAGAAGCAGCACAAGATGCAACCTATCGCTTACATGCTAATTTTGGCGACAAACTCGATAACGGTTTTGGATATCTAGTAGAGGCGCACCAATGGCAGTCTGATGGTTTTCAAGATATAGACCGAAGTGACACCAATACAGGTTTAGACGTAACCGATTTCACTGCAAAGCTAGCCTATGCGCCCACCAACTCAGCGCACAGTGTTGAGCTAAAGTTACAAATGACTGAGCAAGACTCCGAACAGAGCTATTTGGGGTTAACGGATGTTGATTTTAAGCAAAACAGTACTAGACGTTATGGCTTATCTGAACTAGATAATATTTCAACTGAACATAGCCAAGTCATTTTACGTTATGGTTTTGAAATCAACTCTAATTTGAACTTCACAGCGACAGCCTATAATAATCAGCATGAGCGCAATTGGTTTAAAACTGAAGGCATTGATTTTGATGGCAGTGATAACGCGCAAGACTTTTCTCGCAATAGTTGGGCAAATGTTATTTCCGCACTGAATAATAATGAAAGCCTCAATGGTATTAGCACCACCCAGCTGCAGGGTATATTAGATGGCGATATTGATACTGCCCAGGGTAGTATTCAATTACGCTCTAATGCTCGCGAATATTACTCACGCGGCGTTCAGTTTGGTTTGTATTGGGATCAAACAATAGGTGAGGTTAAACACCAGTTAGAAGTGGGTTTAAGAGTGCATGAAGACGAAGAAGACCGTTTACAGCGCAACAGCACTTATCAACAAGTTAACGGTAAGTTACAACTCAATGATTTCGGTGAACTAGGCAATGCCGGAAACAGAATACAAGAAGCACAAGCCTTGGCATTACATGTCTACGATCGTATCGAATTTGGCGATTGGGTATTAACCCCGGGTGTACGTTTTGAAGATATCGAACAAAAACGCACGCGTTTTAATGACGGAGAAACCCGCACTTTTCGGGATGACCGTGAAAACGATACCCAAGTTGTTTTACCTGGCTTAGGTGCTTTATACAAAATGGATGACAATTGGACATTAGTAGCAGGCGCACATAAAGGATTTACCGCGCCAAGCAACTCCCCCAACGTAAGAGAAGAAAAGGCCATAAATTATGAACTTGGTTTTCGCTTTGCCAACAATACCCTAAATGCGGAAGCCATTTATTTCCTAAGTGATTACGACAACCTTTTAGGTGAATGTACTGCTTCATCTGGTAGTAATTGTGAAATTGGCGATGCCTTTAATGGGGATGCAGCAACGGTACAAGGTCTTGAATTTATACTGAAAACCGAACTCACTGAATTTAATGGTATCAGAGTTCCATTGAGTATCACCTATACATATATCAACAGTGAATTTGATACAGATATTGCCGACACTGCCTTTTTTGGTGATGTTAGTGAGGGTGACTCAATTCCGTATATCCCAGAATACCAAGGCCAAATATCCCTTGGTTTAGAGACGAATAATTGGTCTGTCTATGCAAACGCAGTATATGTAGATGAAGTCTGTGTTCGCGCATCCTGTGAAGTGTTTGAGAAATCCGATAGCAGCCTCACAGTCGACATCAGTGGTAATTATCAAGTCTCTAATGAATTAAAATTATTTGCACGTATCGAAAACTTAACTGACCAACAAGATATTGTCAGTAGACAACCTTACGGTGCCCGACCCAATAAAACACGTACGTTCTCTGTTGGAGCGCAATATAGTTTTTAATCCAGAAAACGTATAACGTCGAGCATAAAAGAACATCATATCGATAGCTAAAAACCCAGTATTTACTGGGTTTTTAGCTATACAAATTAAACTTATTCGGCATTGCACTCCAACATATGTGCAACGAGAGTCACAAAAAGTAGCCTAATCAATGAACATATATGTGTTTATGATCCTTAAAACCGTATCTAAAGTAACAATATACAATTCCCATGTGTTTCTTTTGCCCACTTCGATGTGGGCTTTTTTTGTCTAAAATTAAGTTGCCCATATTTTTGAAAGCCTTAGGTACCATGATGAAAAACACTTACGAATAAATTTGGAACTAACTGTTAATTATTATCAAGTAGTTATCGACTAAAGTTTCTAGCTTTTAATCCGATAAAATGATGATTTGCCATTTTTCAACCAGTTAACTCTATCTATAAAAAAATAGCGGAATTTCCGGTGCCTGTTTTTGTCTATGGTGAAACCGGCACAGGCAAAGAACTCTGTGCCCAAGCTATTCATAAGTTAAGCAATCGAAGCAATAAGCCATTTGTGGCTATAAATTGCGGTTCAATCTCGGATACTTTAATTGAAAATGAACTGTTCGGGCATGTTAAAGGCACATACAATGATGCTCAGTCAACCAGTGGAGGCGTGATTGCGCATGCCAATGGCGGCACCTTGTTTCTAGATGAAATAGACACACTTTCTCCAAAAGGCCAAGTGAGCTTACTTAGGTTTATTCAAGAAAAAGAATATAAACCTCTGGGTACTGACCAGTCCTTTCATTCTGACGTTAGAATAATCAGTGCCACTAATGCCGATATCCAATCAAAAATTAACATCGGTGAGTTTCGGCAAGATCTGTATTTTCGTCTAAATATAATGGATGTGCACCTTCCACCACTTAGAGCGAGAGGTCGGGACGTTGAATTGCTCGCAAACTACTTTATTCACAAACACTGCAATGTACACCATATCCCTGAAAAACGATTCATCCGGATGCCATTGAAAATCTGCATAAATACCCTTGGCCTGGCAATGTTAGAGAGCTTGAGCATGCTTTGTTAAAAGAAATCTTACTGGCTGAAACAACAACGTTGTATCTCAATAATATTGAATCCCAGCATTACAAGCAGCAACATGATTTACCCCAAATGAAAGCAATTTTTGATGTGGATTTTAGGGATGCAAAAGAAAAAACAGTCATGAATTTTGAAAAAAACATTTGGATAATATGATGAAAACTATCGGACTAATAGGTGGCATCGCAGGTGTCTGATGCTGTCAGTATCCCCTTGCTGCATATTGCTGATGCAACCGTTTTTTTACAAAATAGATTGACCGATAAATTTGCCATTGATGTGTTGATTCCCACTGATTTCGAACAAGAGATTATTCATCACGTCATTTACCAAGAATTATGCTTGGGCATCGTAGACAAAAAGTCCCGCAGTCAATATTTACATGTCATTCAAAATTTGATGCAAAGAGGCGCTCAAGGGATCATTTTAGGCTGTACAGAGATAGGTT
>Ga0307492_10001372_pt1 | contig 10098 bp, 7 predicted proteins | sample SI3LmetaG_FD_202365 | JGI IMG/M metagenome (GOLD analysis project Ga0307492, IMG submission 202365) | Sea-ice brine microbial communities from Beaufort Sea near Barrow, Alaska, United States - SI3L | ecosystem: Environmental > Aquatic > Marine > Coastal | place: USA: Alaska | collected 2017-05-06
CATTTTTATTTCGAAAACGGTAGTGACCTACGAACCATTCGCTGCCTTCTTTATAAGCAAACAACCGCTCACAGGCCATAAAGAACATACGCCAGCGCTGAAACTGAACAATGGGTGTCGCCGGGTCAGGTGAATGGCTGAAAATCGCCAGGATCTGAGTCTTGAAGCGATCACAGTTGGCCAGCCAGGCGCTGCAGGTTTTTGCATAGTGCTGGCCGCTCAAGGCCCAGCGATCATCCAGAATCAGTTTGTCCTGAAATTGCAGGGGCAGATCCCAGGAGGGCATCATACCGCCAGTAAAGTAGTTGTCAGTCTTCCCGTCGTTATCTGACTCCGACTCAAAAAAGTAGGGGAACGACTGGTGGCAGAAGATATGGCAAAACAGTTTGCCGTCTGGGGTGAGCCACTGGGCAAAGCGGCTGAAGAGTAACTCATGGTTGCGCATATGCTCAAGCATTTCCACAGACACCACACGATCGAATTTATCGTCGGCGTCAAAATCATTTATATCACAGGTAATGACAGTGATATTCAGCAGGTCGCGCTTCTCGGCGGCTTTGTCAATGTAGTCTTTCTGAATTGCGGAGTTACTCACGGCGGTAATCTGGCTCTGGGGATAATGCTCGGCCATCCACAGGGTCAGGGATCCCCAGCCACAGCCAAGCTCGAGGATAGTCTGGGCGTTGTCGAGTTCGGCATGTTCACAGGTGAGGGCTAGCATGGCGGCTTCTGCTTGGCTGAGATCGGTCACCCCAGGCATAAATAATGCGCTGCTGTATTTCTTGTGCTCACCCAGCACCAGATCATAGAAGTCGGTGGCGACCTCGTAATGCTTTTGGTTGGCGTCCATCGTGTTGATGGCCACTGGACTCTGCTGCATCTGGGTCAAAAAATCAGTCATAGCTGACTTGTTACGGTATCGCTTGCGTTCCCGTCGGCAGCGCTGGGCGACGATCCCGTCAATAGCCATGCGGGTAAGCACATCGGGAATATGGCCTTGTTCAACCAGATCAATAGCCTTTCTCAGCATGGCTTATTACCTTTTCAGCACGGGATTAACTGGCGATGGGTACAAAATAGGACTTCAGTCTCAGGGCATCGGGTGGTGCGACGTACGATATAAACAATGTTTTGGACCTGGTTAAATGCCAGCGCGGATTTCATCTTCTGATAGCGACGGGTTGTTCCCTAGGCTGGTGGCTCGCATGCTAAGCCGTGTAGCAGTGGGCCGAGCACCCCATTTCACCTTGGCTGAAATGGGGTGCTGGCTCATTCAATGATTAATCTGATGGCTTAGCGAATCACATTGTCTGCTAGCAGGCCCTCAATGGCCGCTGCGTCAAAGCCAAACTCGCTCAGCACGCTGCGGGTATGTTCGCCTATTTTGGGAGAGCGGCCGCGGGGTCGCACGTCTGCGGTCTTGAAGCGCATGGGAATGCTGACGGTGCGATAGTCGCCGATCTCCTCGTCATTGATGCTGGGGAAGAGGTTAATAGCGGCAGCTTGTGGGTCGGTCGCCACTTCATGTAATCCCAGTACCGGGCCCCAGATAATGCCTGCGGCGTCAAAGATGACGCCCCACTCATCGCGGGTTTTGCTGGCGAGGGCCTTGTCGATCTCGGGCACCAACACGGGCATGGCGTGGTAACGGCTGCGGGCATCGAGAAAACGCTCGTCGACAAGCCATTCCTCCTTGTTTAGTGCTTTGCAGAGTTTCGCCCAGCCTGATGCTTGGGGCATATTAAATACGACCCACTTGTCGTCGCCACAAGGGTAGCGGTTGGCTGTCGGCAACAGCATGTTTTCGCGTGATCGTTGCCGCACGGGCGCATGATCAACGGCGGTAGTGGCGTAGTCGCTGGCCTGAGTCCAAACGGCGGTCTCATACAATGAGGTTTCAACTACCTGGCCTGTGCCCGTGCGCTCGGCTAATCGCAGAGCGCCGAGAATCGCACCTACCAGGGCCAGGCCCGTCGTGTGATCACCCTGCGCCGGGCGTGCCATGGGCACGTCACCATGCGGGCCTTCACGCATCGAGTCGTAGAGTCCCGAGCGCCCAAAAAATGCGGTGACATCATAGCCCGGACGCTCAGCATCAGGACCGGTAGTGCCGTATCCCGTGAGTGTCGCGTGGACCAGGCTGGGATTGATCGCTAGTAAGGTTTCTGGATCAAGGCGAAACTTTTCTTGCCGTTGAGTCAGCAGGTTGCACATGAATATCTGCGCCTGGCCGCACAACTTATGCAAAATATCGATAGCTGCTGGATTCGTCAAGTCAACACAAACGGAGCGCTTGCCACGGTTATCGACATCGAACTGAAAGTCATAATCGCGCAGACCATCAACTTTGGCAGGCCTAAAGTTACCGCGCATGGGATCGCCGGTTAATGGCTCGACCTTGATGACCGTGGCCCCCATGTCAGACAAAATAGCTGCGGCACTGGGTGCCGCCATCCAGTTATCGATTTCAATGATCGTAATTCCATCCAGCGGTAACGCCACGTTGACTCCTAAACTGATTATATTGAAGGGGGCATAGTACCCTGTTTATCCCTTTGGATGACAAGCCGCTGTTGCCAATATATTGCCTGTATGGCGTCCTATTCGGCGCGACTCTTGAGATACATATAAAGCTGGCGGTCGTGGCGACTGGTGGCCGACAATCGCCCTTCGCGTAGATAGCTTGGCCAAGGTGATGGGGCGACACCAGTGACCTCATCGCCCATGATAGTGACGCGCTGGATAATGCGCTCGCCAACAAAGTCATTCAGCACAAAGTGCTGGGTACAGCGGTTATCCCACATGGCAATAGTACCTTCGTTCCAGGCGTTCCTAACGGTGAAGCGTGGTTGGCTGACCCAACGGGTCAAGAACGTTAACAGAACATCGCTCTCGGCCGCGCTCATCTCGACGATACGGCGAGTAAAGTGCTCATTGACATACAGGGCCTTGCGACCGGTGACGGGATGCACCCGAACGACGGGATGAATGGCCATCTTGTCAGGTCGGTTATGTGGCAGGGCGTCGTGTAGCGCTGTGAGGCCCTCACATAACGCCTTCATGGGTGCCGACAGTTCCTCATAAGCGGCATACAGGCTAGTCCACATGGTGTCGCCGCCGACCTCAGGACACTTCACCATATGCAAGATGGACATCAACGCAGGGCTGTCTTGAAAGGTGATATCTGTATGCCACTCGTCGGCGACGCCCCCTTGGGTGGCGACCAGTTCGAACAACTCAGGAAACTCGACATTGTTGCTGTCCTTGAGATTTGGGTGGCCTTCGAGCTCGCCAAAATGTCGACCAAAAGCAATATGCTCGGGCTTGCTCGGGGACTGATCTGGAAAGAACAGGACCAGGTGCTCGAGCAATAATGACTTGATAATGTCGATATCAGCCACTGTTGTCGCGGCCAGATCTAATCCTCTGACTTCGGCGCCAAGGGCGCCGGACAAACGTTTGACGTGCCAGCTGTCGGGAATGGAAGAGGGTGCCATGGGTATGCTCCTGATCATTGACGTTAGCGAGAATAAACTAGGCCAAAAAAAACTGATATAGGAAGTGCTATAGTGTCGCCCATGAATGCTCTCTGGTTTGATCTCGGAAACATCAGTCTTAGGCAGTTACAGCAGCCGCAACCGGCGAATGGCGAGGTTCTGTTGAGAACTCGATTAGCCGGTATTTGCGGTACTGATTTGGCGCTGTTGGAAGGCTACTCGCAATTTCAGGGCGTGCCCGGACATGAGTTTGTCGCTGATGTGGTTGCGGGACCAGCCCACTGGCTTGGGCAGCGCGTAGTCGCGGGTATTAATCTGGGCTGTGGCGACTGTGATTTCTGCATTCTGGGTCGAGTCGAACACTGTCGTGCACGTCAGGTTGTCGGTATCCGTCAGGCCCAAGGAGCCTTCGCTGAGTATCTATGTTTACCCGAGGCGAACTTGCTTGCCGTGCCAGCCGAGCTCAGTGACGAGCACGCCGCCATGGCTGAACCCGTCGCCGCTGCACTGCAGATTCTCGAGCAGCTTGTCGTACCAGACACGGCCCGCGTGCTGATAATCGGAGCCGGACGTATGGCCCAATTAATTGCCCGGGTGTTACTTACCCAGACGTCAAAGGTTGATGTGCTAGCCCGCACTGACCAACGCTGGCGATACTTTGCAGATCTGCCGGTTGGCCAATTGACCGGTGAGCTTCAGGGGTTACAACACTACGATATCGTGGTTGAGTGTTCGGGCAACCCGGTCGGTCTGACAACTGCCATGGCGGCGGTGAAACCGTTGGGCGTGATTGTGCTGAAGAGTACCTATGGGGCACAAGCGAAAATTGATGTCAGTTGTTTAGTGGTCAACGAAGTGACGTTGCAAGGCTCGCGCTGCGGTCCTATGCACGTCGCGCTGGACTGGCTGGTGCGCAACCCTTTGCCGGTGGAGATCCTCGCCAGCCAAACATTTACCCTGCAGGACGGCGTGCAGGCGTTAGATATTGCCAAAGGCGCCGCTGCAGGTAAGTGCTTCTTGGCTCCCGGTGGGGCGTATTAACACCGCTGTCCAGTTTATGGCAATCTAGAGAAAATCGTCAGTGAAAATGACTTGCGACGGTGTACCACCGCCTGGCGCATCCGTAACGAAGAAGCGATACACCGCGTTATTGGTGATATTGATAGGTAGCGGACCAACGAGTGCTGTGTTGGCACCGGATTCGGTGATGACCAGATCGTAAGCGCCGGGTAACGCAACAATGCTGCTGGTGGACAGCAGCGTATTGTTGAAAGTTCGGGGGTTAATGCCATCCAGGGTCTGGCCACTTTCCAGCAGGTAGTAGTCAAGCAGCGCCGGAGCGCTAGGCGATGCATTAACACCGCTAAGCACCAAGCGGCTTGGAATAGTCCGGTTATCTTCAGGAAACAGTCCCATGGCGTAGCTAGCGTCGCTGGCCAAACCGCTGATAGCCAGAGAGTAAAAAAGTCCCTTGGTGACGATCGGAGCGATTTCCAGTAGGACCGTTTCTGGGTCTCCGGCCGGCGTTATTCTGAACGTGCCAATACCGCTAATATCTGTGATCTCGTAGTCATTCACCACACCAAAAGCGGGATTAGCGAGGAGTAGCTCGTCATTCAGGTAAACATCAATGGGTCCCTGATCGGGGATAGTGTTCACAACTCGCACTGCGGTGGGGGTGTTCTCCAGCCCAAAGGACAATGTACCTTGCGGGCTAATGCTGTTCACTTTGACGGTTTGACTGCCAGGACCAAAGTAGTCCATCAGTACCAGTAGTGGCCGAGAATTGACCGGAAAGTCAAAGACACCTGAGCGCCACAGTATATTTGCATCAACTGGGGCTGCGCCGGCCGCGGGCAATGTCGACACGGCAAGTAATTCATAACCAGTGCCTAGGGCGGGGTTCAAGGTCAGTGACGGCGTGAATTGGCCGAGCAAGGATGTGATTGCGGCACCGAAATTGCCATCTTTAACCAGTATAAAACCCACTTCTGCCGGATAGTTATTGGCGGCATGCACGATGGTGAGTTCAACGAAGTCGTCGGTGTTAGTCGTCAGTGGCGCATTGCTAATATCAATCACGACGGGGCTGTCGAGAGTGCCTGCCAGAATCAACGATCGTTGCTCATTGATGCCGACAGTAAGGTTACGGCTCAGCAGTGTCAGGAGTTCGCCATCGGCGTTATAGAGCACGCTGTATTCCCTCGACAAGCTAGGCAATACGGTAAGGAAGGGAGAGCTTTCACTGAAATTCAGTGTGGCCTGGTTATTGCTCTGAATGAGGTTGGCCAACTGTGGCGCCTCGGGTATTGTATTGACGAAACGCAAGAAGCCAGTGGGTACGTTGATGGGCTCAATGAAGCCCTCATCGGTGCCGCAAGCGGCAAGACCAAGCAGTACCGTGAGTAGTGCCACGAGTGGAAAAGCTTTTGTCGTTAATCGATGCATGCGCAATCTTCGGCAACCGGGTATAAAACAAGGCGCCACAATAATGGATATTGCCCTTTGATACCAGTCGTCATACCCGAGACCGTCGTTCTGTTAATGTCTTAAATCGAGTTTTAGCGTTGGAATATACGTCGGTAGGCAACAATGCTCGCGGCCGTGCTGACATTCAATGATTCGACATCATTGCTGAGGGGGATGCTGGCACACGCATCACAGCGCGTCTTGATCTCGGGGCTGAGGCCATCGGTCTCATTGCCCAGGACAAAGACGTGCCGACCAGCTAGGGGGATCTCCGGGATAGTCTGATTGCCATCTGCGGCCAACCCTATTAGGCGAAAGCCTGCACCGTTGAGCTCGTCCATACCCTGGGTGAGTTCATCGCAATAGTAGATCGGTACCTTTAGGACTGTGCCGGCACTCGCCTTGATCACCAGAGGATCAATGCGTGCGCAGCCTTTTTTGGGTAGCAATAGACCGGCGCAGGGTGAGGCGCCGACAGACCGAATAATGAGACCAAGGTTTTGTGGGTTGGTGACGCGATCCAGCGCGATCAGATCAATGTGCTCATCCGGGTGCGCCTGCACGTGCTCCAATAGCTGGCTCAGTGGCCGATAGCCTGGGGCCTCTATATCCACGGCCACCCCCTGATCTTGGCGACCATTTCTGGAGATGCGGGCCAGTGCCTCGCGGCTGTGATAGCAAATTTCTACCTGCTGGGACTCAGCCAGCGTGATGATGTCGGCAATGATACCGGTGCCTCGATTGGTCTGTGCCAGATGCAGGCGCAGGGCACGGGTACCTGGCGTCGTCAGTGCCTCGTGCACAGGTTTGCGCCCATAGACGGTCAACAGGCTGTCGAAAAAGGATTTGCGGGCAGTGTATTCTGGTTTGTCAGTATCGGTCATATGCTTGAAGGCTTGATTTGAAAGTATGATTTGAAAGTATGATTTGAACGTATGGTTCGAACGTATCGATGTCGAATTATCGGTTGTTTTCAGCTGCGGATAGCAATTCTGGATCGCCAGAACCGCCACGGATCACATAGCTTGGGCTTTTGGTAGAAGCCTCACGGCGCATGTTGACACAAAAGACCGGTGAAGGTCTGCATTATCGCGCCAAAGTGATGTAGGCTAGCGCTTCATTTTCAACCGAAGGCAGTGTGCCTTTTGTGATATCTTCGAAAAGAGGTTCGGCCTATCCCATGATTTGGCTGTTGTTGCTCATGGTGAGCTTGCGCCCATGGCTGCTGGCAACGGCAGCCGTTGACGGGGCCGGTGCGATGATCTGGGAAGATCGGTGTGCGACCCCCGAGAACCCGCGCCTGGCATCCCTGGTTGCAGAGGCACGGTGTGGCAATCTGTCGGTCGCTGAGGATCCAAACCAACCCCAAGGACGGCATATTCAACTGGCGGTGATGGTACTGCCGGCGATTGCCCAGGTGGCGCTGGCTGATCCGATATTTCTGTTGGCGGGTGGCCCGGGCCAGTCAGCGATAGATAGTGGCCCAGGTGTTTTTAGCGCATTGCGTGAACTGCGCCATCAACGGGATGTGGTTTTGGTTGATCAGCGGGGCACTGGTGCCTCTAACAATCTGAGTTGTCCCAGACAGCACAAGCGCGAAGTATTCGACAAGGCGACTCGCCATCAGATTGACGAAGAGATTGAATACCTTAAAGCCTGTCTCGCAGGTCTTGACGCCGATCCAACCTTGTATACCACCGGTATTGCCATGCAAGACCTTGACCTGGTGCGCAGTGCCTTGGGTTACGAGCTGATCAATGTACTGGGTATCTCTTATGGTACTAGGGCGGCACTGGTCTACGCCCGGCAATCTGGGGAGCATCTGCGCGCCATGATTCTTGATGGCGTGGCGCCGCCGACGATGACAATGACGGCGCAGTTCGCGGCAGATGCCGACGCGGCGCTAGATCGTTTGTTTGCCGACTGCGTCGAGGCGGTAGCCTGCCAGCAGGCGTTTCCTGACTTAGCCGAACACTTTGTCGAAATTCTCAATAGGTTGGCTGCTGCGCCTGAGGCCTTCCGCCTGCGGCACCCCCGTACAGGTCAGATGGTGACAGCGGTTATTGATCGACCATTGGTCACGCAGTTGGTTCGACAGGTGCTTTATCAGCGCACCTTATCAATACTGTTACCGCTAGCCATAGAGCAAGCTTATGCGGGAGATTATCAGACGCTGATGACCCTTGGATATCAATTCTATGAAGAGAGCGACAGCATGAGTGTGGGGATGATGGCGTCGGTGTTATGTGCTGAGGATATGACACGGCCCGTGATCGATGCAGCAGACGGGCGTTATTTTAGTCAGACCAGTGACGATTTTTTGAAAGAAGTGTGTCAGTTCTGGCCCACTCAAAAAGTATCTGATGATTACTTCGAGCCTGTCAGCAGTGATGTGCCGACACTGCTGTTATCGGGTGAGCTTGATCCTGTGACACCGCCTAAGTACGCGGAGCAAGCCCTGCTGACGTTGGCGCAAGCTCGTCATTTGGTTGTGCCGGGTGTCGGCCACAATGCAGTGTTTATTGGTTGTGTTCCTGATTTGCTTAAGCGCTTTATCACTGGGCTAGTACCAGACGCGTTGGATGTGAGTTGCTTAGCTGATATTCGGCGGCCACCGTTTTTTACCAGCAGTGCAGGCCCTGGACAGCAGGTGACAGTCGATGATTGAAGCACAGCAGCTGGTTAAGCAATTCAAGGGGATTGATGCTGTGAAGGGAATATCCTTCACCGCCGACGCCGGCGAAGTCACAGGTTTGCTTGGGCCTAACGGGGCAGGTAAGTCGACGACTATGCGTATGTTGTATGGGCTGCTGGCGCCCACTGCGGGTCGCGTATTGATTGACGGTATTAATATGGTCACGGATATGCGACTAGCGCGTACGAGACTAGGGGTTATGACGGATAACCATGGTCTTTATTCGCGCTTGACTGCCAGAGAGCATATTCATTATTTCGGTCGCCTGCACGGTATGACTAACGATCAAGTTGAGGTTCGTGCCGATGAGTTGATTGGGCTGTTAGGGATGGTGAATATTGCCGATCGACGCACTCATGGTTTCTCTCAGGGGGAGAAGACCAAGGTGTGTATGGCGCAGTGCCTGATACACAACCCGGCCAATGTCATACTCGACGAGCCCACTAATGGTCTTGATGTCATGACGACACGCATCGTTCGTGATGTTGTGCTGGAGCTTAAGGCATTAGATATCACTGTCTTGTTCTCGTCTCACATGATGCATGAAGTCGCGCGCCTGTGCGATAAAATCGTCATCGTTTCCATGGGTGAGGTTGTGGCGCAGGGAACCACTGAGGAGATCAAGGCGATCGCTGCTGTTGATGATCTTGAAGATGCCTTTGTCAAACTGGTTGAGCAGGTGATTCCTCAATGATGGCGTTTAAGGTGGTATTTGCTAAGGAGTTTCGAGACGGTCTGCGTGATCGTCGTGCGGTATTGTCCGCATTGATTTTTCCATTGCTGGCACCGTTTTTGGTGTATTTTTTGATTTCCACCATGATTGATTTACGCAGTCAGGGCAAGGAGATCGAGGTGGCCGTGCAGGGGGCTGATAATGCGCCGCACCTGATCGCCTGGTTAGTTGAGAAGGGGCTGACATTTAGCCCCAGTGAGGGAGACGCCCGTGCACTGGTGAGTAGCCAGCAGCAAGAATTGGTGATTATTATTCCCGAAAATTATGGCAGCCGCCTCGCTGCCGCCCGCACAAGTTATGTTGAAATAGTTTCTGACAGTTCACGCACGGATGCGCGCGCGGCGGTATCGCGGGTTAGGTCCTTGATTCGCGGTTATAATTCGGAAGTCGCAGCGCTGCGATTGATTGCGCGCGGCGTGTCGCCTCAGGTTATGAGTGTCGTGAAGGTGGTCGATACAGAGGTCGCCAGTAAGCAAGAAATTGCCACCGCGCTGCTGAGCTTTATTCCTATCTATATTGTTTTGGCGGCATTTATCTCGGGCATGGGTATCGCGGTTGACAGTACTGCGGGAGAACGTGAACGCAGAACCTTTGAGTCGCTGCTGATTAATCCCGTGTCGAGGCTACAGATTGTGCTGGGAAAATGGATAGCGGCGACCGTTTTTTCCGTGGTAGGTATGTCCATGACCCTGGTGTTGTGTATG
>Ga0307492_10001373_pt1 | contig 10096 bp, 8 predicted proteins | sample SI3LmetaG_FD_202365 | JGI IMG/M metagenome (GOLD analysis project Ga0307492, IMG submission 202365) | Sea-ice brine microbial communities from Beaufort Sea near Barrow, Alaska, United States - SI3L | ecosystem: Environmental > Aquatic > Marine > Coastal | place: USA: Alaska | collected 2017-05-06
ACTGAATTATCTGCTACTATGTGCTCCACGCCCCGGTAGCTCAGTGGATAGAGCATCCGCCTCCTAAGCGGAGGGTCGGTGGTTCGATCCCACCCCGGGGCACCAACGCCTTTTATAGCCTGTCCTAGTTTCATTGCAATAAAACAATTAATTTATCTGACCAACACTTTCTTCCTTAACGGGACAGCAATGAAACAGGTTACGCCTGCAAAAACTGTTTATGAATAAGAGGTGGTATTTGGATATAACAAACACCTCTTTAATTACACAATAATATTATTAAAATCAATTAGATACCGTCATAATACTGTACATCTAAACAGTAACCAAGGACGGCTACTCCTCATGCTAACCACACATTCTATTTCCCCCGCTCCCCCTATATCTCGCCGCTCGCTCGATCAGTTAGAAGGCGAGATTATCAACCTGTCTCAACAACTCAACGTCACCGAATATGAATTTCTGGTGTTGATCCGCGAGTTCGATATCCGCCAGGGCTGGAAGGCCTGGCTCTTTAACAACTGCGCCGAGTGGTTGAATTTCAAGTGCGGTATGTCCTTGGGTACAGCGCGCGAGAAGGTGCGGGTGGCGTTGGCGCTGTATGATTTACCGCAGTGTTCGGCGGCGTTCAAAGCCGGCAATTTGTCTTATTCCAAAGCTCGAGCGTTAAGTCGCTGCGCCAACCCGCGTAACGAAAGTGAGCTGTTGAGTTATTCTTTGCGCGCGACCGCTGCTCAGGTTGAGGCTCACTGTCATCAGCTACGCAATGCTCAGCGGCGACAATCCACAACAGATGCAAATCAGGTGCATAACGCCCGTTACCTTCGGCGGTTTGAGCATGATGATGGCAGCATCACGTTGAGCGCCCAGTTGCCTAAAGAAACAGGCGATCTGGTGATGAAGGCCATAGAAATTGCTGCGGCTGCGTTGCAGTCGGGTGCGGCGAAGAGTGCGAACGCCAACACTGACGCCAACAAGATCTCGCCTCCCGCCGATACCGACGCTTTCTTCCGACAACAGGCCGACGCACTGGTGCACCTAGCACAGGCCTTTTTAACGGGTGGTGAAAGCCGCAGTTCCACCGCTGATCATTACCAAGTGATGGTGCACGTCGATGAATCCGCCCTACGCGATGACGGTGGCAAGAGTGACCTACCTATCGAATCGGTACGCCGCATAGCTTGCGATGCGAGCCTGGTCACTGTGGTGGAAAATGAGTCTGGTGATCCATTGAACGTCGGGCGTAAAACCCGGGTTGTCTCGCCACCAATGAAACGTGCACTGTTGGGCCGTGACAAGTGCTGCCGATTTCCTGGTTGCAGTCATGACACGTGGCTAGATGCGCATCACGTGATGCATTGGGCCGACGGTGGCGATACCAGCATGGATAACACCCTACTACTATGTTCCACCCACCACCGCCTACTCCACGAGGGTGGATTCACCATTCAAAAGAACTTTGCCGGCGAATGGTACTTTCGCAATAGCGATGGCAAGGCACTACCGCAGTATCCAGCGCCCGCGCAGTCGCAGCGACCAAACTCAGCGGACTCACCCAATCCATCACGTGATGGATATCCATTGCCAGCAGAATGCTGCGCACATGATGAAATCAATGCGGAAAAAGATCCGGACACCCACCATTCTTGGAAAAGATCCGGACACCCACCATTTTGAGGTCAGAAACACGAGGCCCTCGGTCATTTTTGTGGCGACTCAGTTGATGGATGTCACAATCCTTCCATCCTTCCATCCTTCCATCCTTCCATCCTTCCCATCCTTCCCATCCCCATCCTTTCCCATCCTTTCTCATCCTTTTGTTGATGTTTTTACTTTCAATAATCGCCTTGATAGGCGAATATGACGCAACTTTATCTCGAAATTTAACGGTGTAATGCAAGAATTAGACGCAAAAGATCTACATATACTCAGGATTTTACAACGCGACAGTAGTGTGTCAGCTGCTGATATCGCCGAGAAGGTACATTTATCGGTGAATGCGTGCTGGCGGCGTATCAAACGCCTGCAACAAGAGGTTATTGAAAAGCAGGTAGCGATACTCAACCCCGCACATTTCGGTATCGGCTTAACGGTTTTCGTTTCAGTTCGAACTAATCAGCACAATGAAGCCTGGCTTGATCAATTTTCAGCCGGCGTCAGTGAGATTGCAGAGGTGGTGGAATTCTATCGCCTTAGTGGCGAGACCGACTATCTGTTGAAAGTACTCACGCGGGATATCACCGACTATGATCGAGTTTACAAACAGATAATAAAAGCGGCACCCCTTAGCGATGTATCATCCTCTTTTGCTATGGAGCGTATTAAATCGACGACCTCGCTACCGATCTAGTGAGCACCTCACTTCGCCGTTGTACCGTCTAGAGGCTGGCTCACCAACAAAGTGATTCACATCACTTAATAGCATATTAGAGCATTCATCGATTATCCACTATAACGTTTGAATGATTGAATCATCGAGCGCTACAAACTATGTGGATAGCTCGCGCTCCAACGTCTCCATCCAACGACTAATATCCTGATTTTATAGGCCTATATCAACTCGCAAGGCTCCACAAAACATCTGACAACTTCCTCGTACTCAAAGATATTCAACACCTCTAACAGGCAAGACTGCCGCGTAGGCAAGCCTTTCGGCCTAACTCAATAGTCTAGCTTGATAGCTTCTAAACACAGAGTATTCGTATTATGATCGCATAACGAACCAATTTTTTTCTGATAAATTCGCTATACGAATCGATAACTATTACAGTTCGATGGCTCGTTATAGCTCAAAGCAATAAACTTATCTTGGATTGTGCAAAAATTTGATTTTTGCACAAAAATTACTAGCCTAGGAATCTCAAGGCTCGATGTTGAAAATATTAGTCGCCGAGGATAATACTAACATTCGAGAATCGCTAAGAGCAGCGCTCGAAGAAGATGGGCATCAGGTTATTGAAGCCCAAGATGGCCTGCAAGGCCTGCGGCTTGTTCGTGAAGCATCACCCCGCCTAATCATTTCAGACGTGAGAATGCCCAGAATGACGGGCGACAGATTGTTCTCTGCAGTCCGAAACCTCGGCATTAATTATCAGGTGATACCGTTTATTTTCCTTAGCGAGTCGGCCAAGGAAACCGAACATATCGCTCGTATGAACAACGGCGCTGATGGCTGCTTTCGCAAACCGGTTAATCTCAATTTGCTGCGTGCCCATGTTAACTCCTGCCTATCAAACTCTCAGCGTCATTCGCTATTTATTGAAAGCAAGTTAAATGATCTTCAGCGATTGATTGACAAAGATAGCCAGGTCGACTTCGACCACCACCAGACTCTGGCCGGCAATGTCGATAACTTTCTCGTGACTATTGGCCGCTCTGTCGGTCGTCAGCTCAATACAGCGGCTAACGACGCCTCACCGTCAGACCGGCGGACGCTCTCCAAGCACAGCGAGGCGCAAACCTTGGCGTACGTGCGCAACTGTCTTGAGCAACTCGATCAACGGCGAGCGCTCTTCAGCTCTGGAAACGCTGACAGCCTCACCTGGTGGATGATATTCACTGTCGCTGAAGCTCAATTGGCGAGAACACAGACGTTTGTGTCTGACCTGTACTTCAGCACCCCGTCCGCCAAAACGACAATCAACTCACGTATCAACTTGCTTGTTGACAAAGGCATTCTTAGCAGGCATGAGCATCCCGCAGATGGTCGTCGGCAAAACCTGCGACTAGCAGCGTCATTTCAGGATCGCTTCGATGACTATATCAACAGCAGCATCAACGGCCTAGGACCCATGCTCAGCTAACGAACGTCAGCTATAAACCACCCGCCAGGTCTGCCACCAGCGCCTGCCTGACAGCGTCGCTGAGCACTTCTGGTTCGCATGAAAACCCCGGATGATCAACACCGATGGTGATCGCCGCGCCTTGTTGCGCCGCCTCAACTTGCGCTGAAGTGAGGGGATAGCGCATAAAATGCACGGCAGACGTTTTATCCTCCGTGGTGCGTTCCATATCTTCATCGCAGATGGCAAAACTCTTGTCCTGATCACCAACCTGAATCCAAACCTTGTCTTCCACACCAATTAACTGCGCCAACCGGCGCTTACGCTCGTCAACATCGTTGTACTGAATGAGCATGGTGCACTTCCAGTTGTCACCATCTGGAATCAGGGGATTGTAGGCATCTAACTCTTCCTGAATACCCGCCGCCTCGTAAACTTTTTCAATGCGCAGCATTTCCTGAATTTGATATCGAACGGTCAGCTCATCCTCGAAAATTAGGTTGATGTGACCGCCGAGCAGCACCTGACGATTTTTCTTGTGCGCCAGCACCTCGGTACGAAATGTTGACCGACGTTCTGAATACTCTTCCAACGACCATAAATTGGCGCGCGATAACATGCTTGTCTCCTTAAAAATCAGCCCCGCTGAACGGGGACTGTGGTGATATTAAATATCGTAGGCTTTGCGCAGCAGTGACATCGGGTGTTCGGATGTATCGACACTGGTCGCCAAGTTGGAAATATGCACACCGGCCATGGGGCAATCACTGGTAAAATGTTGAGGCGCCTTAGCGTCTACCTGACGCACTACGGGACGGGCGATCTTCAACGATTTAGCGCGGGTTTCTTCCTTCACTGCGTAGGTGCCATCGTGGCCAGAGCAACGCTCGATAGCGTTGACGGTTGTATCAGGTACCAGGTTAAGAATATCCCGGGTCTTCAAGCCAATATTCTGAACCCGCAAATGGCACGCCACTTGATAGCTGATATCCCCCAGGGACTCCTTGAAGTCGGTATTAAACTCACCTTCTCGATGGCGCAGATGAAGGTATTCGAAGGGATCAAAAAATGCCTTTTTAACTTTCTGCACATCGGCATCGTCGGGGAACATCAAAGGCAGTTCTTGCTTGTACATCAACACGCATGAGGGGATCGGTGCAATCAGGTCATAGCCTTCATCGACGAGCTTCGCGAGCACTGGAATATTCTCATTCTTGAGCTTTTCCACAGTTTCCAGGTCGCCTAACTCAAGCTTCGGCATGCCGCAGCAGGCCTCTTTGGGCACCAGCTCAATCTGTATATTATTGTGCTCGAATACTTTGACGAAATCTTCGCCCAGATCAGGCGTGTTGTAGTTGCCATAGCAGGTGGCATAAAACGCGACCTTGCCGGTGGTACGCCCTGCTGGCTTGACAGTTTGCGCTGTATTCGTAAAGCGCTTACGCAGCGTCTTAGCGTGGTAGTCAGGCACGGGGGCTTCATGATGCACGCCCAAGGTCTTCTCTAACGCATTACGGAACATACTGTTCTTGTTCAGGGCATTCACTGTCACATCAACTAACGGGATACTGGCGAGCTTTCCAACCATATCGGTGTTGGTCAAGGTTCGGTCTCGAAAGCTTGCACCCTCGGTCTTAAATCGTTGCGCCTTGGCTCGCAGCATCAAATGGGGGAAGTCAATATTCCATTCATGGGGCGGCACGTAGGGGCATTTCGTCATATAACACAGGTCGCACATGTAACACTGGTCAACGACCTTATAGTAATCACTCTTGGGGATACCGTCGACTTCTAAGGTCTCGGATTCATCCACCAGATCAAATAACTGTGGAAATGAGTCGCACAGACTCACACAGCGGCGACAGCCGTGGCAGACGTCATAGACACGCTCCAACTCGCCGAACAAGTCATCCTTGTCCCAGAAGGCTTCTTCCTTCCATCCTAGGGGATGCCGCGTGGGTGCCTCAAGGCTGCCTTCTCGACGTTCGCTCATGCTTTGATTCCTATTTTTATCTGCCGTATCGACAGCTTGCCTCACTCGCACCGGAAGTGCCTGACCAGCCGCTGTCCGGTTATCGTCTCAATCAAGACGATAACCGGGCCTCGCAACCCTGGTCAGATATCTCCTGGCGAAAACCGTCGACTAGGCGTCGAGGGTATCCAATGCCTTCTGGAAACGATTAGCATGGCTACGCTCAGCCTTGGCCAACGTTTCGAACCAGTCAGCAATCTCGTCAAAGCCTTCTTCGCGAGCGGCTGAAGCCATACCCGGGTACATATCTGTGTACTCGTGTGTCTCACCGGCAACTGACGCTTTCAGGTTGTCGCTAGTGGGGCCGATAGGCATGCCAGTAGCTGGATCGCCGACTTCTTCAAGATACTCAAGGTGACCATGGGCATGCCCAGTCTCGCCTTCGGCGGTGGAACGGAACACTGATGCCACGTCGTTGTAACCTTCCACGTCAGCTTTCGCCGCGAAGTACAAATACCGACGGTTGGCCTGGGATTCACCGGCGAACGCGTCTTTCAAGTTCTGTTCGGTTTTTGAACCTTTCAATGGCATAAATTTTCTCCAATAGGTTGTTCACAAGGTTTGTGAAGGGTAGAAGATAGTCGTCTGTCCTGTCCGAGTCCAATCAATGTTTTCGGTCGGATTGATTGACAAAATCGATCAATAGACTTAAAAACACATATGAGAATCAATCGTATTTGCAGGCTCATTGACCGACTCATTGTCAGGTAAGGGAATTTTCACAAAAGCGTATCAATAAGGCGTGACTCAAAGACCGTGCTACCCTGCCAGCTTCATCCGCATCGAGCATAAACACATGAATTCTTTTCATATCGGCCGCGACCCCCAGACCCACTCCTTAGCACACACACGCACGCTCATTATCGCGTTTATCCTTTGCATCAGTATCAACCCGCACGCGGCCCAGGGCGCCGAACGCCAGCAACATACTGTCATGGCTGACGGTCACCCGCTGGTGGTCTGGGAAAAGTCACCTATTAACCCTATCGGCCAGATACTGTTGCTACACGGCCGCACGTGGAGTTCGCTGCCCGACTTTGACTTGCAGGTAGAGGGTGAAGATTTATCCTTTATGGATGGCTTGAACGCACTGGGCTACCGCGTCTATGCGCTGGACGCACGCGGCTATGGAGACACTCAACGCGATGCAAGCGGTTGGCTGACACCCGATCGCGCGACACGTGACGCAGCAACGGTCGTCGACTGGATCAAGGCTCAGCACGACGACGACCTGCATCTCTACGGCTGGTCTTACGGCTCGATGGTGGCCCAATTGATCGTGCAGCGCGCACCGCATAGTGTGTCGTCTGTTATCCTCTTTGGCTATCCGTTTGACCCGAGTCGACACTTGGCTGACCCGGCTATGATTTATCCAGACGTGCCACCGGCCAAAACCAACACCGCCAAGAATGCCGCCAGCGATTTTCTCGTGCCTGGCGCCATTAGCCGAAAAGCGATCGAAACGTATGTTAATACGGCTCTGCAAGCCGATCCCATCAGGGTCGATTTCAAGAACTATCACGAGTGGGCGGAACTCGACCCCCGCCTGGTTACTACCCCAACATTGCTGATGCAAGGCGAATTTGATCCCTTGGCGGCGACCCCACGTCAGGCGCAATTGTTCACCCAGATTCCACAGGCCAATAAGTGGTGGGTCGTATTGGCCGGTGGAGACCACGCGGCGCTACTAGAAACCCCGCGTCAACAAATGTTGCAGGTCATGGACGCTTTCATCCGCGCATTACCTGCCGTCACGACCTGCTGCGATACAACGCAGGGATCATGATAAGCTTTCAACAAAAGCCAATAACGATAACAGTAACAATACTAAAAAAAGCGCTACGACGCTCGAAGGGGAAACCAATGCATAAGATCCTGATCACACCGCTTTGCCTGGCACTGCTTTTGGCCGGTTGCGAACAGCCCGACGCGCCGCCCCCCACTATTGACATCATTGCACCTAGCCTGACAGTACTGGCCTCAGGTGCCAATATTGCCGGCGCTAATGGCATTAGCTTTTCGCCAGACAATGAGTTGTATGTCGCGTCTGTGATAGGCTCAAACATCACCGTGATTGACCCCGACAGCGGCGCTATTGTTCGCCGCCTGGGCGCAGCCGAGGGTGTTGTCGGCCCGGATGATATTGACTTCCGCGCGGATGGCAGCTTCTTCTGGACCTCAATCCTCACGGGCGAGGTAGCCGGCTATAACAAAGATGGAGAGCGCGTGGTGGCAGCGCAACTGACACCCGGCGTCAATCCTATTACCTTCTCCGATGATGGCCGATTGTTTGTATCCCAGTGCTTCTTTGGCACAGGCTTGTTCGAGGTTGATCCGCAAGGACTCGAGCCGGCAAGAGTCATTGCCGAGGATCTTGGCCCAGGGTGCGGCTTGAATGGCATGGACTGGGGCCCTGACGGCCGCCTATATGGCCCTCGCTGGTTTACCGGTGAAGTTGTCAGCTTCGATGTTGACAGCAATGAAATGCGGGTTGAGGCCACGGGATTTCAAACACCAGCGGCGGTCAAGTTCAACAGCAAGGGCGAGTTGCACGTGCTGGATACAACCAGCGGCGAAGCCTTTAGACTCGACGGTAAAGGCGCTGACAAAGAAAAGGTGCTTGTTGCCACCCTGACGCCAGGGCTGGATAACTTTGCCTTCGATAAAACAGACCGTCTATTTGTCTCTAGCTTTACCGATGGCTTTGTCAAACGGGTAGAGACCGATGGCAGCTTGACTACGTTGCAACCCGGCGGTTTAGCACATCCGGGAGGGATGACGTTGTTCAAGGGCGAGTTGGTCGTGGCAGACGTGCATGCCATGCGATTTTTTAACCCGATGACCGGCGATGAGACGCGAACTCATCGCAATATACTCGGTGTCGGCAAGGTAGGTGGCGCCATGAATTTGGCCGCCGATGGCGAACACCTGATTATTGCATCCTGGGTCGACAGCGATGTCAGAGTCTGGGACCCCGCCTCGGGAGAAGTCCTTGAGCGCTATAGTGGCCTGCAGGGTCCCGTTGCTGCTGTGCGCTTCAATGGCCAGCTAATCGCCACTGAAGCCGGCACCGGACGAGTCATTGGCTTAGGAGAGACCGGCGTCACCCCGCTATTTAGCCTGCCCTCACCTTCGGGGCTAGTCGTTAACAACCACGCGTTGTACGTCACTGACCGCGACTCAGGGAGCATCTACCAACTCGGCAAAGACAGTGTTTTATTGCCTGAACCACTGCTGGTGGTCAGCGGCCTGACAACGCCAGAAGGTATCGTCGTCGATGGTGAAGCATTCATTGTTGTCGAGGGTAGTACTGGCGAGATCAAGCGTGTCACAGCTACCGGCCAAGCATCCCTGCTAGCGACTATCCCAGCGGGAACACCGGCACCCAGCGAACACCAACCATCGTCCATGGTTTTCAACGGCGTTGCATTGGGCCCTGACGGCGCTGTCTATGCCACCGGAGAGACCAGTCGCAAGCTGTATAAAATCAACTAACAACGCTCAGGTTCGCTGAGAATTCACGTCAGTATAGCCCACAGTCAATCATTGACTGTGGGCTATACTGACGTTTTATAAAGTGGCTGAGCACAACGCTGCCGCTTAAAAGCCTGCTGCGTAGCAGACTACTGCTTAAAGGACTGCCGCTTATAGGCCTGAAATAAATCGTCCAAAGCCTTCCACGTCACACCCGCCCCACCGTTACCAATCTGTTGACCGTCTAGCTCACCCACAGGCCAAACTTCATGACCAGAGCTGGATATCAACAGCTCATCGGCGCTTTTGAGCTCTGTCGCCAGAATATCTCGCTGCTGCAGCGCAAGGCCGTTGGCCTCGGCCAGCTCAACCACGAGATCGCGCGTAATGCCATGCAGCAGTAGCTGGGATTTAGGCGGCGTGACGATCACTCCGTCCTTGACCATAAAGATGTTTGAGGCTGTGGCCTCGGTCGCCAGGCCATCACGAATCAATACCGCATCATCAACGCCCTGGGCCATGGCCTCGTTCTTGAGCATGCCCGCCGCAATTAAACTGACGGTTTTGATATGCCCCCGAGACCAGCGAAAATCCTCAAGGCTCACCAACGCGTAGGGCTTGATGGTTTTACGCGCCAACATTGGCGCCGCAGTCACCGTCACGAGTATCGTCGCCGGCCCTGTCGGGTAGACATGCTCACGCTTCTCGGCGACACCCCGGGTGACCTGGATATACACCAGGGCCATGGTCTCGCCCGCTCGCTGCAAAGCCTCGCCCACCAGGGCACTCCATTCATCGTGGCTCAGCG
>Ga0307492_10001375_pt1 | contig 10092 bp, 13 predicted proteins | sample SI3LmetaG_FD_202365 | JGI IMG/M metagenome (GOLD analysis project Ga0307492, IMG submission 202365) | Sea-ice brine microbial communities from Beaufort Sea near Barrow, Alaska, United States - SI3L | ecosystem: Environmental > Aquatic > Marine > Coastal | place: USA: Alaska | collected 2017-05-06
GTCTAGTGCCACTTAAAAATGAATATTCCATGCCTGCATTACGAGCAGCGTTCATAAGAATAGTAGTTTTACCACTGCCTGAGGGACCTTCAAGAAGTACGGGAATACTGTTGTGAATGAGCGTCTGCACTGTGGTCTGAATTTCGTGTTGCATAATCAGCTCCGAAAAATGTTGGATTGGTAAATGCCGGGCATACTGGTAAGTAGCTTACTGAGTACATTACGCTAGCAATTATGTAATTCCTTAGATCGTATTTATCGTCAAAATTCTTTAGCGGTGCACTACTACTGAAAAGATTGTAATCTGTAAGTCTAGTAAGGCAATCGTCTACTCTATCTGAGTACATAGCTCCAATAAGATCTACTATAAAAGGTAAAGAGTGACGACCTGAGTCTGCAAGCAAGTAGTCTACGTAAAAATAAGAATTTACTACGTCACGATTATTGCTGTGTATGCCTTTTGGTATTGTCACGTAATCCGGGTACTCTACTTCACTCAGAACACCTAAGCATTTTTCAAAATCACTTATAACAAAGTAGTTAGGTATAGCGTGTGAAAACTCACCATGTATAGCTCTGTGCACACCTTCTTCAGAAGTGCTTTCAGGTAAAGTTTGAGCAAACTCTTTTACGTTTTTTAGTCCAACGTACCGGACTATGTAAAATGTCCTTGCTAGGTTTGCAGAGAATACGTACTTCTTTTTTAGTGCTACGAATACGGTTTCAGGGTCTGACGCGTTAGGTGTAAATGGTAAAAATTTATAAGGCTGTCCACGCTTATGTTCGCTATTTGGTCTAGTCTTAGCCATAACTGTCTCCTGATAATTAAAATAAGGCCTGAAGGTTCTACTAAAGGCCTGGGTTTGCTAGATGCAACCTAAGTCAACTGAACTTCCGATGTTGCAAAATAGTGGGTTGGTAGCTACGATTTCGTCTACTTTCTTGCTCAGTACTACACCCTGCACATTGCGAGAGTACTCTACTGCTTGTGCACGGATAGACTGGGCTTCACGAGACAAGATGTAAACTTTACTTTCAGATGTTAGGTATTTAAAATCCATCATACCGTCAGTTGTGTTTACGTCTACAGACTTAACTTCTAATTCTGTGTTGCCATACGCTTCACGCGCTCTACCTACTGATTTAGCTACGATGTCCAACTTTTGCTCGTCGCACATTTCTTTGTCAGCTAATGTCTTAGTGATTGACATGATTTTTTCCTTATTGGTTTTCCCGCTAAACTAAGCAGAGCGGAATACTGCGTAATATTGTCAGTGGTGGTAACTACCGATTTCTTTTAAACTCACATCACCTGACGTGAACGAGTATTGTATTTCCCATTCCTGAAACTCTTCAGGGTAGTCAATTCCATTAATACGGTAGGCTATGTCTGCATACAAGGAGTAAGGGCATCTACAGTCTTTAAACCGTCTATTAGCCATCCTGTACCCTTCAGACATAAGGTATTTAGCTTTATCTAGGTAGTTAGCTACGTCAACTGCGCTGTAGTCGTAGTCGTCCCTTAAAGCCTTTTTAGCGTATGAAGCTACCCCTTCTACCCACTCAGAAGTTTCTGTTTTGTAGTACTTCTTGGTATCCTCCCTTAGAGGTACACCACCTAAGTAAAGCTGAGCCAGATTCACAACATCACTGGAAAGGTTCTCTTCAGGTGAGTAGCGCGAGTTCATGCCAAGCATACCTGAGTAACCTCTTACCTTCCAAACACCACCTAAAGCTATAAGTTCATCACCAACAGATCCAATAGACTTAACACCTTGTTGGTGCTCTACAAGATCGTGAGCTATAAGTTCTCCCTCATCTGAAACAGAGGGGTAGTCGTACACGGACGGAAGACTCTTTAAAAGAAATCCGTATTCACCAGTGCACCTATCTAAAGTGTAGATAATACGTTCTTTCATAAAGCACCTTTTTAGTTATTGGTGTAAACCCAGATGTGTTGCGTTAATCAAGTTTGTACCAGCTCTCGATGTAGCAACATAGTAAACGCGCATAGTAACTAGATCGTCTTCAGACTGGACACCACCACCTTCTATAATCCTTGTTACAGCATTATTCAGGTCACCGTTTACATGCACTGTTTCAAACTCAAGGCCTTTGGCTGTGAATGCCGTAGCAATGACTACCTTTGGATCAGGCTTAGCTAATTTAGCTGCGCTGTACAACTCAAATATGTTTGTGTTATTCAATGCCAGGCTAGACAAAAGGCTTATAGCTGACTTGGTTTCATCGTCACCGACTTCCTGTAACAAGTACGAGAAGAATGACATACGACGAGTGTAGTTCTTTGTATATTTTCTGTACTCTTTCTCAAGGAATTTGTACTTGTGTTGGTACACTTCTTTTCCACTGGACGCTGTTACCAACGCCATAGGATAAGCAAATATTTCTGAAATCTTACGCAGCAACGTAAAGCCTCTATTTCGGCTAAGTCGATCCTTTATGAGGAATATGATAGCTGCATTGGTCATCGTTACGTATAACGTATCACCGTTCTCACAGGGTTCATCGGTACCGGTAAAGGTAAAGTTGATGTCTGCATGAGTTTGCATGAACGTCTGAATGCTTCTGGCAATAGGTTTGCTACATCGAAACGAGTTCGTTAAGGGTAACTGCTTTGCTTTAGGAAGCTCTACAAATCCGTCCTTAAGATTAAGGAACTTGTAGATGGCTTGATGTGACTCACCAAGGCCTAGTTTAATAGGTGACTTGATGTACTTAAATATCTCAAGCTGTACAGCTGTGACATCGTTGATCTCATCTAAGATGACTATATCATACGCGCAGGTAGCACCTTCCACCAGCAGTAAATGCAGGTATTTCAACATAAAGTTGAACGACATAGGAATCTCTTCATGGACCATACGATTGACGTAATCTTCAGCTAAAGAGGCTAAGTATTCATCTTCAAAGTTAACATTAAAGTAAACTCCCATGTCTGTTGAATCAGACACAAAGAATGAGTTTATTACTTCAAGTATGTTTGCCTTGTCCTTATAGCTAATATCTTCTTTAATACAGCCATAGCTCAATTCCTGAACGCCTTTTTTAGGCCTTACGTACTTGTAAGCTAAAGCGTGGAATGTTTTACACTCAACGTTGTAGTTTTTGAACTTCTCTGCACCTTCTTCTACGATGGCTTTATTAAACGCCGTGTAAAGCCCTTTAGTTGGGTTTAGTTGGCTTATAATCTCACCACCAATAAAGGTCTTACCGCACCCTGCACCTGCTGGTACCAGAGTGATGTTGCCGTACTCACCAGGAGTGACAGGGTTGTTCAACACCTGCTCAATTACGGCTTCTTGTTCTTTTGTATATTTCATAATTACCTCTGTTGTCTACTTTATTGCAGACAAAAAAATACCCGCAATTAAGCAGGTATTTGGGAAGTGGGAGTATTACAATTTACTGTAATGAATTTACACCGCCAGTATTGATCCCAATAAAGATGCACAACAAGTGGGACACCTATGATACCGGAACATTGTAATGTTAGACGACACCCTTGGTCGTGTTCTTGTATGGCTTTTAACCATAAGGAGAAACATATTGCGGCAACCCAAAATAAGTACTAGTGAACTGTAATTTTGTAGCCAGGCACAACTAGCACTTTAGATAACCCAAAATTCTTAGGGTTTCCGTATACGTCTATTGTGTCTAAGCGGTCAGTTGCTACTGCTAAAGCGTAGTCATCTAAACCTAGCTTATCTAGTGCAGCCTGCAACCCTGACAGGTCTGAGTTCTTAGACAGATCAACTTCTAAGTCGCTCATAGAGAACTGGCAAAATCCATTTAAACTATCAATAACAGGATTAGTTTTCTTTACCACTGCTTTGATAGCAGCTTTATTTGCGTCACTTACTACAATTAAAATATTGCCTTTAGACATGACAGTTATTTCCTATTTTTAAATTAGTTAAAATGCTACGTAAGTTAAGTTTACGTTACCGGCTGCTGTTCCTGCAGCTACGTTAAGGTCCAACTCCATGTCAGTGTAAGGTCTGTCTATGGGTACCGGGCTAGTCACTAAAGACACTCCTGGTACAGATTTAGAAAACACTGTTGCAGGAACTCCAGCAGATTGAAAAGTAACTACGTTTGTGGCAGCTACTAACGATCCCATTTGAGCTGTCATAACTATAATATTTCCAGCTACTCCAGATGATTTGAAAGTATTTACAAGTGTATCGTTAGTTACTGTCAACGATTGTGCTGAAGACGCTAGCACTGCTCTGGCATCACTGTTATTCATCATTTTATAAAACATAGTACCTGTATTTATGACACCTGAAACTATACTGTCTGAGTTAAATATAGTAGCTTTAGCTAGTGGGCTTGCAACAAGAATAGGAAAAGCAATAGGGTTAGCTATCAGATTTTCCATAGTTGGTGTATTAGCTGTGATGTTCTTAATAGCTGAAGAAGATCCTAAAACAGTGGCTAAGTTTTCACTTGCAATAATTGTGTCCATAGCAGATGGCACACCAGCTGTTGTTGCTGTACCTACCTCGTGAATGATAGCAACCATAGAAGGTCCGCTATTTGCTACGGTTGTTGATGCTATTGCGTCAGTAAACAGGTCTGCTACGTCTACGTGGACAGCAGTATCAAAATTATTCAATGCAATTAACGTGCTATATATATCAGCTGTAAGCGTAGCGGAGGTACTCATTAAGTGTTCCCAAGCTGACGCATTAGCTGCAAGTACTCTTAGTGCTGAAGGGGTATTTTGAAGTATTACCCTGGTAGCTGGTAGAAGTTCATCAAGTGCGTCCTGAGATGACGCTACTGCAGCAATAGCAGAATCAGAATTAGCAACAGCAGTTATAGCAGACACGTTATTTACAATGTCAATCATAGCTAAAGTGTTATTTGCTGCAGCAGACATAGCTGGACCACTTGCTATTAAAGCTTTCATCGCAAGTGAGTTACTTGCTATGGCACCCATAGAAGTTGAGTCTGCAATAACATCAGCAACGCTATTAAAAAGAGAAGGTACAGTTCCTACTAATGTACATAATACTTTTATAATGTTAGGTTCGTACGATGTTGACTCTTTAAAATAGCTCCAAGCAACGTCGTTAGCTACAACAGCTTCTAGTGAAGACAACGTTGAGCACACGCTTGACATAGCTGATGAATTTTTTGTTATTTCTTGGATTATGCTGAAGTTGTGTTCTGACGTGCTAGCAAAAACAAGTTGAATTGCTTTAGCGCTTCCGTTGATAGCAGCCATAGTAACTGTGTTAGCTGCCATACGCCTAGAGTTAGCTCTTATATTCATAAAAGCACCAAAGCCAGCAGCATTAGATTCTGAGCCGTTTATAGTAGCTGTCAGAATAGTTTCCAATTGTGTAGCATCAGTTCCTGCAGTCTCTATTGACTGTAGAAGGTTTAGTGCTTCATATAAATGCATAATCTTACCTATTTAATTTAATTTGTTAATACGTTTAGTACGTTGCAGCACGTAATGGTTCGTCTTCCATCCAGTCAGTCAGTATGGCTCTATGGAACATTTCTGTAACTTCTAGCCAGTCGTAAGCAGCTGTTTCTAGGTACCACTGACCCATAACTGTTATACCGTCTGTAGGGTCTGTTACGTTGATTGCCATGTTGCCATCGTCAAACAACGTCAGATTATCCCTAAACTGAAAAAGACCTAAACCAGAGATCATCATTGTGTCATCTTGTGCAGGTCTTGCTGACATTTGAGGTGTTCTTAAGGTAAGCCTATTGTCGTAAGACGTTATAGGCATTTCCATCATTCCACGCTCAATAGATATGTTACCAGGGGATAGCAAATCAATGTCGTTTATGGTTTTTAAATTTGATGAGTCGAGAATTACTTGCTTAGTATCAAGAGCTGCTTGCGTCAAGTTACTGATAATTTTGTTTTCGTCTGAAACCAAGTTGTCAACGGTATCAATAGCGTCGGTAAGGTTTCCAAGAACAGTGTTTATATTGGTTTGTTGTGTATTTACAGTTTGAACTAACGTGCTTATGTTAGTTGTCAGTGCAAGTAATTCTGTTTCCGTAGTCATCTTTTTAGGCCTCTAATGTCATGTTGCTTATCATTATACCTGATAATAACGCTAACGCAGAAGCCATAGCTATCATAGGTTCTATAGCAGCATTTTCTGCTAATGACTGTGCAGTAGCAATGTCAGTCTGAACGTTAGTTTTCAACGTAGTTGTTGCTTCAAACAGCTGTGTTGCTTCGTCACTCATTACACTAATATCGCTAGCTAATGAGCTTATTGATGCTTCTAACGTTGCTAAATCTGTCATGCTACTACACTCTCCGTTCCTGCACTTAAGTTACTGCTATACAGTAAGTAGGTATCTTACTACGACTATACCGGAACCTCCGGTACCTCCACCGCCGTACCGAGCACCACCTCCACCACCGCCTGTGTTAGTAGCACCAGGAGTTCCGGTGCTATTGGTGCTTCTGTAAGAGGTATTGATACCACCACCACCAGGGTAACCACCACCCCATGTGCTGCTTCTACCGCCACCACCACCACCGCCAGATGACCCGCTACCACCAGCGTCACCGCCACCACCACCACCGCCACCAGCCCAGTAGTAGCCGGTACCAGTAATGTCAATCTGAGGAGCACCAGCACTACCACCTTGTCCACCAACTGTGTTAGAAGCACTACCACCGTTGTTACCACCGTACCCATTCCAACCTGTGTAATCGGTCATTGTGCCAACTCCTCCAGCACTTGTATTTCTAGCTCCTCCGCCTCCGTTGCCACCGTGACCATTACCGTTACCATCACCACCACCATAAGCAATGACATCAAAAGCAGAGCTGTCCTGTCCTGCAGCGTTGCTCCCTCCGCTACCTACTATAACTGCTGTTGTCAAAGGCACAGAGAATAAATTGGTGTGATGTAACACAACACCACCGCCACCACCACCAGCGTATTCTTGGTGACCACCACCACCTCCGCCTCCTACTATGAGAATTTCTAGAGATTTATTCTCGTAAAGGCTGAATGATCCTGACGAAAGAAACATGTGTACTTGGTACAGCCCATCGACAGTCATTATGCCACCAGTAGCTGTAGGCGGTTCTTTTGACGTTGACGACATCATTCTATTACCTAACATTAACCCATCCCCTTTCCTGCAAGGAAGCCATACCAGATAGTTCCTCCATCAGTAGTCATAAAAGTGAAAATATCCGTACCTGTTGCAGACGTTTCAGGAAGTGTTCCACTGTAGGCCCACATAACTGAAGTAGGCCATGTAATGGTTGGAAAGGCAGTTAATTCAAGAATAAGAGTAAAACTAGCACACTTACCAGCTGTTGGAGGGTTAGAAAAAGTCAAAGTTGTGTCAACACTGATTGATTTTGTATGCACACTAGCTGCAGTACAATCTACGTCATCAGCAGCCATAGCTTGAACAGTTTCTGTGTAATCCCGCAGTTCAGGTTGAAGAAGTAAGTTATCGTCCATGTCAATAGAAGCTGATCTAGTTTCTGCTACATTGGTACTTGACAAGTTAGAAGCTATCGCTTGAACGTTAGATACCTGTAAGTCACCTTCATCGCTAACTCGCTCTTCTTGTGTATCACCTTCAGCAATGACTCGTATTACCTGTGTCGTGCCTTCAGCTAGTACTAACGCTGTTTGGGTAACCGCTTCGTCTATAACCTCACCTACAGCTATCACTCCTACAATAGACTGCATGGCTTTTCCAAGGATAAGAAATTCTTTGTTTTCTGTATCACCTGTTGTTGCATCTAGCTTTGACTGTAAACTAGATTCTAATGTAGTTGTAATAATAGCCACTTTCTAAACTCCTGATAATATATAAATTTGCATCTTTACTTCTAAAAATAGAAGTAGTAATTAAGTCATATCCTGCCCAGCTACAAAACCTAACCAAGTGACTCCACCGTCAATAGTGATAAACGTAAACACGTCCAGACCTACTGTTGTTAAAGTTGGAGCAGAACCTGACCATTTAACACTAGTTGGCCATACAACGTTAGGAGAATTGCTTAACGTAAGAATTAAAGTAAACTCACCAGATTTGCCTGCCCCTGGTGGGTTAGAAAACGTAAGTACACTGGTACCAGAAATAGACTTTGTTTGTACACTACCTAAACTGCAGTCTACGTCGTTACCTGGCATAGCTTGTACACTTTTTGAGTAGTCTCTTAGTTCAGGTCTCAAAAGTAAATTATCATCCATATCTATGGATGCAGAACGAACTTCTGCAACGTCTATACTTGATATATTGGCTGCTATTGCCTGAACAGCAGCAATTTGTGTGTCACCTTCATCAATGACTGCAGCTACTTGGTCTAGACCTGTTTGCAGTATTTCACCTGCAGCTATAACACCTACTACTGATTCCATAGCCTTACTAAGAACTAAGAAATCTTTACTTTCTGTAAGTATCGTTGTTTCATCTAGCTTAGCCTGTAAGCTGGTTTGCAGTATGTCTGTATTAATGGTCACTTGTTAAACTCCTAACAACATTTAAACTTGTATTTTTGTTGTTACAGGAGTAACAACTTGTGTGAAACTATTCTACTACAGAATGGTTTATCTTACATACCTAACTATTACTATGCCTGAACCACCGTTACCACCTGCACCTCCACCTCCACCTCCAGTGTTAGCAGAACCGTTACCACCTCCACCTCCACCACCGCCACCATTTCCGCCAGTACCCTGGACAAAAGAATAGTAGTAACCGTGACCACCACCACCACCAGCCCAGTAGAGGTCATCTCCCGTTATGTTAACCATTACACCAGTACCACCAAAACCTGCTCTACGAGTGTAGCTGCCAGGTTGGTACGATACAAGACCATTACCGCCAGCACCTCCTCCACCTCCACCAGCGTAACCAATTCCAGGAGGAGAGCCATCATAACCACCGTATGTTGCCCAGTTTGCCCAGTTTGTTACTGATCCGAAACCTTGGGGACCAGCAGCACTGTGACCACCTCCGTTAGCACCATCGTTATTTCCTGCACCGCCACCTATAGCGTTTACGTAAAAAGCCTTAGTAGGATACCCATCTTCAGAGTCAGCTGCAGAACCGCCATCTCCTACGTCTATTGTGTAGTCTCCTGGAACTAGTATCATACCTAGTCTGTGATAGACAGAACCACCACCTCCACCAGCAGATCCGTTGCCGTTAGCGCCAGCACCACCACCACCTACTACAAGAACATCTGCTATTTTTTGATCTGTTATAGTAAAATTTCCATCACTGTTAAAAGTGTGTACTGTGTAAGCTCCATCAGAAGTTATTGTTCCTCCTGTAGCTATAGGAGCCATAATTCCAACGTTTCTAACTATAGAGGAAATCATTAAATCATTCCCTGGCCAGATGTAAATCCGTACCAAGTAGTTCCTGCATCGGTAGTCATAAAGCTGAATATATCAACACCTGATGTTGACACGTCTTTAGCTCCGCCTTGCCATTTAACGTTAGCTGGCCAAGTTACATCAGCAGATCCACTCAAAGTCAGAATCAAAGTAAATGCACCACCTTTTCCTGCTGCAGGTGGGTTAGAAAATGTTAAAGTTACTGCACTGGATACAGATTTTGTCTGTACGTTACCTAAAGTGCAGTCCACATCATTAGCTGCCATAGCATTGACAGTTTCTGAGTAGTCTGTAAGTTCAGCACTTTTCAGTACGTTATCATCCATGTCGATAGATGCAGAACGAACTTCTGCTTGGTCTAGAAAAGAAACGTTTTCAAATGCTCCCTGTACTAATAGTACTTGAGCATAACCTTCAGCAGCAACTAGAGCTACTTGTGTATCACCTTCGTCTTCTAAAATGGCTAATTGTGCTGTTCCTTCAGCCATCACTTCTCCTACAGACACCACACCTACTATGGCTTCGGTAGCTTTCGTAAGAAGTAAGAAGTCGTTACTTTCTGTATCATCCGTTGTTCCGTTTAGTTTAGTTTGTAAACTAGCGCGGATTATGTCTGTATTAATGGCCACGTATATGACTCCTGGTAGTTCTAAAATTTATATGTTTACAAAAGCAGAATAACACATTATTCATACATTTGTACCTACTG
>Ga0307492_10001376_pt1 | contig 10083 bp, 11 predicted proteins | sample SI3LmetaG_FD_202365 | JGI IMG/M metagenome (GOLD analysis project Ga0307492, IMG submission 202365) | Sea-ice brine microbial communities from Beaufort Sea near Barrow, Alaska, United States - SI3L | ecosystem: Environmental > Aquatic > Marine > Coastal | place: USA: Alaska | collected 2017-05-06
ACGAGAGGATGTCGATGCGCTATTTGCGGCATTGGACAAAGTAAAATCATTTCTTTTTTGACACGTCTTTTATCTAGGCGTTGAAGGTAGGCGAATTATGAGCGTACAGTCATTTGATCCACAAGCACTACAGACACCCAACATCACCATGACCGAGGCGGCAATCGGCCATTTTCGCAAACAGCTGGCCAACGCCGATAAGGCTTCGGTACGCCTGTTTGTCCAGGAGAGCGGTTGTTCCGGTTATATGTACAAGATTGACTTTGTCAGCGCGGCCGAGCCCGGTGATCTGAGTTTGGTCATGGCGGATGATGTTACCCTACATGTACAGCAGGAGGCCTTGGCGATACTGCAGGGCACGGAAATTGATTTCAAGAAAGACGGCCTGAACCAGCTGGTCAAGTTTAACAACCCTAATGTGACCGCCGAATGCGGCTGTGGCGAGAGCTTTGTTGTGGAGGCTGAGTGATGGAAAGACGAGTGGTGGTCACCAATCGGGCGGTAAACGCCCGATTGGTGCCGGTCGGAACGCCATTGATTATTCCAGCCGATAGCTTTGTTACCCTGACTCAGTCCCTGGGTGGCAACTATACGGTGGTGCATCAGGGTAATATGGCCCGCATTGATGGCACTGACGCCGACGCCCTGGGTTTTGAGCCCGAAAAACTGATCTTTAGCCCAGTCACGGGGCCTGATGTTGACCCGGCCCAAGTCTGGCAAGCCTTAGCGACTATATTCGATCCAGAGATCCCGGTCAGCCTGGTGGCCCTGGGTCTTATCTATAAGGTTGCCACCGAGGGGCAGAACGTGTCCATTGACATGACGCTCACGGCCCCGGGCTGTGGCATGGGTCCGGTGTTGGTTGACGATGTGAAATATCGTGTTGCCATGGTGCCGAATGTTCAGCAGGTTGAGGTTAATCTGCTGTTCGATCCGGCTTGGCATCGCGATATGATGTCCGAAGAAGCCCAGCTCGAAACCGGTATGTTCAGCTAGGCTTATGTTACCCCAATTCCTTATCTAGAGGCTCCATATGAACCCAGTGTTCGGTATCGATATCAGCGCAGACGACATAATCGAGAACTTGTCTTTTTTCGATTCGTGGGAAGAGCGCTATAAATATATTATCGACCTGGGCAAGGAGTTGCCGCCCATGGCAGTCGAGCTGAAGTCAGAGGTCAACCTGGTGCGCGGTTGCCAAAGTCAGGTATGGCTGGTGCCGCAACGCCAGAGCGAGCTTTTTCTGTTTAATGTTGATTCCGATGCGCATATAGTGAAGGGTCTGCTCGCGGTGGTGTTGGTGGCCTTTAATGGTAAAAGTGCGCAGGCCATCCTAGACTTCGACATTGAACGCTATTTTACAGCCCTGGATCTGGTACGTCACCTTAGCCCAAGTCGAGGTAATGGGTTGCGCGCCATGGTCAAAAAAATACAAGACACCGCCAGCGCCAGCTTGACTGGTATACCCTTGGTGCCCGGACAATAGGCAGAATAAGACTTGAAATCGACAGTTCTGAAGTTAGCCATTGGTGGAACTATCCTGCAGTTGATGGTCGTTGCCTGGTATTGGTCTGGCGGCGTACCATTGCAACAGTTGGCGGTGTTGGCATTGCCGATATTAGGTGTGGTCATACTTTCCATACTATTTGAGCGCAGTACCAGCGCCCAGCTAGAAGCCAGTCGCCAGGAGGCCCTCGGCGCGAACCGGGAGCTGGACAATGTCCGTCAGGGTGTCAACAAGGACCCCCTGACCGGTTTGAGCAGTCGTGTCTATATCAAGGAGCGGCTCGAAGAGTTACTTGAAATTGCCGTTAAACGTAACGAATCTTGCGCCGTGCTCTATATCGATCTCGATTTTTTTAAAGAATTCAATGAAGTGCTCGGGCATAGCCAAGGCAATAAATTGCTCATGATGGTGGGCAGTCGGCTCAAGTCTATTGTCAAAAAAGGTGATCTTCTAGGTTATCAGGGCGGGGATGAGTTCGTCATTATCCTACCCCGTATCGCCGATGTGATGGCCGCAGAGCTGGTGGCGCGCCGAGTTATTAATGATATGGCTAATACCTTTGAACTTAATGAGCGCTTCTTGTCGGTATCGGCGAGCATTGGCGTCTCGATCGGTCCAGTCGATGGCGCTGAGAGCGAAACCCTGATTCGGCGTGCAGAAAGTGCCCTCAAAGTCAGTAAAGCGCGAGGCCGTAAGGGCTTTGCTTTCTACAGTGCCTCATTCAATCAAAATGCCACTGAACGTCTGATGATTGACCAGCAATTGCGCGGCGCCCTGCAGCGTGGCGAGTTCACAATCGTCTATCAGGCGGTCGTTGCCGATCAAGGGAAAACCCTGAAAGGCTTTGAAGCCCTGATTCGCTGGAACAGCCCCGAGCTGGGTCAGGTGTCGCCATCAGCCTTTATTCCGGTTGCCGAGCAGATCGGTCTAATCACCGAAATAGGCTCCTGGGTGCTGCGCGAGTCGGCGGAGCAGTTGAAAGCCTGGCAGACAAAATACAATAGAGCCATTCTGATGTCGGTCAATGTCTCGCCGCGCCAGTTTCTTGATGAATCGATTCTGCCGGGCGTTAAAAATGTCCTCAAACAGACTGGTCTTAAACCCGAGTCATTGCAGCTCGAGGTCACCGAAGGGCTGTTTTTAAACGCTTCAGAGCGTATTTTGAGCAGTATCTCATTGCTCAAGCAGTTAGGTGTCAAGCTGGCACTGGATGATTTCGGTACCGGCTTTTCCTCCCTGTCCTATTTAAATCAGCTGCCCTTTGATGTGCTCAAAATCGATAAAAGTTTTGTCGATGGCGTCTGTAGCCGTGACAAGGACCGTAAAATGGTCCAGGCCATTATCTCCATTGCTCATGGCTTGAATATGGAGGTGGTGGTAGAAGGCGTTGAGACCGCCCAGCAGATGCACATGCTACGCGAAATGCAGGCCGATTCGATCCAGGGTTTCTATTACAGTCAGCCATTGGCGGCCCAGGAAGCCGAAGCGCGGTTTTTAGCCAGGAGCGACTTTACCGCACTGAACGAAAATATCTGGGACAACCTCTAGTTTTTCATCCACAGTGGGGTCCCGGCGCAAAGGCGACTATTGAATTGGGCCGTCGTTGTTGTTTTACCCGGCCCGATAGCCAGACAAAGATAGCCTGGCCGATCAATTCAACGTATAATTTGCCGCCGAAAAACCCAATTAAAATACCCTAGAGAGGCCAAAATGGCGATTGAACGCACTTTTTCTATAGTTAAACCCGATGCCGTAGCCCGTAACCTGGTCGGTGCCATTTATTCACGTTTTGAGACCGCGGGCTTAAAAATAGTCGCTGCGAAAATGCTGCAGTTGACCACTGAGCAGGCTGAAGGTTTTTACGGTGAACATAAGGAGCGTCCTTTCTTTCCGCACCTGGTTAAGTTTATGACCTCTGGCCCTGTTGTGGTGCAGGTCCTTGAGGGCGAGAACGCGATTGCCAAAAACCGTGAAATCATGGGCGCTACTAATCCAGCCGATGCTGCAGCCGGCACTATTCGTCACGATTTCGCACAAAGCATCGACGCCAACTCGGCCCACGGTTCTGACGCACCTGCTTCTGCAGCGCGCGAAATAGCCTACTTTTTCGATGCAAACGAAATATTCTCACGCTAAGTAACAGGGCGGGGCAGTCGAGCGTTTGTGCTGCCCGAGGACGCTAGAATACAAGGGAGGTCAGTTTGATGCTGAACTCCCTTTTGAGTTTTTAATTTTGGAGCCTTTTGCCGCCATTCGCAGCGAAAGACTTAGCCGCTTTTGGCGCAGTTCTATTAGGTAACCTAGATGACACAATCAACACAGAAGATTAATTTGCTCGGTATGGGCCTGAGTTCGCTGGAGCGCTTTTTCACCGAGGAGCTCGGCGAAAAGAGGTTTCGAGCAATACAGGTGTTGAAGTGGATTCATCAACGTGGCGTCGATAATTTCGATGACATGACCGACGTCAGCGTGGCACTGCGCGAAAAGCTGAAGCTGGTTGCTGAAATAGCCGCACCGGAAGTGACCTTTAAACAATATTCTACCGACGGTACACGCAAATGGGTGATGAAAATGCCCGGTGGCAATGCCGTTGAGACCGTTTATATTCCAGAAGAAGGCCGCGGCACCCTCTGTATCTCCTCGCAAATCGGGTGTGCTCTGGACTGTTCTTTTTGTTCGACCGGCAAACAGGGCTTTAATCGGGATCTGACGTCGGCCGAAATTATCGGGCAACTCTGGGTCGCGGCCCGATCATGGGACGAGCCGGGTAAGAAACGTGAACGGCACGTCACCAATGTCGTCATGATGGGAATGGGTGAGCCCTTGCTGAATTTTGACAACGTCGTAGAGTCGATGGGGTTGATGATGGAAGACAACTCCTATGGCCTGTCAAAGCGGCGAGTTACCCTGAGTACCTCAGGCGTGGTGCCGAGAATATATGACCTGGCCGAGGTCAGTGATGTGTCATTGGCCCTGTCCCTGCATGCTCCCAATGATGCCCTGCGCAATCAGCTGGTCCCGATTAACCGAAAGTATGGCATTGCCGAAACATTGAAGGCGGTGAACAACTATTTTGAGCGTCTACCGGATAAGCGTGTCTGTACGATCGAATATACGATGATGAATCATATTAATGATAGCGAAGAACTGGCGACTGAATTAGCCATGGTGTTGCGTGATACGCCCTGCAAAATCAACCTGATTCCCTTTAATCCCTTCCCCAATTCAGGCTATGAGCGGCCCAGTAATAACCGCATGCATCGTTTTAAGGACATTCTCCAGCAAGCCGGATACAATGTAACAATTCGTAAAACCCGCGGTGATGATATAGATGCCGCCTGTGGTCAGCTGATTGGTCAGGTGTCAGATAAGACCCGGCGCTCGGAAAAATTCATTGAAGCCGTTGAGCTTGGCCACACCGCAGCCATGGTGGCCACCAAACGCAACGATCGGAGTTCCCTATGAAGTCTCAAACCATTCGCTTGCTGATGCTGGGGCTGCTCGCCTTGGGGTTGACTGGCTGTGTGACGACGACAGTCAGTTCCTTTGATGGCAAAAAAGATTTGGACAAGGCGGTGCTAACCTACGTTCAGATCGGCTATGGCTATTTTCAGCAGGGTAATAACCAGCAGGCTAAAGAGGCGCTGACCAAAGCTCTTGATATCGATTCTAAGTCCCCAGGCGCGCATATGGGCCTAGCGCGAGTTTACGATCGGGAACTGGAATTCAAGCTGGCCGACAGCCATTTTAAGAAAGCGCTCAACTATGGTGAAAGTACTGAAGGGCATTTCCAATACGGCGTGTATCTTTACAACCGAGGCGACTTTAAAGGCGCCTATAAACAATTCCAGAAAACACTGGAAGACACCGTATCGACCCGTCGAGCCTTGGCCTTTGAATATCAGGGCATTGTCGCCTCGCGGCTCGATAAGATGGATATTGCCATTACCAGCTATGAGCGTGCCTTGGCGCTGAATCCGCTGATGGGCAACAGTTTTCTCGGGCTCGCAAATATCTACTTTGACCGCCAGGAACTGGGCACATCCTACCGTCATTACAATGGTTTTATCGCCCTGGTGCGCGCCCAGCAGGGCCGGCAAAATGCCACGACTCTCTGGTTGGGCATCCAGTTGGCCGCCGCGGCGCAAGATAAGAACGCACTCTCGTCGCTGGAACTTCAGTTAAAGAATCGCTTCCCCAATTCGACAGAATATCAGGCCTATCTTAAGTGGCTGGCGGAGCAAGACGCAGCATGAATAAACAACATGAAAGTCCCATTAAACGCCGTGTTTCCCGCAAGATTTGGGTCGGCAATGTCCCCATAGGCGGCGACGCGCCAATCGCAGTGCAGTCGATGACCAATACCAATACCGAGGATGTCGACGCCACGGTCGGGCAAATTGAAGCCCTGGTACAGGCCGGTGCTGACCTGGTGCGGGTATCGGTACCGAGCATGGACGCGGCCGAAGCCTTTGGCAAAATTCGCGCCCGGGTCTCGGTGCCGCTCATTGCCGACATCCATTTCGATCATAAGATTGCCTTGCGGGTGGCTGAATTGGGCGTCGATTGCCTGCGCATTAACCCGGGTAATATTGGTCGTGAAGATCGGGTTCGGGCCGTAGTCGAAGCCGCCCGCGACCGCAATATTGCGATTCGTATCGGCGTCAACGCGGGGTCCCTGGAAAAAGATCTGCAGCGAAAATATGGCGAACCCACGGCAGAAGCCCTGGTCGAGTCGGCGATGCGCCATATCGATATTCTCGATCGCATGGATTTTCAAAACTTTAAACTCAGTTTAAAAGCGTCCGATGTCTTTATGACTGTCGCCGCTTACCGGCAAATAGCCAACCAGATTGAACAACCCCTGCATCTGGGTATTACCGAGGCCGGGGGTCTGCGCAGTGGCACGGTGAAATCATCGGTCGGTCTGGGCATGTTGTTGATGGACGGTATCGGCGACACCCTGAGGGTATCTTTAGCGGCTGACCCAGTGGAAGAAATAAAAGTAGGCTTTGATATCCTCAAAAGCCTGCGCCTGCGCAATAAGGGTATCAATTTTATTGCCTGCCCAAGCTGTTCACGCCAAAATTTTGATGTTATCGGTACGCTCAACGCACTCGAGAGCCGCTTAGAGAATGTCTTGGTGCCGCTCGATGTGGCGGTCATCGGCTGTATAGTCAATGGGCCCGGTGAGGCCAAGGAAGTCGATCTGGGCATCACTGGGGGTTCGCCCAGTAATTTGATCTACGTCGATGGCAAGCCCGACCATAAGGTTCAAAACGAGCAGTTGGTTGATCACTTTGAACGCTTAATTCGGCAGAAAATCGCCGCGAAAGAGAAATCCGATGCGGCCATTATTGCCAAGAGCTAAGGAGATACACGCTTGACCACATTACAGTCCGTGCGCGGCATGAATGATATATTGCCCAGTGACAGTCCGCTTTGGCAATATTTTGAGGGGCAGGTCAAGGCCGTGCTCAGTCAATACGGTTATCGTGAAATCCGCATGCCCATCGTTGAGCCAACCGAGCTGTTTGCGCGCGGAGTGGGTGAGCACACCGATATTGTCGAAAAGGAAATGTACACCTTCAACGACCGCAACGGAGACAGCCTGACCCTGCGGCCCGAAGGGACCGCCGGTTGTGTTCGCGCGGCGCTCGAGCATGGCCTGCTCTACAATCAGGTGCAGCGGCTCTGGTATCAGGGGCCGATGTTTCGCTATGAACGACCGCAAAAAGGCCGTTATCGCCAGTTTTTCCAAATAGGCGTCGAAACCTTTGGTATGGCCGGCGCCGACATTGATGCCGAGCTGATCCTGCTCAGTCATCGCCTGTTTAGCCAGCTCGGTGTCCTTGGATCCTTGACTCTGCACATAAACACCCTCGGCAGCAGTGAGGCGCGGTCGCGTTATCGCAAAGCACTGGTCGATTACCTTGAAGGCGTGAAGGACCAGCTCGATGACGACAGTCTGCGGCGACTCTATGTCAACCCCTTACGTATTCTCGACAGTAAGTCAGCAACTACTCAGAAATTACTCAACGCCGCACCCGTCTTCGATGACTATATAGATGAGGAGTCGCGGCTGCACTTCACCGAACTGCGTGCTCGGCTTGATGCCAATGGTATTCACTATCAGGTTAATCCGCGTCTGGTGCGCGGCCTCGATTACTACACCAAGACCGTGTTTGAATGGATGACCGATGCACTCGGTGCCCAGGGGACTGTCTGTGGTGGCGGTCGCTATGATGGACTGGTGCCGATGTTGGGCGGTAAGGAGACCCCGGCCTCAGGCTTTGCCATGGGCATCGAACGGATACTGCTGTTGTTGCAGGCCGTTGACGTGGTGCCGGCCAATATCGACAAGACGGTTGATCTGTACTTGGTGGTCGCCGGCCAGGAAGCCGAGGCCGTGGCACTGGTGCTGGCCGAGCAGATCCGCACCGAGCTGCCAGCTGTACGCCTGCAAATGCATTGTGGCGGTGGCAGTTTCAAGAGTCAGATGAAAAAAGCTGACAAGTCCGGTGCCGGGGTGGCCCTGATACTCGGAGACGATGAGGCTCGGGAAAAACGGGTCCAAGTCAAAGATTTACACGGAAATATCGCCCAGCAGTCGAGTTCATGGCACGAAGTGGCTGAAGTTTTGCGTCAACTGGGGCTATAATGCCCCGCTGAATTATTTGTAATCGTAAACCCGCGGCCACAGCGCCCGGTTGGTAAAATATATGTCGGGCGAGTACCGGCACTTTTGTATTTTTGGGAGAATCAAGCGTGTACGAAACCGATCAGGAACAAATTGAAGCCATCAAAGGCTGGTGGAATCAAAACGGTAATTGGGTCATTGGTGGCTGTTTAGTATTTATAGTGTCCTATGTTGGTCTCTACCTGTACCAAAATGCTGCCCAAACCCATCGCGTCGAGGGCTCTGCGGCATATGAGCAGCTGCTGGTGAACCTAACCAGTGAGACCCCTGATAGTGAGGCGCGTGACGCTCAGATCGCCTTACTGAAAAACGAGTATAAAGATTTGGGCTATGGCGTGATGGCTGCTTTGCTTGAAGCCAAGGTAGCCGTGGATGCGGGCAACTTAGAGAGCGCAATCCCGGCCCTGGACTGGGCAGCCAAGAACGCCGAACCGGCTCTACTCACCGTCGTCCTCTATCGTAAAGCCATAGTGCAATATGGCCTTAATGATCTGGATGCGGCCTTGACCAGTCTTAATGCCATCCGTGGTGATGGACATCAGACTCTAAGCTTTGAGTTGAAGGGTGATATCCTGCTCGATCAGGGTAAACCTGACGAGGCCCGCAGCGCCTATAAGGCCGCACTCGACCTCAGTGGTGACGAGGGGATCAATAATCCGTATTTGCAGATGAAACTGGACGACCTAGCCATTGCTGAATAGGAATTACAGCTTGCGCATTCTGGCCTCGGTGCTCGCCCTGGTGACTCTTACGGCCTGTGCGAACAGCGGTATTAAGGAGAAGCCCGTTGCGATGCCGGCCGAATTACCCGACGCCGCTGAGCTTAGGGTCGACTGGATGCATATATTGGGTGATGAGCAAGCGCGCAAAGCCTTTGGTCAATTACGGCCTAGCGTCGACGGCGAAGTAGCCTATGTGCCGCTGGCCTCCGGCCAGGTGGTTGAGCTCGATGTAGAGGGTGACATACTGCGCCAAACCCAGGTGAGCGCCAGTCTGTCTGCGCCCTTGGCGGTCGATGGCCAAAATATGGTTGCGATCACTGGCGACGGTACGGCGTTATTGTTGGATCGGAACTATAAGCAGTTATGGTCCTTTAAATTGAATGCCTTGGCGACGGAACCCGCCTTGATGACCCCTGAACGGATATTTATTCAGACCATCGATGGTCGTATTAGTGCCATCGAGCGCATAACCGGCCGTTTGCTGTGGGTGTTTCAGGATGCCGAGCCGAACCTGACCTTGACCGGAACCAGTGGGCCTGAATTGGTCCGGACCGGCAGTGGTGAAGCGGTGGTGATGGGCCTGGCCAATGGCAAGGTCGTCGCTTTGAGCACGGTCGACGGCGCGGTCATATGGGAATATCGCATTGCCCGGTCGAGCGGTAAAACCGATGTCAGCCGGCTGGTTGATGTCGATGCCCATGTCACTCAGGTCGATGAACGGTTGTTTTTAACCGGTTATCAGGGTGACTTAGTGGCTATTGAAACCGAAACCGGACGGGTGCTGCAAGCCACTGGCTTTTCATCCTATCGAGCCATCCAAACCGACGGTCAATCGTTGTTTGGGGTCAATGCCCAAAGCCATGTTGTGGCCCTGGATCCGCTCGATTTATCGGTTAGGTGGACCGCCACTGATTTTGAATATCGTCAACTGAGTGAACTTCTGGTTCAGGACGGTGCTATCTATGTAGCCGATATACAGGGCTATTTGCATGTTTTGGACAGTCAGACGGGACAGTGGTTGACCTCGCGCCAAATCGATTGGCGCGGCAGCAACAGTGACCCGGTCGCCTTTGCCGACGGGGTCCTGTTGCAAGGCTACAGCACCCGAGTGAAGTTGCTTCAGTTGATGCGACCCTAAAATCAAGAAAACCCTT
>Ga0307492_10001377_pt1 | contig 10082 bp, 13 predicted proteins | sample SI3LmetaG_FD_202365 | JGI IMG/M metagenome (GOLD analysis project Ga0307492, IMG submission 202365) | Sea-ice brine microbial communities from Beaufort Sea near Barrow, Alaska, United States - SI3L | ecosystem: Environmental > Aquatic > Marine > Coastal | place: USA: Alaska | collected 2017-05-06
CCCCAATACATCCGTTAAAGTTGTCGGCGCATAGGCGCCAATTAAAATACGAAATTGAGTGATAAATTCTCAAAGAGGAAAATTGAATGACTGAGCAATTCACAGGGATGAAGCCGTCACGACGCGCGTTCCTGCGCGGTGCTGCTGCCGTGGGTGGCGCAACTGCAATGGGTACGTCCGCCGCTGCCGAGGGTGATCCCGCGATCACCGAATTGAAGCCTTGGAACCAGTTCTTGGGTGACGGCGTCGATGCGAGCCCCTACGGGATGCCGTCAAAATTCGAGGCCCATGTCCGTCGCCAAGATGTGCCCTGGCTGACCGCTGATCCAATTTCGTCGATCAACTTCACACCGCTTCACGAAATGGACGGGATCATCACGCCAAACGGCTTGTGCTTTGAGCGTCACCACGGCGGCGTTGCCGAAGTAGACCCCGCTGAACACCGGATTATGATCAACGGCTTGGTTGACCGCGAGCTGGTCTTCACGATGGAAGACCTGATGCGGTTCCCACGTGAAAACCATGTCTACTTTCTTGAATGTGCAGCAAACTCTGGCATGGAATGGCGTGGCGCGCAGCTAAATGGCTGCCAGTACACCCACGGCATGATCCACAACGTTATGTATACTGGCGTTCCGCTGCGGCTTTTGTTGGAAGAAGCCGGCGTCAAAACTGAAGGTAAATGGCTTCTGGCTGAGGGTGCCGATGCATCTGGCATGACCCGCTCCATTCCGATGGAAAAGGCGCTTGATGATTGCCTCGTTGCGTTCAAAATGAACGGTGAAGCGCTGCGTCCAGAGCAGGGCTATCCAGTGCGCCTTGTTGTTCCCGGATGGGAAGGCAACATGTGGATCAAATGGCTGCGCCGGCTCGAAGTTGGCGATAAGCCTTGGCATCAGCGCGAAGAAACGTCAAAATATACGGACCTGTTGGGTGACGGACGTGCGCGCCGCTTTACGTGGGAAATGGATGCCAAATCGGTCATCACAAGCCCAAGCCCGCAAGCGCCGATCACACACGGCAAAGGCCAAACCGTCATCACTGGCGTCGCATGGTCAGGCCGTGGCACGATCCCACGGGTTGATGTCACCATTGATGGCGGCGTGAACTGGCACGAGGCACGTATGTCAGGACCAAGCTTGGATAAGTCCATGCACCGGTTTTACTATGAATTCGATTGGGATGGCTCAGAGCTATTGCTGCAAAGCCGCGCCCACGATTCCACAGGATATGTGCAACCCACCAAAGACCAGCTTCGCGCAGTCCGTGGCTTGAACTCAATCTATCACAACAACGGCATCCAAACCTGGTTTGTCAATTCGGACGGAGTGGCTGAAAATGTCGAAATTTCTTAAGAAACTCACGCTGACCATTGGTGGTGCAATGCTTGTGATGGGCATCGCGCAAGACGCCGCTGCACAACAGTACAATCTGGGCCGTGATGCGCTCCCTGAAGAAGTCGCGGCATGGGACATTGATGTGCGCCCAGACGGAAAAGGTCTGCCTGTTGGCGGCGGTGACGTCTATACTGGCGAAGAAGTCTGGATCGAAAAATGTGCGTCCTGCCACGGTGATTTTGCCGAAGGATCTGGCCGTTGGCCTGTCCTTGCAGGCGGCATTGATACGCTTGATAGCGAACGTCCGGTCAAAACGATCGGCTCGTACTGGCCGTATCTTTCGACAGTTTACGACTATGTGAACCGGGCAATGCCGTTTGGGAAAGCGCAGTCACTGACGGACGATGAAGTCTACGCGTTGACAGCTTACATATTGTATTCAAATGATATTGTTGACGCTGAGTTTACGCTTACAAAGGATAACTTCGTTGACGTCCAAATGCCAAACGCTGGTAATTTCTATCCTGATGATCGGGTAGAGGTTGAAATGCCGCTGTTTAGCGTCGATGCATGTATGTCCGATTGTAAAACTGACGTTGAAATCACGATGCGCGCGGCCGTTGTGGACGTGACACCGGAAGCGGAAACTGACGCCGTCGTTGAAGAAGCAGCGGCTGAACCCGCAGCCGTGGAAGAGGTCGCGGTTGTTGAAGTGGCCGCTTTGGATATGGCACTGGTTGCCGCAGGTGAAGGCGCGTTCCGGCAATGCAAATCTTGCCACCAAGTCGGTGACAGCGCGCGCAATCGCACAGGTCCAATTCTTAATAATATTGTCGGCAATCCCGCAGGCGGCGTCGAAGGCTTCCGTTATTCTGCGCCAATGAGTGAGGCAGCAGACGCTGGTCTTGTGTGGACGAGCGAAGAACTGACCGCATTTTTGACTGATCCACGCGGCTATATGCGCGGCACAAAGATGACATTCCGCGGTGTTCGCAAGGAAGAAGACATCGCTGCGCTCATTGAATATCTGAAAAGTTTTGAGGCACAATAACAGGCGATACATTCACACACCAAAGGGAGATCGACGATGATGACATTCACAAGACGCACGATGATAGGGGCCGTTCTGACACTTGGTATTGCATCACCGGCCTTGGCACAAGATGATGGCGTCCAACGCTTGGCTTTGCAGATTAGCGATAATAATCCGCAAAAGATGACGACAGTTCTGAATGTCGCAGCCAATGTGACGCGGCTGTATCAGGATCGTGGTGAAGAGGTCGAAATCCGTATCGTCGCGTTCAACGCGGGCCTCCATATGTTGCGTGAAGACACGTCGCCAGTCTTGGAACGCCTGACATCTTTCGGCCAATCGATGCCCAATGTCACCTTTGCGGCCTGCGGAAACACCATCACAGGCATGACAAAGAAAGAGGGCGTCGCACCGCCGATCTCTACACATGCAGAAGTTGTGCCTGCAGGTGTGGTCGAGCTGATGGCACTCGATCAAGCCGGTTGGACAATCATCCGACCTTAAATCTCAACAGGCCAACGGAAAACCACTTTTCGCTGGCTTGACATACTGTTCACCGAAACCCATCAGGACTGGAGAAACCAAATGTTTAAAACCGCAATCACAATTTCGCTCATCACCCTGTCGACGGTTGCGGGCGCGCAGGATTTCACCGCATATGATTTTGACGGATCATTCAATGATGCAACTTTTGGCGTCGAAAATGCGATCATTGATCACGGCTTGGTCATTGATTACACCAGCCATGTCAGCGAAATGTTAAGCAGAACGCGGGCCGATGTCGGCAGCGACGTGACGCTTTATGACAATGCACAAATATTTGTATTTTGCTCCGCAGTGTTGTCGCGCAAGATGATGGAGGTGGACCCGACCAACATCGCGTTTTGCCCCTACGGCGTGTTCGTGGCCGAAACCGATGGCGCTGTGACGGTTGGATATCGGCACTATCCAGATGGCGCCATGCAAGAGGTTCAGGCGTTACTGGACGAGATCGCGCGCGAAGCAGTCGGCGAATAGGACGAAATATGAACTACCAAGATTTTTTTGAGAATAAGCTGGCTGACCTTCGCGATGAAGGAAATTACCGCGTGTTCGCCGACCTAGAGCGGCACCAAGGTGCGTTCCCCAAAGCGACCAACCGGATCGACGATGTCGTCCGCGAGGTGACGATCTGGTGTTCCAATGACTATCTGGGCATGGGGCAACACCCCGACGTCTTGGCGGCGATGCATGAAGCATTGGACCTAAGCGGCGCAGGGGCAGGCGGGACACGAAATATCTCCGGCACGACGCACTACCATGTTCTGTTGGAAAAAGAACTGGCCGACCTGCATGGCAAGCAGGACGCGCTATTGTTCACATCCGGCTATGTGTCCAATTGGGCCGCGTTAAGCACGCTTGCGTCGCGGTTGCCTGACTGTCTGGTGCTGTCGGATGCGTTGAACCATTCCTCCATGATCGAAGGTATTCGGCATTCGCGCGCAGACTGCAAAGTCTGGCGTCACAATGATGTCGCGCACCTAGAGGAATTACTGGCAGCGCAGCCTTTGGACCGACCCAAGTTGATCGCGTTCGAAAGCGTCTATTCGATGGACGGAGACATTGCGCCAATCGCGGAAATCTGCGCGCTTGCCGCAAAGTATAATGCGATGACCTACCTTGATGAAGTTCACGCCGTTGGCCTTTATGGGCCGCGCGGCGGTGGCATCGCTGAACGCGAAGGCTTGATGGACCAGATCACCCTGATCGAGGGCACATTGGGCAAGGCATTTGGCGTTGTTGGTGGCTATATTGCCGCCTCAGCCGTGTTATGTGATTTCATTCGCAGCTTTGCGAGTGGCTTCATCTTTACCACCGCGTTGCCACCTGCGGTTGCCGCTGGGGCCACTGCGTCGATCCGGCATCTTAAGCAAAGCCGCGTTGAGCGGGACTTGCAAAAGCTCAGGGTCGCCGAGGTCCGCGAAAAGCTTACTGAAATCGGCATTCCACATGTTGATAACCCAAGCCATATCATTCCTGTGATGGTTGGTGATCCGGTGAAATGCAAATTCATCTCCGACATGCTTCTGGACGAGTTTGGCATCTATATCCAACCGATCAATTACCCAACCGTCCCCAAAGGCACCGAGCGTCTGCGCATCACGCCATCCCCCGTGCATACGCCAGAAGATTTGGACCGACTCGTGACCGCATTGGGTGATCTTTGGACCCGCTGCCAATTGGTGCGGATGCCGATTGCGGCGCAATGATCAAAGTCTTTCCTGATCTGCCGCCGATTTGGTGGGCGGGAAGCATGGGCACGATCTATCTTGCCAAATGGTTCGCGCCTAGCTGGCATTGGCAAGCGGACGTTGTGAATATTCCATCCAAGATTATCTTTTACACGGGGTTGGCGCTTATCGGATGGTCAGCGACGTGGTTTTGGCAGCGAAAGACACCGATTGAGCCACACAACACCCCCAAAACGCTTATTATTGAGGGTCCGTACCGCGTGTCTCGAAACCCGATCTATCTTGGGTTGGTCATGCTGACACTTGGGTCGGCGCTTGGGCATAGCTCACTGGTTGGATTGATGGCGACAGTGCTTTTGTGGTGGGTCCTCGATCTACGTTTCGCACGCAAAGAGGAAAAGTTGCTTGTCGCGACGTTTGGTGACGCCGCCACCGCCTATCTGGCACGCACGCGGCGTTGGATTTAGACGCGTAAAATCATTCAGCGATCATCTGCTCATAAACACCCATCGCGACATCCGCAGTGACCACAGGCATATCTCGGGCAACCCACCCTGCACCAAGGCTATTCCCAAGCATGCCCTCAGACACGTCAACAACGCCTGTAATTCCGTTCTTTTCAAGAACCGACGTAACATAGCTTGTCCGCCCGCCTGTTGCGCAAATGAGCCCGAAATTTGCGTTCGGTTGCGCCGCAAACAGCGCCGTCAACTTCGCGCCAAAATCGCGACTATGCATGGTCAACGCCAGTGCGCCTTGTGCCACGCCAGTCTCGGCCCATTCTTCTGGGGTTCGGATATCGATCAAAATAAAATCACCTGTTTGCATCGCCTCATATGCAGCGGGCGCCGAAAGGATGGCCGTTTCAGCAACGGCTGCTTGCGCAGATACACTCGCCACTATCGCAAGGGCAAACTTCATTTATTCAAACTCCATTTGCTCGTAGACGCGCCCAGCATTCTTGGTTGCCAGTTCCTCAAAGGTGTCCAGATTTTTATAGGGACTTTGGTCGACATAATATGCCTCCGCAAGGCCGCCACCGTCATCAAGTAGGATGCCAATCTGACTGCGAAGGTATTCTAGGTACCCTTTCGTGTAACGACGGACTTGATCCATATTTGTAGGGTGTCCGTGTCCAGGGATGACATATGTTGCGTTCAACGCCTCAAATTCGTTGTCCCATGTTTCCAGCCAATCAAGGGTATAGGTATCCTCAAAAATGGGCAGCATTCGTTCGTGAAACGCCATGTCGCCCGCAATAACGAGGCTCTGTTTTGGCAGCCAGACCACAACGTCACCCGCACTGTGCGATGGGCCTAAATAAAGCACCTCAATCTGAAATTCGCCAAGCTCAAGAGTATATTCATCGACAAATGTTTCCATTGGCCCCTGCACGAACGTGCCCTCGCCGCGCTCTTTATTCAGCCGCTGCATAGACGCCAAACTGCGAAATCCGCGCTCCTCAAATTCTGCGGCAGCATCAACATGGGCGATAATCTTAACGCCTTGGCCAACCCAATATGAGTTGCCCAACATGGCATGCCCCTGACCGTTTTCATCCACCACAAGCACGACCTCTTGATCGGTAATCGCCTTAATTTCATCGTGCAGCGCCTCGGCCAACAGATACGACCCACCACCATTGACCACGACGACACCTGCACCGGTGATGATAAAGCTCAGGTTATTGTTGTGCCCGGCATTGTCATACGTGGGCGGCGCCGTTGCACCGGTGGCCGAAAACACACCGGGAATAAATTCAACTGGCTTTGCATACAGCATGGAACCGGGGTATTGATCCGCTATATCCTCGCTGGCAAAAAGTGATGTAGGGGCCAAAAGGCACAGCATTTTCAGGATAGATTTCATGTTCATTCCTCCGCCACAAAAATGAAACCATCGCCACGTTTTTCCGCGCGTCCGATTCCAGGGTAAAGCATGTGATAGCCAATGATGGACATGTGTTCAGACGCCAGCTGATCCAACAGCGCAACGCGTGTTGCAGCACCATGATCACCGTCCTGATCAGACCCAGCCCGCCATTCTGGCCGCTCAAACGCCACATGGTGATTACCAACGCAATCGCCAAGCACCATCAAATTATTGCTGCCCTGCGCGATATGAAACGCCATATGGCCGGGCGTGTGTCCAAACGTGGCGCGGGCCGCAATGCCTGGCAGGATTTCTTCACCATCGTTGAAAAATGTGATGTTGTCCTCGATCAGCGCAAGGCGGCGCCGCGCACCAACTGCAAACGTCGTGCGCGCTTCGCCGATCGTGTTAACCGTTTCGGGGTCAATCCAATAATCCCACTCGGACTTGCCGATCATATAGGTCGCATTCGGAAACGTCGGGTCCTCAAAATCGTCCAACAATCCCCAAAGGTGATCGGGGTGGGCATGGGTAAACACGACGTGCGTGACGTCATAGGGATCAACATCAATGGCGGCCAACGCATCCTGAAGCCGTCCCGCGCTGGCCATGAACTCAGAACCGGCACCCACATCAATTAGTATGACGCGGTCTCCATCGCGGATCAGCGTGACGTTGCAATCGGGCGTAAGTTGGTCACCCGAGATGTCGTATTTGCGCAAGATATCAGACAACTCATCAGCAGGCAGGTGTTCAAACATCGCATTCAGCGGCAACTTTAAATTGCCATCGCTGAGCACATCAATTTGCATGCTCCCAAGCGACATTGTCGTCGCAGACCAAACTGGCAGCGGCAGCGTTGCCGCGACCAAACCTGCAGGGACACTTTGGATCAATTTTCGGCGGGTGATCATGATATTCTCCAAACATTCTTTGTCGTGAATATGTCTTGAATCACCAGTTCATGCAAGCTCTGTCGGGTTTTTCTCGACCTGTGCCTCTGCCAGATTAAGCGCGCGCTTGGCGGCACGGTTTTTGCGGATCACCAAAGCAATCAAGCCAACATAAAGTAGGATTGACCCGCCATAAGCCGCGAGAGCCGGTAGGGCATATTTTCCAAGATCAGGGATCATCGTGACGGCATCCTTTTCATAAGAGCCACTGCGCGGCGCATCCGAATTTCGCTGCGCGTCAACACAAGAACAAGAACGATAAACAGCAGAACAAATCCGGCGATCGACAGCACTAACGGCTGCCAAAACACATCTGAAACATGCTCCTCCTTGTCCAAAGACAGCGATGCGCCCTGATGTAGCCCTTGGTTCCAAAAATTGACTGCATAGCGTGAAAGCAGCGCAAATACCGAACCAACCATGCATAAAACCGACGTTAAATCAGCGGCGCCGTCAGGGTCTTCAATGGCCGACCACAGGGCAAGATAGCCAAGATAGAACAAAAATAAGATCAAGAAAGACGTCAACCTCGGGTCCCATGCCCAATACGTACCCCACATCGGTTTGCCCCAAATCGCCCCCGTAAGCAGGGCCACCAACGTAAAGACAAGACCAACATGTGCGGCAGATTTCGCAAGCAGCGCAGATACATGATGCCTGCGAATTAACCAGATCAACGAGGCGACAAGCATCATGATCCACGCGTTGATCGCCATCAGCGCCGCAGGGACATGCAAATAGATAATTTTGACGGTCGATCCTTGGCGATAGTCATCCGGCGTCAGGAAAAACCCCCAAAATAGCGCGCTCACAACGCAAATTGCCGCCATTGGGATCAGCACAGGCAAAAGCCGATCAGTCACCGCGGTAAACCGTCGCGGGTTCGCATACTCCCAGATGTTCATTTTTTCGTGCCTTTGTTCATTATCTTGCGTACAAAACAACAAATTCGAATATGAATCAAAGACAAATGTGATTTGATCCTCTGCGGCATTCAGATTAAGGGCGTGAAATGGGACTTGAGAATGAATTTTTGATCAGACTGGGCGTGTTCTTAGGGTTGTTTGTCGTGTTGGCTTTGGTTGAACGTGTTTTGCCCCGCCGTCAGGTTGACCAGACGAAACCACGCCGCTGGGTGACCAACTGGGCGCTGTCATTTACGAACATATTGGCCTTACGCCTTGTCGCCCTTGCATTGCCGTTTCTTGCGATTGGTGCCGCCGTTGACGCGCAAGAAAATGGCTTTGGCGTTCTGAATGCGTTTACTGCCCCAACTTGGGTCGCTTGGGGCCTGACCATTCTGGCGCTGGATTTTGCGATTTGGGTGCAGCATGTTGTCACCCATAAAATTCCACTGCTTTGGCGTCTGCACCAGGTGCACCACGCCGATACTGAAATGGATGTTACAACGGCGATCCGTTTTCACCCAATTGAAATCGGGCTTTCGATGACATTAAAAGTCGGGCTTATCTATTTGTTGGGCCCACCAGCCGCTGCAGTTTTATTGTTCGAGGTGTTGTTAAACGGATCAGCGATGTTCAACCACGCGAATATCCGACTGCCGTTATGGCTTGATCGGGTGCTGCGCCGCGTTATCGTGACCCCCGACATGCACCGCGTTCACCACTCAACAGACCGGCAAGAGCACGATTCAAACTACGGGTTTTTCCTATCAATCTGGGATCACCTATTTTCCACCCATGTGGCGCAACCGCAGCTACCTCATGAAACAATGCCCATCGGATTACGTTGGCAGGACCGCCGCCCAAGCGGGCTTACGTGGTCTCTGTTATTACCATTTCGAACCCCCAAAAAAACGGATGTATCTAAACCATGATGACACTGAAAAAAAGACGCCGCATTCAGGTCATTGTTTTGGCCTTCGTTGCATTGGGGATCGCCACGGTCCTTATCGGCTATGCGCTGCAAGACGGGATCAACTATTTTAGATCACCGACACAGGTTACCGAGGCACCGCCACCGCCGACCGAAAAATTCCGCATTGGTGGACTTGTAACAGAGAACTCCATACGAACGGTTGGCGACGCATCGGTCGCGTTCAGCGTGACCGACGGAAACGCAACGGTCCCCGTTGTTTACGTCGGCATGCTGCCTGATCTTTTTGAAGAAGGGCAGGGCATGATTGGCCTCGGAAGCCTCGTCGACGGCACTTTCCAAGCGACCGAAATTTTGGCAAAGCACGACGAAAACTACATGCCCGCCGAAGTGATCGAGGCGCTTGAAGCGCAAGGCGTTTATCAGGGTGGCCGCCAAGAAACAAAAATTGGAGCAGGCAATGATTCCTGAGATTGGTCAGTTTGCACTGACACTCGCGCTGATGACCGCCGTGGTCCAAGGCATTTTGCCGATTTGGGGTGCGGCCCGAAATAATGCGGTTTGGATGCGCAGCGCGACGCCCACGGCGGCGTTGCAATGCATTTTGATCGCGATCGCGTTTGGCGCGTTGATGCGGTCATTTGTCGTCAGTGATTTCACGGTCGTGAACGTCGTGGAAAACTCGCATTCACTCAAACCAATGCTGTTTAAAGTTGCCGGCACATGGGGCAGCCACGAAGGTTCGCTCCTGCTGTGGACACTGATCCTCGCGGTCTTTGGGGCGGCTGTCGCACTTCTTGGGCAAAACATTCCGACCAGC
>Ga0307492_10001378_pt1 | contig 10081 bp, 9 predicted proteins | sample SI3LmetaG_FD_202365 | JGI IMG/M metagenome (GOLD analysis project Ga0307492, IMG submission 202365) | Sea-ice brine microbial communities from Beaufort Sea near Barrow, Alaska, United States - SI3L | ecosystem: Environmental > Aquatic > Marine > Coastal | place: USA: Alaska | collected 2017-05-06
GATACATACAGTCAATCTGCTAGCGCAGACAATAAACGAGAGGTAATTATAATGGGTATATTCACACGGTTTGCAGACATCGTAAATTCAAACTTAAATTCAATGCTTGATAAAGCAGAAGATCCTGAAAAAATGTTGAAACTAATTATTCAGGAAATGGAACACACTCTAGTTGAGGTTCGTACATCTTCTGTTAAAACCATCGCTCAGAAGAAAGAACTAAAACGTCATATGGCTGATGTTGCTCGTAACATTAATCGCTGGACTGAAAAAGCTGAGTTAGCTATTTCTAAAGATCGTGAAGATTTAGCAAGAGCTGCTCTCATCGAAAAGCAAAGTCTTCAGGATTCATTTGATAGTCAAGAAACTGAACTTGTGCAATTAGAAACCGCTTTAGTAAAACTCAATGAAGACATCAGTCGTTTACAGGAAAAACTAATGGAAGCAAAGAGTCGTCGAGCTTCTATGCAATTACGTCATAAAACAGCAACCACTAGAATTAAAGTTAAGCGTCAACTGAACAACCAATCTATAGACGCTGCTTTTAGTAAGTTTGAAGTTTATGAGCAAAAAATGGATCGCCTTGAAGCTGAAGTTGAATCTTATGATTTAGGTAAAGGCCAATCACTAAGTGACCAAATTGAACAGTTAGTTGTTGATGAAAAGATTGAAGAAGAGCTTGAGTCTCTTAAAGTTAAGTTTAAAAAAGCAAGTTAATTTAATCAATAGCATAGTGAAGGGCAATCCAGTGTCCTTCATTCAATTTATACACAGCAAAAGAAGGAGCAGGGCATGAAATTTAATGATAGAGACAAAGTAATATCCCGCGACAAGCTGTATAAGAATGAGCGTAAGGCTAAATGCATGGGGGTTTGTGCTGGTCTTGCAGACTTTTTTGACACAGATAGGCATTTGGTAAGAGTGATAACAATAGTTTCCGCTATCTTTTTCACTACACCAACAATATGTCTTTATATTATTGCAGCATTGATATTACCCAAACGTCCGGATTGGAGCTATCACTAATGATCACCAGAAACAGAATTCTGTTTTACTTATTTCTGGCACTATTTTGTTATACTATCGCTTCAAGGCTTACTGCTGAATACTCTGTGATTATTTTTTTAGTAGTCGCTTTTGTTGCAGAAATTCTCGTTTGGTTTAACGTTTTTAGTCGAAAAGACTCTGAAGCAAAAAACCTAAAACAAAATCACCCAACTAAATAATTTCCAAGTATCGGGACGTTATTAGCAATTTAAGTTCAAGTTATTCGTAAAATCATGGATAATCTTAGTTATATTTATCCGGAGAATATAAACAATGGAACAGACCCCAATAGAAAACATCAATGTTGACGCTACTAGTAAAGGGGCTAGCATGGTTGCTGAAGAAAAATCAGGCATTATGCGTTTAATCTTAATCACCACGATTTTAATATTCATTTTCGGTTACGCCATTACTGTTTACTGGAGTATCGAACCGGATCCAGTTGAAATATACTCAGATAAAGCTTGGTTAAATGAGGCTGATGGCCAACGCCGCATCACCGGCTATACCATGGTTAATACGTTGGCTAACGTCATTGATTTATTGTTAGACAAGCCAGGCGGCTTTTTAGGTAATGATATAGCCCCACCCAGTTTATTTATGGATAATATGCCGGCTTTTGAGTATGGCGCTTTGATTCAAAGTCGTGATTTAACTAGAGCCCTTCGTAATGATTTTTCACGCTCTCAGTCTCAGTCCACAGAACAAGATGATCTAAAAGTAGCAGAGCCTAAAATGAGTATTGCCCATGGCAACTGGATGTTGCCAAGTCCTGAAGGTGAATATAAAGATGCGGTTGTTGCTCTTCGTTCATATCTTGATAAGTTATCAAACACTAATAATCCTGAATCACAATTTTATGCCAGAGCAGATAATCTAAGAGATTATTTAGGAGAAGTATCCACCCGCTTGGGTTCATATTCTCAGAAGCTTTCAGCAAGTGTTGGTCAAGAGAGAGAAAATACCGATCTCGCTGGTGATAGTTCTGCTACTCAGTCATCAAATTCTGCTGCAAATCTTAAAGTTAAAACTCCATGGCTTCAAATTGATGATGTTTTTTATGAAGCTAGAGGTGCTAGTTGGGCATTATCACAATATTTAAGAGCTATTGAAGTGGATTTTGCTGAAGTGTTAGAAAAAAAGGCTGCACTTACCAGTCTCAGACAAATCATTCGTGAACTTGACGCTACCCAAGAAACAATCTGGAGTCCCATGATTCTTAATGGTAGTGGTTTTGGGCTTATGGCGAATCATTCATTGGTTATGGCATCCTATATATCAAGAGCAAATGCAGGCATAATCGATTTAAGAGAGCTTCTAGCTAGAGGTTAATTCCTCACTAAATCCATCATTGTCAAAAAAGCCTTGAATTTTTCTCAAGGCTTTGCAAACCTTCCTACTCATCTGCGCATCTAAATAGTTATAGCAACTTTAAAGTAACTGTGTGAAGCAACTGGAAAAGCAGATATTGGTGATTAAACAACAAAGAGAGTATGTAAGCTTGGCCAACCTTGACGTCACTACTAAAGTTGATACGGACCGCTCTGAGGAGAAGCTGCTGATCAGCCGCGTCAAGAACAATGATGCTGCAGCATTTGAGCAGTTATACCGACTGCATTCCGGTCGAGTTTTTGCACTTTGCTTTCGTTTAGCAGGTAATAGAGCCTTAGCAGAGGAATTTGCTCAAGAAGCTTTTGTTAGAGCTTGGCAGAAGATCCATAGTTTTAGAGGCGAAAGTTTGTTTTCGAGTTGGTTGTATCGTTTAACATCGAACGTTGTTTTAAGTGAATTAAGAAAGAAAAACCATAAATTAGTAAATATTGATGAGATTAACTTTCATGAACTTCATGAACTTCATGAACTTCAGGAATATCAACATGGAATTGATGATAAATTTGATACAGGAAAAGTGATGGATATGGAGAAGGCAATTAGTAATTTACCATCGGGTGCTAGAGCTATTTTTGTACTTCATGATATCGAAGGTTATAAACATATTGAAATTGCTGACATGACCGGACTTGCAGTGGGAACATCGAAAACTCAATTGCACCGGGCAAGAAAACTCCTTAAGGGGTGGTTATAATGAATGATATCACTGAACAGGCTATTGTAAGAAAGGCTCAAGCACTGAATAAGTCGATTGAACCTGAAACTGACCTCTGGCCTAATATAGCTAACAGAATTAAGGATATGCCTCAACATGAAGCCGAGCATTTAACAAAAACTTGGACGAATCGTTGGATGCCGATGTCGCTTGCCGCGAGTTTATTCGTTACAGTTGGTGCGCTAAGTTTTGCAAGTTATACAAATTATTCGGTAAATCAGCAGTTCATGCCAGTTGCTGAAACAGAATCTACTATGAGCCTTATTGAACAACCCTACTTAATTGCTCGAACAAATTATTTAACTGACCTTGCAACCAAAGAGCAGCAAATGTCACCTCAGGTTCGCAACATACTAAAAAAGAATTTGAAAATTATAGATGATGCTACTCAAGAAATACGAAATGCATTAAAAGAAAACCCCAATGACCCTTTTCTGACTGATGCATTGATATTAACGCATCAGAAAGGAATTCAATTACTTAACCAAGTGACCACCCAGGGTCAAGATTCGATTTAGGAGTTTATACATGAAAACATTAATGAAACATTTACCTGTTCAACATAATCTTATTGCAATGAGTTTAATTACAATGGGTTTAATTATAGTGTCTGGATTAACTTTTGCCGGTGAAAAAGTTGATAAAACACTATCAGCTAAAACAGATGGTGTCGTTGAAATACATAACGTCAGAGGTGATATTAAAATCATCGGTTGGGATAAAAATGAAGTTAACATAACCGGAGAGTTGGATGATCTCAAAGAAGAGTTTGTGTTTAAAGCTCAAGGTAATGTGATTTTAATTGAGGTCATCGTTCCAAGAAGAAATATCAACTATGGTGATGGTTCTGATCTGATCATCCATGTTCCAAAAACTAATAGAGTTGATGTAAACGTAGTATCAACCGATTTAAGCGTTAAAGATATTAAAGGCGGTATTGATCTGAGGACAGTAAGTGGCCAAGCAGTTATAACAAATGTACATAAGCAACTTTATGTTCAAACCGTTAGTGGTGATATCTTGATTAAAAAATCATCGGGCAAGATGAAATTAAATTCAGTCAGTGGTGAAGTCATTGGCAATATTGATAGCAATGACATTAGAGCTGAATCTGTATCAGGAGATGTTAAATTAATCCTATCTAACTTTGATAATTTACGAGCAACCAGCGTATCGGGTGACGTTGCGGTTACTGGGCAATTAAATGACTCAGGAAATCTTAAATTAAGTACTGTCAATGGCGATATTTCGCTATCATTTAAAAGCAACGTTAATGCTCGCGCCAAAATTAATGCAGGCCCAGGAGGGGGTATTAGCAACAGAATGTCATCTGATGAAGTGATCGAGGTTTTCCCAAATCAACAAAAGTTAAGTATGACACTGGGAAACGGTTCTGGAAAAATTAAAATTGGTACTATTAATGGTTCAATTCTTTTAAAAGGTAGTAACTAGTCAAATCGACAAGAATAATGAGAATAGGCAAACTATTTCCCATACTTATCGTCTATATAAGTGTTTTATAGCGTAAAAGTGGCGTTTCAACGAATTGACATACCTAAAAGTAGCTTCGTTGTTTACAATACGCCTAGAACTAAAACGTCTCATAAGCAAAGTTGATAATATATAACCGTCTATATTTTTGGTGTATATTGTTTTAAACATGCAGATTTATTTTTAGTGTAAGTAAAGATACGGATACAACAGTAATGGCTAAGACTGGCAAGTTTCATCTTTTAGTAGAGGAACTAAAACGCAGAAGAGTATTCCGCGTTGCTACTTTGTATGTGGTTGCAACTTGGCCAATTATTCAAATTGCTGATATTTTATCCCCCGCTCTTAATCTACCCAATGGCGCTATGCGTACTCTGTTGATGCTATTTATAGTCGGCTTCCCGATTGTCATTGCTTTATCGTGGATCTTCAATCTCACTCCTAAAGGCTTAAAGAAAATTCACGCTGCAGATGGAGAAAGTATAGAGCAAGTTAGTGAGCGCTTAATCGGCAAAAAAACAGAAGTACTGGTTATTGGACTACTCATTGCAACAGCGGTTGGTTTATTCTTTTTACAAGAGCCATTAATCGGCACAAACAATACTGCGAATAGTTCAAGTCCTTTATCTTCAGCGGATAGTAAGTTTGAATCTATTGCTGTGCTGCCTTTTGTTCCCTTTAGTGAGAATAAGCAAGATGAATATTTTGCCGATGGATTAACTGAAGAGTTACTCAATGTACTTGCCAAAATTCAATCACTTCGTGTTGTCGCTAGAACATCTTCTTTTGCCTATAAAGGTGTTAATCGAAATATTCAAGAAGTTGGAAACGAATTAGGTGTCGATGCAATTTTAGAAGGTAGTGTTCGTCGTAATGATGTGAATAATACTATAAGGGTCACAGCTCAGCTTATTGATATTCGTACCGGAACTCATCTTTGGTCAGAAACTTATGATAGAAAGTTTACTGATATATTTAAGATTCAGGATGAAATAACTGAATCAGTTGTCTCAGAATTAAAAATCACCTTGTTAGGTGATGAAAGAAAAAAATTATTAGCACATGACTCCGCTAATACTGACGCCATGGTCGCCTACTCAAGAGGTCGAAGTGAGCTGGCTAAAAGAACCAGTGCCTCGATCATTGAAGCTGAGCAATACTTTACTCAAGCGGTTTTTGAAGATCCTGGATATGCCACAGCCTATGCTAGTCTTGCTGAAGCCAATACCTTACTGATCCTTTATTCTGGCAAACCTAGAGATGAATATTTAGCAAAAGCTCAAGCTGCTGTGGATACCGCTCTAACACTTGACCCTAATCTTGGACTCGCTTGGGCAGCTCAAGGTTTAATCTTAATGTCTACCGAAAATAAAGGTGATGAAGCCCGACAAGCCTTGGAAAAAGCCTTACAACTGAATCCTAGTTATGCCATGGCAAACATGTGGTATGGCACTCTACAAGACGATAACGACAAAATGATGGAGTACCATCAAAAGGCGCTACTGCTTGATCCTAAATCACCTGTTGCAGGATACAATGTTGCTGCTAACTTAATAAAAGTTGGTCGTGATAAGGAGGCTATGGACGTGTTTAGCCAAATCGTAGGGGCTGATCCTTTTTATCCTGGCGCTTATAATTTAGTCGCCCAAATTAATCAATACAGTGGAAGAACAGATCAAGCTATCATTCAATATAAAAAGTCCTATGAATTGGGTGAAAGTAAAGAAATCGCTGAAGAGCTTGCCAATCTTTATATCAATTTAGGTGATCTTGCAAATGCCAAAGAATGGATGGCTATTGCAAAAGAGGGCGCCTCAGAAGAATTTACTTATGGCCTAGGTTGGATGGAAATTTCAGCGTTGCTGCTAGAAGGTAATCGTCAACAAGCCAAGGTAGTATTAAGCCAATATAAAACTGTCGATAAGCCAGATATGTGGGGATACTATAATTCTACTAAGGCAAACTATTGGTTAACCGATTATCCTGAAACAATCGCCCAATTTGAGAAAGCTGAAGCACTCAGAATTAAGAATGATATGATGCCGATGAAAAAGTTGGGGATGGATGCTTATATTTTTGCTTCTTTTGCTTATCAACAATTAGAACAGCTTGATAAATCTAAAGAACTGTTAAAATTGATCAAATTAGAACAAGATAAAATTATTACTTCTGGTCTAAGGATAACCGCTGATCTCTGGTACAATAAATCGCTGGTACAAGTAATAGAGGGTGATTTTCAGTCAGCTTTGATCACACTTCAAAGAGCCATAGATGAGGGGTGGACTCAACCATTAAGAACTAAAGAAGAGCCGATTTTGAAAGCACTAATGGATGATGTTAATTTCAAATCAATGCTGGCAGGTCTTGAAACGCGAATGAATCTTATGCGAGAACAGCTCGCTCTAGATGAATCGTTCTCGAATCACTGGAAGTCATAAGAACCTGAACAGCTTCTATCTAGAGTACTGTTCAGATTGTAAAAACTTAGAATGCTGGTTTATTTTCTGCTTCGTTGTATCTTGCTACAGAATCTAATATTTCTTTCTTAGCAGCAGCCACATCTTCCCAACCCTCAATTTTAACCCATTTTGTTTTTTCAAGATCTTTGTAATGTTCGAAAAAGTGAGTGATTTGGTCACGGAGCATTTGTGATACTTGTTCAAGGTTTTCAATACCGCGGTAGTCATAGCAAAGCTTATCAACAGGTACTGCTAATATTTTAGCATCTGGACCTGATTCATCAGTCATCATTAATACAGCCACTGGACGACAAGCAATAACAGAACCTGGAATGATAGGAAAAGGTGTGGGTACTAAAACATCAACCGGATCACCATCTTCTGATAAAGTATGAGGAACATATCCATAGTTACAAGGATAGTGCATACACGTAGACATAAAGCGGTCAACAAAAATAGCGCCGGACTCTTTGTCCACTTCATATTTTACGGGATCAGAATGAGCAGGAATTTCAATAATTACATTGACCTCATCAGGTACGTTTTTACCGGGTTTTACAGTATTAAGACTCATTACATTTTCAACTTTGTAGTACGTTTAAAAGGGCGCGTATTATATACTGTACTAAGAATTTCGCAATATTTCATTTAAAATCAATTTCATACATACTAATCTCACATAAAATCAACAGCTTAGCGTTTCTGTTTCATACAGTTTAATTGTTACTATACAAGTCGTTCAGGGTTGTTTAAACTCAAGAGTGAAACGGGGAGGTGCCTGTCATCTCTATAATAATAAAAATGAAAAAATCTAAGGAGCATTCAGTCTAGTAACGATTAATGTATTTTTTTATTGTCGTTCTTTATTGATAGGCACTTTTGATTTTCATATTAAAATAAGTGAGTAACCAATAATGTTAGATTTGCTCTATCTACCACCTGTTCTAGGTGTTATAGGATTAATTATTGCCTTTATTATTTATGGCATTGTCGTTAAATACCCAGCAGGTGAAGAAAACGTCACCAAAATAGGTGATGCGATTCACTCAGGAGCGATGGTTTTCATGGCTCGCGAATACAAGATGTTAGGCATGTTTGCCCTTGTTCTTATTCTTGCAATATATTTCTCACCACTCGGTCAAAATACAGCCATTGCCTTTATAGTCGGTGCTATTACTTCATCGCTTGCTGGTTATATCGGTATGTTTACAGCAACCAAGGCCAATGTTAGAACAACTACAGCGGCCCACAATGAAGGCGCATCAACTGCCTTAACCATTGCCTTTTTTGGTGGTTCTGTCATGGGTCTTTGTGTAGCTTCTCTTGGACTTATTGGACTAGGTAGCCTGTATTATTTCTTTGGTACTGATCCCGATACTGCCCATACCATCCATGGATTTGGAATGGGAGCTTCAACCGTTGCTCTATTTTCTCGTGTTGGTGGCGGTATCTTTACTAAGAGTGCTGATGTTGGCGCTGACTTGGTGGGTAAATTAGAAGCGGGTATTCCAGAAGATGATCCACGCAACCCTGGTGTTATCGCAGATAATGTTGGTGATAACGTTGGTGATGTAGCAGGTATGGGATCAGATATCTTTGAATCCTATTGTGGTTCTATGATTGCTTGCTTGGCAATTGCTTCAACCATGACAGCTTCTACCTTAGGTGCACAAAATGCATTGATGGCTCTTCCCCTAGGACTTGCATCGGTAGGTTTGATTTGTTCTGTATTAGGTATATTCGTAGTAAAAATTATGTCTAGTAGTAGTCCAGAAGTTGCTTTACGTGCAGGTACTATTGGAGCCGCTATTGTGTTTGTTGCTGCAGCCTACTTCTTTATAGTTTCAGAAGGCATTAGCATCAACATATGGTTTGCTGTCTTATCTGGCGCTATTGGTGGAATCATCATTGGTCTGATCACAGAGTATTACACTGCGGCTGAACCAATCCGTAAAATTGCACGTTCAGGTGAAACAGGTGCTGCTACAGTCATGATTACTGGTCTTGCTGTCGGTATGCAATCGGTTGTACTACCGGTACTTACTATCTGCGGAATTATCTTTGTATCGACCACCTATGCTGGTTTATATGGCGTTGGTATCGCAGCAGTAGGTATGCTTGCAACAGTTGGTATAACCATGGCAATTGATGCCTATGGTCCTGTAGCAGATAATGCTGGAGGCATTGCTGAGATGGCAGGTCTTGGAAAAGAGACACGTGAAATCACGGATTCACTGGATGAGCTTGGTAATACTACAGCAGCTATTGGTAAAGGTTTTGCAATTGGTGCGGCGGCTCTCGCAGCCTTAGCTATTATCGCTGCTTTTATTCAAGTGATGAAAGTTTCTAATCCTGATTTCAGTTTGCAGTTAGATAATCCAATGGTGCTTGTCGGCATGTTTATCGGCGGTATGTTACCATTTTTAATCGCTTCCATAACCATGACCGCAGTTGGTGACGCTGCTTTTGAGATGATCCATGAAATTCGTCGTCAGTTTAAAGAAATTCCTGGATTGCTTGAAGGTACCGCTGATCCTGATACTGAAAAATGTATTGATATTGCAACCACTGCGGCACTTAAAAAAATGATCTTGCCGGGCGTTATTGCCGTTGGTTCTCCAGCTGTGGTTGGATTTGGATTAGGTGCTGAGTCTTTAGGTGGCATGTTGGGCGGCGCATTAATTTGCTGTGTTTTAATGGCACTGATGATGGCTAATGCTGGTGGCGCTTGGGATAATGCTAAAAAATATGTAGAGAAAGGCAACCTTGGTGGTAAGGGTTCCGATACCCATGCAGCTGTTGTTGTAGGCGATACTGTTGGCGATCCTTTTAAGGACACTTCAGGGCCATCTATGAATATTTTGATCAATGTTATGGCGATTGTAAGTTTGGTAATTGCACCGTTACTTTAGGTAAATATTTGATTAAAAATTAATAGAAATGTTAATAAAAACGGGAGCTAATAGCTCCCGTTTTT
>Ga0307492_10001379_pt1 | contig 10075 bp, 10 predicted proteins | sample SI3LmetaG_FD_202365 | JGI IMG/M metagenome (GOLD analysis project Ga0307492, IMG submission 202365) | Sea-ice brine microbial communities from Beaufort Sea near Barrow, Alaska, United States - SI3L | ecosystem: Environmental > Aquatic > Marine > Coastal | place: USA: Alaska | collected 2017-05-06
TATCATTCCAAGCTTTGCTAACCAGTGATAGATCCGCTTCTGAAACCGGGGTAGATAATTTAGGGCAAACAAAAGAGATAGCTGAGGTTATGGAGTTTGCTTGTTTTAGATGTTCTATCGGTAAAAACCGACAATCAGATCTTGGGTAAGTAATTAATTTATGTTTTTCATAAAGACTCTGACAAGTATCCAATACTTGTTTAGCGCTCATTGTAAATCGTTTCGCCGCATCTATTTGAAGCGAAGATAGATTATAAGGTAAAGGCGCTGGTTGTTGATTTCGTTTTTGAAAGCTACTTAAAACAGTGGCAAGTTGATTTTTTATACGAGCTGCAACATTTTCAGCTAAAGGACGAGACAATACTCGTCCTTCGTCATCTTGATACGGAAGGCATGTTTCACTCGGCTGCCATTTGGCTTTAAAAGTTTCATCATGTGCAGTCTTTAGATGAGCCCAAACCTGATAATAGGCTTTACTAACAAAGTCCTCTATTTCTAAATCTCGCGCTACCACCAGACCTAACAACGGCGTTTGCACGCGTCCCACCGATAAAACACCGTTATAACCCGCTTTAGAACCTTGAAGAGTACATAGCCTTGTCATATTCAACCCATAAAGCCAATCTGCCCGTGAGCGTGCTAAGGCAGATGTCGACAAAGGAATAAACTCATTATTACTGCGTAACGCTTTAAGTGAGCGTGTGACCGCAGGCAAGTTTAAGTCGTTTATCAAACAACGTTGCACTGTTTTCTTTTTTTTTGCAGACACTTTAAAATAGTTGATAACTTCATCCACAAGCAACTGTCCTTCCCTATCCGGATCGCCAACATGAACAATTTGTGTCGACTCTTTGACCAATTTACGTAAAACTGTTAATTGCTTGCGGGTTTGGCTTTTAGGGATTAGCTTCCAAACATCGGGCGTGATTGGTAAGTGTTCGAGCCGCCATTTTTTGAAAGCATCATCGTAAGCATCTGGTTCTGCCTGTTCAAGCAAGTGACCGATACACCAACTCACTACATCACCATTAGCTAAGTGAATACAGCCATCTTGCTTTTTGTGAGGTTTTGGTAGCGCTTCAGCAAGCGCTCTGCCAAGGCTAGGTTTTTCGGCGATGTAGAGAATCATTAGTGAGTATGGTTACCTGTCATACTTGTTATAGTCGTTATAGCCACAGAATCATAACTACTTATGCAAGTAGTTGATGTTAACAGTGTTCCTTTATGAAATACAGGTTAATTGGTGTCTTATTGAAGCAAATCGTTCGCTATATTAAGTTCATACTCATCTCTTAAAAGAAAAAGAAAGAATAAGTGCTCATGTTAAAACAGAGGGATCAGATAAACTTGTAGCGCGAAGGTAGACGTAGGTTGAATTTGAATTCAAAGTGCACGTCGGTGACTTACTAGTTTTTTAAGGCATGTGAACGGATATTTTATTGCTAATATCTTTCACTTCACTAATATCTGCTAATTGCTGAAAAATGATTCGTCCTTTAGTGTCCAAAACACTCAATAAATTAGAGTGTGATACTTCATTATCATTCATTTTTTTATATTTAATATTCAGCGCCATTGCTAAACTTCTCACGCTATTTGAATCGCTGGTTAATAGTGTCCATCGCTTTTCATTAAGGCTGCGTTTGACGGCGAAGTCTTTAAGTGTTTTAGGTGTATCGGAATCAGGTGTTAATGAAACTAAAACAAAACTAACCGATTCTAATTGAGCTTTAGTAAAGCTTTTTTCAATAAATTGCATTGTCGAAACGATAGTCGGACAGGTATGTAAACAGTGTGTATATATTAAACTGACAACTTGGATTTTCCCCTCTAGATCGCTTAACTTTAGCGCTTGGTTATTTTGATTCTTCCATGAACCGTTCAACTGATAAACAGAATCGCTAACTAATTCCGCTCGAAGCAGGTTTATGTTAAATAATTGGCAACAAAAAAATAGCACAAAAATTATTGATTGGTTTTTCTTCATGTTTTCACCCTCAGGTTATTTTGCACAGCGGAAGCCGAGGCTGCCGAGTGTAAATTTTGCTTGTAAACTAGAACGAAATCCAAAACGCATAAATGCCGCGTAATTACTTGGATCAGCGCTACCAGCAGCCCCTGCAGCACAAAATAATTTGCTGTCAATTGAGCTATCATTTCTAGACTCACCATTAACTAATGATGAATTAAAATCTTCGGTCCATTCCCAAACAACTCCGTGCAATTGATTGACTCCCCAAAAATTGTAATTTGCTTTTAAAGTGCTAGACGCTAAAGATGACTGAGGTTTCGAATACCAATCTAAAATACGTTGGTTATAACTCTCTTCCTTATTTCCATTGATATGTTTTTTACTGGCTCTAGCAACATACTCCCACTCATCAACCGTCAGTAATCGCTTTCCTTCTGCACGGCAGAAAGCATCTGCAGAAAACCAAGAAACATTGGTTACCGGTAAATCTTCTATTTGCACATTTGGTTGCCAATGCTCTGACTTATTTGACCAATGCTTTAAATATCCTTCCTCAGTAAAAATTGATGGGATCTGATTTTTTTCCCACTGAAGATTACGCCTAACAAACTGATAAAACTGCTGATTAGTGACTAGATCGATATCCAATAAAAAAGCCTTTACCTTTGTTTTGGGAAAGTCTTTATTTATATAAAGCGGGCGGTACTCGCCACCCGCAATACTCACCATCTCACTGGCCTGTGGGCAGGCCATAAGAAAAAGAAAAGCAATTGATACAAGTTGTTTAAAGCGATAATTCAATTTTAATGCCCTTGATTTGCAACATCTTCTAGTGTTACTTCTCCCCCTTTATTACCCCAACTATTTAAGATATATGTCACTACATTAGCCGTATCTTCGTGACTTAATCGCATTGCGGGCATCTCACTATCATAAACTTCACCATTTACCGTAATTTTTCCACGAAGCCCTTGCTGTATTGCTTTGATAGCAAGTTTAGGGTCATTATTTAAATAATCAGATATTGCTAATGGAGGAAAAGCCGATTTAATCCCACTTCCATCAGCCTGATGACAGGCTTGACAATTGCTTTCATAAACACGTTTACCAAAACGAATTCGCTCGCTTTTTGATTGAGCGAATGCAGCTTTTGTGGTTTTGCCTCCAACGTCTTGTACTGTAGAGCCTTCAGGCAGATAAACTTTATCCGCCTGTTTACCTGAATAAATGTCAGGCTCCTTATCGCCATCTACTGAAATAATGCCCAAAGCACCTTTGTTAAAAGCCCTAAATATTGAATGATCGACCATAATGAAATTTCCCGGTACATCGAGTTTAAATTCAACAATGGCTGAACCACCAGCAGGAACAAGTGTCGTTTGAACATTTTTATTTATTGCAGTGCCACCTTCAATATAAACTTTATCAAAAATTTCACCGATGACATGGAATGAAGAAACCAAATTCGGTCCACCATTACCAACAAATAAACGAACGGTTTCTCCCTTGTGAGCAGTTAACGCTTTATCTCCCACCATACTACCAACAGATCCATTAAATACGACATAATCTGGCTCTTCATTAATCGCCTTTTGCATATCAAATGCTTGTAATCCTGCTTCACCATATTTACCTTTGGTATAAAAATCACCCTGAACCACATAATACTCTTTATCAACAGGCGTCATCCCTTCCTTAGGTTCAACTAAAATTAAACCATACATGCCATTAGCAATATGCATTCCAACCGGGGCGGTAGCACAATGGTAAATAAATAAGCCTGGATTCAACGCTTTAAAACTAAATACGGATGTGTGGCCTGATGCGGTAAATGAAGAAGTTGCTCCACCGCCAGGTCCGGTTACCGCATGCAAATCAATATTATGCGGCATTTTTGATTCTGGATTATTAGAGAGATGAAATTCAATTTCGTCTCCTTCTCTTACTCGAATAAAGCTTCCGGGAACCGTGCCATCGAATGACCAATAAACATATTCAACACCATCCGTGATGGTTCCAATTTTTTCAACGGTTTCCATCTTGATAATCACTTTAGCTGGATGTTTACGGGTGATTTGTGGTGGCACCATTGGAGGCGCCGTTAATATGGCTTTTTCAACAGGTAATTTAGCCGCATTAAGATTGCCAATAAATGTGACTGCTATTAATAATAGAAAAATTCTCATAATTCTTTCCTCGCTCAATTATTCACTTTAATTATCTATTTCAGTATACGTATGGAAATGCATATACCATTGACTTAGATCAACTAGTGCATTTTAAAGTGATTAATGCCACAAAGTTTATTCCTCTTCAGCGAATTATCGGGCAAAGCCTTCGACCAAATGAGCATTCATGATGCTTAATCGATATTCCGAACAAACGGTGCGTGATTTGCCATGGCTTTTTCAATGCTCTCAATTGATCAAAACGGCTCATTTTTGATTTGGAGAACTTGAAGTTTGCAACAAATGGTTATGTGAATTAGATAGATCGCCAAGGGATTTATTGGACTTTATGTCGCATAAAAATCTAAAAATCTAAAAATATTAAGCCCCTATTTTGATAGCTTTGTGGGAATTCTATTTTTAAATTATAAAGGTGTGCGGCTTGGTTTAAAAAACTTGCAAGTGTTTGAGTTAAACCAAACTATCGGCCACTATTAATTTCGAATTTTAAGGCCGTGGATTCAGAACAAAAAGATTTTTATATAGTCTGAATAAGTAACTGCATGGATGTGGTTAATATCATATTGCATACCTTTTGGAATGAGATCTCTATGACATTTTGAAAAAAGAATACTTGATACAATCTAGACTTTATCTAGTTAAGTAGCTACTCAACTTTTTTTATTTTCCTTTGAGAATTATTTAGTTCTTAAAGGACGCCAGATATTCTGTCTGCTTCCATTAGCTTGCGGAATTATGACCACCGATGGAGTAAACCGTTCGATCCTATCAACAGATGATTTTGGCTACCTTACGGTAAAATTTAACTTGTGTTTTTTTAAACTAAAAAGTAGTATCTTAACGCCGACGTATTAATGTTTATTGTATTTGCGTTAAACTTTTTTCATCAATAATAGGTTAATTTATGAAGTTTTCGCATTGGTTAATTGTTCTGATTTTAGGTCTTATTTCTGCATGTAGTAGTAGAGAACCTCCTGTAAACACTGTCCAAGAACCAGATGAATTGGCCCAAACCTGTGGCCTGACAATTGACAATGAAACATGCGAAGTTTTTTTATTTCCAGAAGGTTCAGATAGCAGGCGCGAATATATTTTGCACACACCGGACGGAAGCATAGATGACAGTCCTCCTTTATTTATCTTTTTGCATGGTGCGGGTGGAAATGCTGGTGAATCTCCAGGCCCTTTTGGTATAAGAAAATATATGACAGCGCAGGGTTTTATCGGCGTCTTCCCAAATGCCAGAGTCAATGAAAATGGTTTTAGAGATTGGCGAGTTGATGATGTGGAGTTTATCGAATTTATTATTGAGCAGTTAATTCTTACCAAGAATATTGATCCGGAAAGAGTTTTTATCTTTGGATTTTCGAACGGCGGATTTTTAGCAAATTTGGCTGCTTGTGAAATTCCAAGCAAAATTACAGCGATGTTTAGTTTTGCGGGAAACCTATTAGAACCTTTAAATAACTGTGTAACAGATGGCGATATAGCTATTCACCATTTGCATGCGACCGGTGATGAAATAATTCCTTATGATGGTGTTGAAGGCGCTTTTCTTTCTGCACCTGATGCAATCGAAGAATGGTCCATTTATAACCAATGCGACGCTTCATTTGTAATTTCAGATGCATTCGAATTAACTAATGATGAAAATGGAAATGAGTCAATCACATGGAGTTACGAGAATTGCATTAAACCTGTACATTTAACTACCATTAATGGATCTGGTCATCACCCATCTTTTCAGACATTAAAGTTACAAGAATTAATGTCCGATTTTTTTGCCGCAGCTCAGATGTAGCCATTAATATTGATTTAATTAATACAGCTTGCTTGAATATTCGCATTGCATATGGAAGTGGAGCAATATGGTCATGGATCAATGTGGTCAGATGAACTTGAAACTTCGTAATATTGCTATTAGGTTGTTTTGCCTTTTTGACCCACTAAAAAAACCGCCAGAGTGTATATTGATTAGTTCCAATCAACAACTCATTTATTATAATATTTCTTGATGTAAAAGAGAACGAAATATCTAGAATTAAAATCGATAATTTTTCTATAAATTTTTGAAGTCAAACTAATTCATAAAATGGAATATCCATGGGTATGAACTAGTAAAACCCTTTAAACCGCTAAGTTCAAAACCTCCAACGGGGGGGGTAATGAAAGGTAAAGTTGGAGTAGAATTTGATGCTTTTATTTCAACTTTACCTTTGTAAGAATCAGATAAACGGACTAAATTTTTCATACTCGAAAAATTTTTATTTAAAAACTAAGAACCGAGCTAACACCATCAAAAAGTCGGTCATTGCCATGTGATTTACACATATTGCTACTCTCTCCACAAATTTTCCCGGGAATAAGAGAACCTGTAGGCGCTACACTCTGATATATTTTGGTTTCCTTTATTTGATCTACAAAAATGGCTAGCAATTCCATACGTGGAATTTTACTTCTAGTGATCTCTATAATATTTCCATCTTGTGCGTTTGCAGCTTGTTGCTTAATAAATTCGGCATCAACTATTTTTCGATCTTTCATCAATTCAAGTTTTTGTATGGCTTGCGGATGCTTAAGAGAAGCGGCAATCACATACCATTTAGTGGCATCTTTAATACTTCTTTTCACCCCTAACTCATTTTCTAGCATATGGGCAACCAAGTAACTGGCTGTAGAATTCTTTTCATTTGCGGCCAGTTGCAACCATTTAAAAGACTCTTTTAAATTCTTGCTAGTACCTTTGCCTTCATAATAAATAATACCAAGCAATAATTGAGATTTCACAAATCCTTTTTCCGCGGCTTTAGTTAACAATTTAATTCCCTTATCAACGTTTTTCTCTGTACCTAATCCTTTTACATAGGCAACCCCTAATAGATGGTCAGCTAAGTTTAAGGATTTCAAATGAGATGTAGCTTTGCGGAGCCAATTAAAGGATTTTTTAAGATTTTGTTTAACGATATCACCTTCAAGATAAAGGGTAGCCATCATAACTTGTGCGCTGGGGGAACCATAACGTGCAAACTTTTTTACTTTCTTAATATGCGACGGACACGGCTCTGAATTAATACACTCAATCGCAGATACATTAAATGAAAAGAATAAAAGGCTAATAGCTAGAATAAGTTTCTTGCTAATGATTATTTGTTTCTCACACATAAGAATTCTCCGTTTCAATAAGTTGAATAATATCTAGTGATTCGATAATACATTGCTAGTATATAGCAAAACTCGAATTAGTAATAAGTCAATAAGTCAATAAGGTAGTACGGGATCAGGCTCATTTAGCAATAGACAAACTCTTAATCAACAGCAATCCATAAATGCTAACGCAATGCATAACGGCGGATGAACTTGAAATTTCTATGTAGTATTATCAAATTCTACCGACCCCTCTGATCTCTGGTCGATAAAGAGTTTGACAAGTTCCACCCGTAAGAAAATTAATTTAACATGCATATCAATACCAAAGTAATGTGGATGTGCGTTATCGTAAAATTGGATCTAGTTTAGTCACTGTTGGCAGGAGGAATAGTATGAGGTATTTTAAGAAGAGTATGGTGGTATTTTTTATTGTTTGCTTACTTTGTTTAGCCTAAACGCAATGGCTTGTAAACAATGCGATAAAACTATCAAGCTTAATGCAAATCAGTGGGCCTGTTTGAACAGTAAATTATCAGGATTATTAAAAAAAAATTTGAAGTTAGTTTTATTTCAACTGCCTAGCAGTGCGGGCAAGAACAATCTATAAACTCTCACAAAAGCGCTGGTCCGACGACACCGGTTAATTTGAAAAGAAGTGCTGAAAAGACTTACATTATAACGAAGTCCCAACTTAATTGTCTTAATGACGAAATTAAGGGAATACTTGATACGAAAGATAGCTATGATTTCGTATTTGAAGATAACTGTGGGGAATCAAACACTCAATGAGTACCCAAGATTATACAGATGATTTGAGCCATAGGGCTGAGTTAGAGATAAATCATGATGACTTCAATAAAAACTCGGCAAATATTATTAGCGTCACTGAGTCTGAAACGGACGAAACGGCTGATTTTGAGGGTGGTTCTTCACCTCGCGTAAAATCGAGGCAAGTATGGTTCAAGTGAGCCGACGCATGGTTATCGTTAACATCAAAAATATTTATTATTGCCGGAGGTATTTTTGCAGTTGTGCAATTCATGGCAGCTAAAACAAACCATAGAGTTGAAAAGACTTTTGAATATATTGCCGCTTATGAGCGCGGACCGATGTTAGTATCTAGAGAAAATATAAGGCGAGTTCTTAGACCCTATGGAATTAGCTTCATTGAGAATCCTCTATCTTACGTAGACTTTCCGCGTTTGATTTTATCCATTGCGGAAGGGGAAACAAGCACGAATTTAGAGGATGACCTAGATAGAGTGGTAGATTTTCACGAAGGGCTTTGCTTATGCCTGAAACTTGAACTTTGCGACGGTGAGGTCGTCAAGAATTATTTCTTTCCTAAAGCTGAAAAATTTCAATCGATATTCATGCCATATATCGAAGAGAGACGAAAGTTAAAAAACCCTAACTACGGAGTAGAGTTGGAATGGTTTACATCCAATCAAGGTGAAAATAGCTCTTGCGAAAAAGTAGAATCAAGCTCCTAAATAAATGAATCCGCCCCAATAATATGGATTTTCATAGGGTCTACTTGACCCTGCACTTTGGTTGTCTCCCAAGGCAACCAAAATTGCCATAATTGAATCAGATTCGGAACGTGGGTAATCCATTAGGAGCTCCTGCAAATAACTTGATAGCTGATTAATTGAGGAACTCCTAAGCCATTGCTGAGCTTCTGTTAAAGTGCGAGCCGGAGGAACACTATCGTTCACATGCAGCTCCATAAATTTTGACATTAATAAAGCGGTGGCATTTACCTCAACACGCCATAATGCTGAAATGACTCCTTTCCCAAGAAAAGCGGATACCAAGTTGGATGCTTCTGACTCCAGACCAAAAGAACCGGCCGCTACTTCAACAGTGTCGAGACTTTTCCTCAAGTATTGTTCATCATAGCTAGGGTCTACTCTAGCTCTTGTGTTTGTATAAAATGCTGAATTTCTAGAATATGCTTGAGCAGCAAGATTATAGAACTCTATAAGCTCTTCTCTATATAACGATTTTAGTGTTCTAGTATCTGTGAGACCAAGATTTCGGTATTTTTGACCAGCCTTAAGCCATCTATTGGCCTCTCTCAAATCATTGTCAAGTAAAGCCGCGGTCAAAGCACTATTTGGGAGGAGGGTACCGAGTTTATTTCTTGCATCTACAAAGAGAGTATTCTCAGCATCACTAAGTGCGTTTCTAATCTTTTTAATATTACTCATTTTTACTGCAGTATTTTCTTCGAGCATTAGTTCAGCCCAGTAAAGTTTGGATAAACCCCATAAGTCAGGTTGCGCGTTGAGTATATCTTGACCAGAATTAGCCGCATAAAGTTGTATCGCTTTATGCCAATTACTCATTGTCATGCCTGCGTAGGGCCCTTATAATTTACCTGCTTTGGTAATTATATCCATTGCTATGCGTGTCAGAGCTGAGTTCCTAGAAGCGCTGTTTGTTCTTCGACCAGCATAAGGGCTATTGGAACTGCGCTGAACTGAAATGTTTTTTTGAATCATATCTAACGTTGCGCAGGAAGGAGTCAGCGCAGCCAAAACTAAGATGGAACTCTTCTTTAAGAGAGAACGTCTACTTATAGGCAAGTTTGAGTCTAACTGATTATTCTTAATTGACATGAATCGAACCTATTAGGTATGTAGTTTAGTTCAAGTATATACGTTCTTTTCTATTAGGGACCAAGTTCATCTTGTATCTTAACTCCAGTGTCTTTATTAACTAAAAAATGACACTATTCAACGACGGTTGGATGAGAGGTAGA
>Ga0307492_10001381_pt1 | contig 10064 bp, 7 predicted proteins | sample SI3LmetaG_FD_202365 | JGI IMG/M metagenome (GOLD analysis project Ga0307492, IMG submission 202365) | Sea-ice brine microbial communities from Beaufort Sea near Barrow, Alaska, United States - SI3L | ecosystem: Environmental > Aquatic > Marine > Coastal | place: USA: Alaska | collected 2017-05-06
GTCTGTGGATTATCTATATGTAGATGATGACATCCCTCAGGATCTCTTTGCGTTAAGTGAACTAACACTGGAGCAGTACATTCCAAGTAATTTCTAAGATGATCGCGTTAATGCAATTAGACTAAGTGACGACTCAGTTAACTTTAAAGCTTATATTTTTAAGTTTATTAAGCACAATGAGATACATCTCTAGTGATATATAATGTGTTCGGAAAGTAGAAATAAAAAGTGAGGATTTAAGGGGTGCTCTTAATGATAGGCCTAAACATCCCATTTTTCTTAATAAAACGATATATTAGACAATTGGTCTTGTTCTAGTTTGGCAGTAAAATTTATCCATAAAAAAGAGAGCACTATGGCTCTCTTTCTTATGGACTGGGCTTAAATTAAGCTTTTTTCGCTGCAGATTCTACTGTCAATTGCGCAACAGCTGTCGTCAATGCATCAATTTTGGCACTTAGGTCTTCGATTTTCTGATCATTGTCAGTGTTGCTAAAACCAAGCTTAGAGCGAACTGTCTCAATACGAGATTCGATTTCAGTTTTAGCTACAACGTCATTTTTAACTTCTTCAACCTTAACTTTACCTTCAGCTTCAAGCTTCTCGCCTTTAGCAACTAGTTCGTCAAAAAATTTATTTGAATCAGTTGAAAGTGCCTCTATGCGGCCTGTTAGTTCTTCATAGCCTTTGCCATAAGCACCTAGACCAGCCAACCAGACTTTACGAGCCATATCTTCTGCAGTAGATGCTGTTTCTTTAATCTTGTCGATGTTTTTCATGTTGTTCACCTTGTATATGTTTAAAATTAATAGTTTTGTTTCGATAAGGTGCATATTAGAGATATAAATTAGAATTCGCATACTAATTACACAATATTTTTTAATTTATTTTATTAATAATAAAAAAACTAGCTGACAGCCGCTCTGGCCCTTTGCGCAGCCGTGTATGATGAAATTTATTTCTGCTCTTTCTGCTCAAGCATTAAATCTCTTAAATAGATCCCTCCTTTGATATCGTCAATTGCAGATTCAATGTAATCAGCAATTATATTGACATCAGGAACGGTGTCTCGACAAGCCATTAATCCAAAACCGAGGGAATCACAATAACTAACTACAGTAATGTTCAATGATTGCCCATCGATCAAAACAGACAAAGGATAGGTAGCTTGCAGTTTAGCTTGACCAAAATACAAAGGCTTTTGCGGCCCTGGTACATTGGATATAGTGACATTAGCTGCTGGTGGTGTAATGCTGGATAAATTCAACTGATTCAATACCGCTACTATTCCCTGAGCCATGACAGCAAAATTGGTAGCTGCATCCGCTGATACATTGACCAGTTCGTTTTTTGCATCCTTCGTCGAACTACCAATCATACCAAGGCGAGTCATGGTGTCGGGCTCATTGGTGGCCAAATTGGCAATCACATAGGTAATTTGGTTGCCTGTGCGATTTACCTGGCGGACAGAAACCGGAACAGATGCAATAAGTGATTTTTTCGGTAATGCCCCTTTGTCCAACATATATTTGCGCAATGCGCCAGAACAAAGCGCCAGTACGATGTCGTTGACCGTGGCATTGGCTTGTTTACCTAATGTTTTTATTTCTGCAAGAGATAAAGATTTAACGGCGAAACGACGAGAACCCGTAATTGGCACGTTAAAGATAGATTTTGGTGCACTAAAAGGCACCGGAGACGAATTCTTATCAATCCCTACAGCTTTAAGGCCTTGTCCCAAAAACATCTTTGATAGGTCTTGCACCATCTTCGAAGTTGCGCCTACTTTTTCAACCAGTTTAGTCGCTTTTTCCTTCAGGCCAGGGGATTCATGTGCGCCGTTTTCTCGACGATTTGGAACACCGACCCAAGGTGCCTTAACTTCATCCTGAGCATACAAACTCAAGCAGTTTTCCATCAATTCAATCCCGCCCATGCCATCAATTGCGGCATGGTGCATTTTCATGTAAAAGGCAAATTGATTGTTTTCTAAGCCTTCAATTAAATGAAATTCCCATAAGGGTCGCTCCCGATCTAAAAGTCGGCTATGCAAGCGTGATGCAAGCTCTAGTAAATCATCCATTTTCCCAGGCTTTGGTAGCGCGGAATGACGCACATGATAATGAATATCAAAGTGCTCATCTGTCTCCCAGATAGGGAGTGCCGCGCTGTGCACCGAACTTAATTTTTGGTTGAAAGGCGGCCCGGGTAATTGGCTTTCCAATTTAATCAATAAATCTCGTGGAAAATTTCCTTTGTAGTTCTTTGGAATTTCAAAAATAGCAAGACTGGCTACGTTTACCGGCGTACTTTGCTTTTCCAAGGACAAAAACGCAAGATCCAGCGCGTTTAGTTTGTTTGACATGGTAGTTAACTCAATAAACTAAAGTTTGTATTTCTTAGTTTACACGCAGCGAGAGAGATTTTTCAATTTTATTCACAAAAATTAGATGGCATCTATTAATAACAGGCTGCAGGTGATTGCATATTAGTGCCTGCTGGCCATAGATAAGGGAGGGTGTCCCAGTTGTTATTACTTTGGGTGCGAACTAGGGCATATTTAGCTTCATGCTAACTTACTAAACAGCCTTGGGTATCACCTTCTCTTGTAGAATAGCTTGATGTTGTGGTCTGCATGATGATCTATAATCTCATCTAGTTTTTGACCAATTTTGGAGCAGATCCTAATCTGTTCTAAGCAACGCCAGGTTGAACGCTCACCTTCAAATACGAGCTCCTCAATTTCTGCAGAGGTTAATTGTCCTAGCAATTTTTGCGGATTAACAAAATTAAAGTTAGGTGTGATATTTATATCACCGGTGTAATCTTGCGCAACAACCGAATTGAACATACTCATGGCTTTACCAACATCTGGCACAAGGCGGAGATAGCGTCGACCGAATTTCTCCCACTCTTTTAAAACTTCGTGCGTAGATGCTCGCATCACGTTCCGAGCAACTTGCGGCATGGGTATGTACTGTTCCCCTGATTTTAAAGCTAGCGCTAAGGGATTGGCCTGACTAACGATATAGTGGTTAACACCATAGAGCCTAGCAAGCCTCTTAGCAGGCAAATCATCGGTAACCGCACCGTCAACCCATCGGCGATTAGGCAAATAGGGCTGGGCCTCACCATATACATTTTTCGCCATCAGCATGACAGGTGCGAAAACGCCGGGAACTGCACACGAAGCGGTAACAGCCGATCTAATATAGACATTGGGAGAAGTTACTGCATTCATCAACCTTGAAGTTTGATGTTCCTCATGAGGGGCGATAGTGATACTAATCATCCGCCCTGTTTTCTCATAAGCTTCCTGAAACGTCATATCTGGAATAGTGTATTCTAGCAATAACTTCAATGAGGCCGAATCTACTTGCTTTCGGATTAGACGTTTAGGTCGTTTGTCTATCTCGGCTTGCAAGGGATCAAGCATGCCGCCGTTTTGCAACATAGGCATTAGTTCATCGTCGTTATGCGTGCCCAGTAAACCTGCAAATATAGCACCTGCACTCGAGCCAGAAATCACTTTTGGAAGCAATTTATGCTCCAATAGGACTTTGACTGCACCTCGATGGAAATGTCCAAGGGAACCTGCACCACTTAACATCAAAGCTGAACGTCCAAAGCAATGGCTGGCACGCTCAAAAAAATCCTTTTTATCATCCAATGTAATCTCATTGGTTTCTGGCAGTGCAGCAATGTGTCCCAGCGCATCGGCTATTTCGTCCACATACTCTTCAATGAGATGTTTGGTACCAAATTTAGTGCTTTCATACAGCGCAGATTTCCCCATACCGCTTTGGTTACCATGAATCCCTTCATTGAGAGCAAAGAGTAGGCCAACGTCATCGTTATTGCGCCGTAACTCCCTTAACATATCTAGTCTATAGCGAACGCTAATATAATCGTAGCTCTCTGATTTTTCCTGAGATTTCCATTTTTCACGGCCTGACTTCAAGTCGTGTTCAAGAGCTAGTTTTTTCCATACGTCAAAACTTTCTGCTTTACACATTTTACGTTCTAGGCCTGAGAGGGAAGAGCTAAGAGACAATGGCAACATACGAAAAACTCCTGTGATATTAGTAATGCTATAACTTAAAATTATAATCTAAATAAAGCTTAATCAGCATATTGTCGCTTGATTAAATCAGCGGCTCGCTCGGCAATCATAATTGTTGGCGCGTTGGTGTTGCCTCCAATTAGCGAGGGCATAACAGATGCATCGATTACTCGCAGCCCTTCAACACCTTTCACTTTTAACTGTGGATCGACGACAGTGCTAGTATCTTCCGCCTTGCCCATCTTGCATGTACCTATAGGATGGTAGATAGTTTCACCACGCTTGCGGATAAACGCTAAAATCTCCTCATCTGTTTGTACTTCGTTACCCGGACCAATTTCTCGTGACTGATATTGCTCAAACTCTTTAGTGTTTAGAATTTCGCGTGCTTTTTTAATACCCTCAATCATGACTTTTTGATCATCTTTATGTTCAAGATACTTAGGGTTAATCACTGCAGGTTGACTTGGGTCGGCAGACTGCAGGGTAATTTCTCCCCTACTCTTTGGATACAAACAACAGACGTGTAAACCATATCCATAGCCAAAAGCAGTTTTGCGCCCATGATCTAATAAAATAGCCGGTAAAAAATGGTATTGAATGTCAGCGATACCATTCGCATATTGGGTTTTCACAAATCCCCCAGCTTCAGCAATATTTGACGAAAACAAACCATTACGTTTAAATAGGTATTGAAATACCGACTTCACATACTTCGGTATCGCACTCAAAGCGACCGCATATCCTTCTTTGGCTTTACATCTGTGCTGCACTAAAGCGTCCAGATGGTCTTGTAAATTTTGCCCAACGCCGGGCAAGTCGACCTTACAATCAATACCATGTTCTGCCAAATGTTGTTTTGGCCCGATACCTGATAACATTAAAATTTGTGGGCTATTGATTGCACCGCTAGAAATGATAACTTCTTTGTTCGCGCTTAAGGTCAGAGGTTGCCCGCCTTTTGACAATTTGACACCTTTTGCTACCTTGCTTTCTATTATTACTTTTTCAACTAGCGCTTCGGTAATAACAGTTAAATTTGATCTCGACAAGGCATCACTCAAGTATGCTTTGGCAGTGGAGCATCGCTGTCCACCTTGTTGGGTAACTTGATAGAATCCAAGACCTTCTCTTTGGGGCCCATTAAAATCATCGACTGTTTTTTCACCTATCTCTGACGCCGCCTTGACGAATGACTCAGAAAGCACATCTTTATGGCGTAAATCGCTAACACTGAGTGGACCTTGATCACCATGGTACTCACTTGCACCATGTTGTTGATTTTCCGATTTCAGAAAGTAAGGCAATACAGCATCCCATCCCCAACCCTCAGCACCAAGAGATTGCCACTTATCGTAGTCTTCTTTTACGCCTCTGATGTAACACATTGCATTAATAGAACTTGAGCCACCCAAGGTTTTACCTCTTGGCCAATGCAGTTCTCGATCATTTAAGTTAGTTTGTGGAGCAGTGGCATAACCCCAACCAATCCCTTTTACTCTCGCCAATAATGACAAACCAAAAGGAATATGTATTAATGGATTTTTATCTGTTTTACCGGCATCAACCAAACAAACAGAATGCAGTGGGTTTTCTGATAACCTTGCCGCCAAGGCACAGCCCGCTGAGCCGGCACCAACAATAATAAAATCAAAATGAGTTTGGGATAATGTGTACATGAATACTTCTACTACCTAATTAAAAAAACTGCTAATGGCTTCTCGTGGTTTAGTCTGCTTATATCTAAGGCGCCAAATCACCTTAACCTCATCGGATGTCTTACCAGTTATAATATCAAAAAACAATATTAAGTGTTACTTTTTTGTAAAAAAACTGACTGACTTACATTGAAAAGATCTATATCCTTGACCTGAGATACTTTATATCCAGAATGTTACCGTGCTGTAACAACAGAATGTTGCCTATGAAGCCTGAATGGCGTTTAAAACTTCGTTTATTTACCGCCAGAATACTTATCAAAATTGGTAGGCTCACTCACGCTGACTATTCCTGCGCTGAATTAAAGGAGGTCGTGAATAAACAACTGCCTGAAACTTTCAAGATTGATGTGCCAATAAGTAAAGGCGAACTTACCCTGCTACAAGCAGAAATAAGCATGCCGAAAAACCAAAAAGCAATCCATATAGAGTTACTCGGTAGTATAATTATAGGACCAGTCGGCAAGCCAATATACAGAGCGCACATCATCGCACAACTTGAGGTTTATCCTATTTATGACGAAGCAAGCAATACCGTTAAAGTAGAAAAAATGTTGGCCCGCGATGTACATCTAGTGAATGATGAATATTCAATTATCGAAGTCAGTCGTGAATTGCTTGGTATATTATGTCCAAAACCCTTACAAAGTTTGCTAGCAGACACAGTTAAATCGGCGTTTGGTTTGATAACGGCTGGCGGATCTGAAGTCGCAACCAATTATATGAAGCTTTATTTATCTGGCAGTAAAAAGCGCATTCTCGATTATCATAGGCCTCAAATAGAAGCATTAGTCAGCGACTTTGCCCAAAGAGACGACCTGCATTATCAATTAGGTACTGCTGACTTTCAGGAGCATCTTTTTTGTTTATACGGCAAAGAAGTAGTAGTAGAAGATGGGCAACTGCGCTTTAAGTTTTAGTAACTCATCTTTCTTTGTGAAAATCTATTGGTAAGGTGCTAACTATCCAGAGTGTCTTTCCAACGCTGCTGTGAAACATGCAGTTTAATTAACTCTAAACACTCATTAACAATCAATAAAACTTCTTGATCGAGCATTTGTTCTTTACTCGAAAAACGACCTAGGCCATGCTCAACAAAGTCATCAATTTTTTCTGGCGTGACATCTTTTAGTAAATTAATAACAGACTGCGTGACGATATCAGTAATCGATTGCTCTAAGGTTTTTTCTATCGTGCGCCCCAACACAGGCACTAATTTCAAGCTGGACACCTGTGAGTTATCGCGTACCGCTTTGCCGACGCTTTTTTGCACATGATTACGCACAGACTCAGAATGATCATTGTGTTCAATAGACTCACCAATATGCACCATTATTGATGACAACCATTGGGTTAAAATTGGCAAGCGCGAGGCGATGACTTGTTGACTGATATCGTCTAATAAAGGCGAACCAGCAGAGATATCTTTTTGCGCATCTGAGAGCACTTTAACGACAATTCGGTCACTAAGTTCTTCCACAAAAACATCGTAGTAAAATATGATAAATCGATACACAGCCGTATTACGTAAATCGATAATTTCATATTTTTGTAAACGATACAAAATTGAAAATATCCGCAAGAAGCGAAATATTCGCGCACCGCCAAAGGGAATACAACCGACTAAATCGTACCAATGAATAAAGGGGAAAAAATACCAACGAATATACGTTTTGCGGACTACAGCTGCCACCCACCGGACACAAAACTCAATTAAAAAAACAACAATAAATGCTAAGTCATAGAGTATAAAGTTATCATGAATTGGTGCATAAGCTGAGACGATGTCTGGCGACATAGACACTAAAATCGACTTAAAAGCTTGGGTCGCATACAAGCCGTCAAACAAGAGCCAAATTAAATTAATGATGAGCAAGCAGAGCATCACTAAGTCAAGTATTATCCAAGGCCCTTCGTGGCTGGATTTAAGTTTGGAATAACTGAAGTTAAACAAGCTTACCCATGCCTCTTTTGGTGGTGTCTTAAGGTTTTTTCTTCTCGTTGCAATGCGATCATGAGCATTGCAGCAATAGATGGTGATTCGTTTTTGACAATCAAGATGTGTGAATGAGCTGCGCATAAGACTTCAGCATCGCACCACTGCTCTGCTATTTGCGCGACCCAAAGCCGAAAATCATCAGCAGCTCCTTTGCGCCGCTCTAATGTCTTGGACAGTGTCATATGAAAAGACAATTCAGGACTTTTTAAAATACCGAGTAAACCAGGTAATTTTAAGAACATTAAAGTGTCGTCAACGTGAATAGTTTTAGATTTTATATGATAAGCCAATACCGATGAAAAATGCAGATGCTCATTATTCGAAATAAAATCGACGCCGCGGGGCACTGAGAATTCAAAATCGTCAGAAAACAAAGCAGCAAACTCATTTGAATTACTTAGTTCTACTTGCCATGGCAGGCCAGGAAATTTATCGAGGTGACGCTGTGTGCCATACAATTTTGCGTGTGGATAATAAGAATGTGTCTTTGCGACATGCAAAGTATGGAAGGGGTGCAAGTTAATAATCGCTTCAATGTCGGCTCCATTGTTAGTGAGAGCGTCGACTTGCTGTTTAATATCATCTTGAAAAGTATAAGCATCTAGCAATACAAATTTGCCATTGCCGCGCTTTACCAAAGAAGCTTGTGTACCAATATTCAACAAACCGAAAACTCTAAACTCGCCGCGAATATTCCAAAAATCATCAGAAATTTTAATTATTTTGTCAGTCATATTTGTCAACCATAAAAAATGCATCGTATATATCTTGCAATAAATTCAACCGAACACCAATCAAAATTAAATGCTCCGAAGGTAAGTGAACTTTGAACTTACCCTAGCTATTCACAACTTTTAATTCATGATGTCTGCCAAGTATTAACGCTTCTCTTTCTTTTAGAAGTTTTAAATATTTTCGCAGTGTTGTACTTATAATAGTATTTCGTTCAATTAAATCTATTTGCGGCCAAGTGGTGCGCTCTCCATGTTTAAATAACTCGTCCAAACTTTGCTTGCTTGGGTTAGACCCGATATGAAGAAAATTGGCTAATGTGGGCTCAGGCAAAATATTAATATCCCCCACATACTGCTGATCAATAATGGAACGGATTTTATGAATGCCCAATTTAGTCGCTCTATTGCTAATGGCACTTTCAAGCATATCAAAGGCATAAATGCTATTGATTTTGGCAAGCTTGGCCGCGTGGCGTAAGCTCAAACCCAGAAAGCCAGAAGTATCGCGCTTGTCACGAGCCCGAAATAATGTGGATATAGGGTTAGTTTGGCTGACGATACTATGGTTAACGCCATATAACCGAGCTAAGCGCTTAAAAGGTAAGTCAGCCATGATTGAGCCGTCAGCGAAGCGACGATTCGGAATGTAGGGAACAATATCACCGGCCTGATCTTTAGCTTTTAATTGAACCGCAGAAAAGACAATTGGAATAGCACAAGATGCCCTAACGGCTTGAGAGATAATCGCATTCGGCGACGTTTTAGCGTTTAAAAGCCGCGAATTCTGGTGTAAGTCAGCGGGTGACACAGTAATAGTCACATGCCTGCCAGTTTTTTTATAGGCTTCTTCAAAGGTGGTCACATCAAATAATTCAATTAATGCATTTTCAAGATTAGTGCTATCAAACAGGCTGTTTTTACTAAAACCATTCCATAGACGCCATTCACGAAATTTTGCGTAAATAACATCGGGCGTGAGAATATGCTTTAATTCATTGTTAGTCCTCGTTCCCACTAAAGCCGCAATGATAGCTCCAGCGCTTGCACCGGATATAACTTCAGGTAGCAAGTCATGTTCGACAAGACATCTAATTACACCACCGTGAAAGAAACCCAAACCCGCCCCTCCACTCAACATCAAACAACTACTTCCAAAGGCATGGGCGGTTTCATCAAAAAACGATAACTTTTCATAAAAATCGATTTCATTTTCGTCTGCCTGATAAATAAAATCCAAAGACTCGCAAACTTGCTTGATAAACTCTTCGATTAAATGCTTAGTGCCAATTTTTGCATGGCAATTGAGTGAAGAAGCGGCAATATTGCCCAAGTTACCATGCAGACCCTCATGCAAAATGTACATCAAAGCTGTTGCGTCATTGCTTGATTTTGCTTGTTTTATCCGTCGTACGCGTTTGCGAATTTCTCGGTAATCATAATCTTTGCAGGCATCTTTGGCCTTCCATTCTGAAGCGCCAGATAATTCATCATGTGCATGTGCAGCGTCCTTATAGTCGGCATAACATTCAGCGGTTTTCATGATGTTCTCT
>Ga0307492_10001382_pt1 | contig 10062 bp, 6 predicted proteins | sample SI3LmetaG_FD_202365 | JGI IMG/M metagenome (GOLD analysis project Ga0307492, IMG submission 202365) | Sea-ice brine microbial communities from Beaufort Sea near Barrow, Alaska, United States - SI3L | ecosystem: Environmental > Aquatic > Marine > Coastal | place: USA: Alaska | collected 2017-05-06
CCTCAGGGCCCAATCAACTTTGGTCGTGGGATATCACCTATCTGGCCTCAAGAGTAAAGGGCCAGTTTTACTACCTTTACCTATTTGAAGATATTTACAGTCGCAAGATCGTGGGCTATGAAGTCCAAGATCGAGAGTGTGGTGAGCTGGCTGCGGAATTGGTCCAGCGCTGCATGTTGCGCGAGCAAAGTTTTAACAAGCCCCTGGTGCTGCACTCGGATAACGGCGCACCGATGAAGGCCCTGACAATGAAAGCCAAGCTGGAAGAACTGGGTGTGCTGTCGTCTTACAGTCGGCCGCGCGTGAGCAATGACAACCCCTACTCAGAGGCATTGTTCAGGACCTTAAAATACCGTCCCGAATGGCCCTCATCTGGCTTTGGCGGGTTGACCGAAGCGCGCGATTGGGTCGAGAATTTGGTGGTGTGGTATAACGAGAAACATAAGCACAGCAAGATTAACTTTGTCACGCCAGCCCAGCGTCATGCAGGTCAAGGCGGGGGTATATTATTGACCCGAAAAGAGGTCATAACGGCCGCTAAAAAAGCCAAGCCGTATCGCTGGTCGGGCGATATCCGAAATTGTGAGCCGGTAGGGAGTGTTACCCTGAATCCAGATGATATACAGAGCGAGAGTGATCAAGCAGCGTAATGACTAAAAAGAGTGCCAACTACCTTGCAGGACACGGGAACGTGGACCCAACAGTTAGGGACGGTGTAGTTGTTTATCGCTTACCGTTAATTGACCCATGCAAGTAAAAATACGTTTTATTTTATAGAAAAGTATCATATACATTTATTTTAAGTATTAGTATAGATTGTTCATTAACAAATTGAATAGTCATAGCCAGAAAAGTTACGAGTCTTTCTTGATCTAGGTGAAACCCCATTCTACGGGCTCTCAGGTCATATACCCCTAATAATTTCTAGTGGCGCACTTGGAACTAAAAGTCGCAAATTGCAACTCAAATTCATTTGTTGTAGTGTTCAGAATGAATGTTATTGGTCCGTGTTATGTCTTCTCCACGAGTTCTTACACTTTTTTGCGTATTATTTATATCCGGTTGTGACCCTGAACTACGGGTAAGTGACATTTCATCAGACGGCTCGTTAGCAGATATTGATAATGATGGAATTGTAGATGCAAGCGACGCCTTCCCATTAGACGGTTCTGAGACCCTTGATACTGACCTGGTAACAGTACTGATAGCGACGACGATGGCGATGCCCATGCCCATGCCGACAGTGATGAAACGGCAAGTAACACAATGAAAACTGAAATAAATGGGTCTTGGTCTTCTAGTAGTTGTGAGGACCAGGGGTTTGGTGGTTACTACAAGAGTAAAATCACGTTTAACATACTCACTGGCACTGCATTGGGTTCCGATGTCTTCTATTCTGATGCCAACTGTTTAATAATAATTGAAGAATACATTGACGGTGGCTCTTGGTTCACTTTGGGGGAACCAATAACAACAGCCTCTGGACTGACGGCAATAGAAATAGATAGCTTCGAAACTGAGGAAATGTTAACGCCTTCCTGGTACTCAATATATAGAATTGATGGCGATTTGATATATTTTGGAGATTCAACAGATATTGGACCTGAAATTCGGCCAACTTCTTTTGATGTTGATCTCACCAGCACACCTGAAAATCGGCCAACTTCTCTAGATTTTGAAAACCCCATGACTAGGATCTGATTGCGTCGTGTGGTAATCCCCCCATAGTTGTCGCCCTAAATTTTTATAACGGGACACGACATGGTGTTGTAAGTAAGCTTTCGCATTTTTTAGTCAAGGGATAATTAATGATCACTACAAATTACAGCCTCGGCAACCTTTGGCCTGAGTTTTCTCGGTTGATTACGGGTGACTTCACCTCGCCCGAAGGACTAAGCGCCATATTTGTTGCAGCGCTTTTTCTATTAGCGTCGATTTTTGTTTTCTGGTCCCTTATTAAGTATTTTCAGGCCAAGAAACATCTTAAGTTCTATAAGAATCTTATTGAAGGTGTGAGTGCCGAGCAGTTGTTAGAGCGGCAACGCGAATTGGTGAATATAGCTGCTGAAAGTAAAGCCTATGGTCGTTTATGGCGAGAATTTGATGAGTCGCTTGTCAACGCAACAGAGAAAAAACGCCTATGTAATACGCTTGATGCTGCTCACTTTTTTAATACTCACACTATTGCCAGAGGTCTAACTGAGAATCGGCTGTTATCTGCTGTGCCCGGCTTCTTGACCGCCATAGGTGTTATTGGCACATTTGCGGGTTTACAGCTTGGGTTAGGTCCTTTAGGAGAACTTAATCCGACCAATGCTACTCCTGACGATCTAACGGCCGGTATTTTTGGAATGATAGGTGGTGCCTCTATTGCCTTCATGACTTCGGTTTGGGGCGTATTCATTAGCGTTCTTTTCAACTTTTTCGAGAAGTCGCTAGAGCGAAGTATTCGATCTGCCATCAGTGAATTTCAAAATGATGTCGATTACCTTTACCCGCGTATTACTGCAGAGCAAAGCCTCTCAAATATCGAAGATCTCACTCGTAACAGCAGTGAGCTATTGGCAGGCCTAAGCGAGAAGATCGGCAATAAAATGCAAGAGGCAATGCAAGAGGCCTCTGGTGTGATTAGCGCCAGCGTTACGGAAAGCCTTAACAGTATTCTTGGGCCAGCCATCGAGCGCCTCGTTGACAACGCACAGTCCGGATCAGAGAAAGCCTTAGAAACTCTCTTAGATCGCTTTTTACAGGGTGTCGGCTCCGCTGGTGATGCACAGAAAACGATGATGCAAGAGGCTGCACGTGAAATTGCTACGGCATCGGGTGGTATGACAGAAGGCCTGCAGAATTTTGCTAGCAACTTGGGAAATCAAGTTAATTGGATGACGGCCAAAAACGCCGAAGTACTTGATCAAGTTAATGGCGCAGTGTCTCAGAAAATGGAAGAGCAAAGTCAAAGAGACGAGGAGCGCCAGCGCCAACTCATGGCGGGTGTGGGTGACTTTATGAGTGGGCTTAAGTCCCAGCTTGCTGGCCTAGCGGATCAAAACGCATCTACTCTTAAGGCTGTTCAGGGTGAGCTGTCAGGACAGATTGAAGACCAGCAAGGAAGAGAGATAGCACGCCAGAAAATTCTTCATGATCAGTTGAAAGGCTTTCAGACTGCGCAGGAACGAGTGACAGAGGGTATCAATACCGTACTCGCTGCACAGAAAGACCAGAATGTTGAATTGTTTTCAGGCCTGCGCGCACTCGTAGAGCGTTTTGAGCAGCTCTCAACTAGTCAGCAGCAGGCTGCCGTTTCAATGCAAAACGCAGCTACAGAAATAAAAGCTGGATCCAATCAGATGGGCTTGCTCTCTACAAACTTGAAAGCGGCGATCGACAGTTTTGGACAGCAATTGTCGTCTGCAGTCGAAAGCGTCGAGGTTACCACTAGTGTAAATGCTGACTCTGCCAACTTATTCAAAGAGGTCATTAATGAACTTAATAGTGCCGGGGTGACTATTAGCAATGCCTCAAACATGTTGAATGAGGCTGCAGGGAAAGCAGAAAACGGTTTGACGGCTGTCGACCGACATTTCCAAGAATTGAGTAAGTCCCTAGAAAGCCACTTAGAATCTGTTCAAAAGCAAGTTGCTGATTTGTTGTCTGATTATTCAGAGAGAGTTCAAGACCAGACCGTCGCTCGTCTTAACACTTGGAATGAGCAAACGAATAATTACATTTCATCGATGACTAACGCGGTTAGTACTCTTAGTGGGGTTGTTGATGAGATTGACGGGAAGGTCTCAAGCCGTCATGAGGGTAACCGATCATGAGATCGTTTAGCGGTCGCTACAATAACCATCAGGTTGATGAGGAAAATCCCTATTGGATCTCTTTCTCAGACATCATGGCAGGGTTGCTCGTTATCTTTGTTTTAGCTGCGGTTGCGCTCATTCTTGAACTGACTCAGTTGAAGGACCAGGTCCAACAAGACATCCGGGACTTAGAGAAAGCAGAAGAAGTCCGTCGGGACTTATTGCGTGAAATTGAAGAAGAACTAAACGCAATGAATATTCCCGTAAGGATCAGTGATAACGACACGGTTCTGCGGATTCCTGAAGATGTATTGAGTTTTGAGCAAGGCCTCTTTGACATACCACGCGATGATAGATCGCAAAGAATTGCACTTGATATTGGTCGTGTGTTATATACCAGCATCACTAAAGATGATCGATGGCAGTTTCTAGATACCATTTTTGTTGAGGGTCATACCGATGTCGTGCCTTTTAGAAACCGTGAAATAAAAGGCAACTGGGGTTTGTCTACTTTCAGAGCGATTTCAGTTTGGAACTATTGGAACGACGCAATGGCAGAGGGAAGCCGCCTTGAATCGCTAAATAATCATGTTGGCGCAAAGCTTTTTTCTGTTAGCGGTTATGCTGAAACTCGCCCAGTCCCTTGCTCCAATGCCAGCGCAGATATTAACGACCCCTTGTTATGTCCATTAGGTCCTCTAGATGAAGAAGAGTCACTTAGAAAGAACCGCCGAATTGATATTAGATTCACAGTCAGAAGACCTCGGATGGAAGATTATAGAGCTATAGAGCAGGTGCTTGAGTGATGATAAGGCTACCTGACTTACAATTTGAATTGCGCGACTGGCAAGATCACGAATTTACTCCGATAAGAAGGGCTGAAGAAAAAGTAAGAGAAATCGGTAAGAAAGCGGGTAAGAACTCTGATAAGTTTAAAGATGCTTGTGAGAAGCTACTTACCATTGTGATGACTGGCAATGTTGCGGATATTCCAGGTTCTATTCAAACCAGTATCGATGTGCGAGCGTTTACTTTTCTTTTGCTTTCAGCAAAAGAATTCATAGAGGAAGTAAAACTAAATCAAGTGTTGCTTGACGCGTTACTTGCACCTCGTTTTCCAATGAGCAAGCTCTCTCTGACGCAGTTAGTAAGGGTATTCTTCGAACAATATGACTCAGGTACAACATCCGAAACCTTAAAAGAATGCGGTACGTTTATTCAAGAGCAATTAAGGCACTTTGAAGGCCGAACTGGGTCAAGTGACTTGGTGACCTACTCTAGAAACTCCTCCATCCTTTTTTCATTGACTGGGCCAGCAGATGTCGTTGCTCATGTGCGTTCAAATAATCTTGATTTTGATGAGGCGCTTACTAAGTTATCTCTAACAGTATTTTCAAATAGTCGATTTTTAATCCTTTGCCGGTACCAGTATTACCTAGATACATTAAAAAGTATCCCTGTCGGGTCAGACCACGAAATACTTCATGAGATAGTGAAAAAAGACGTCGTCAATGCTCCATTCGACAGTGAACGACAGCTTGGACATGCAATTTTAGAGGTCCTGATCGACCGCTCAGCAAACGGTAAGTTGAGTGACCCTTGGCAGAGAGCTATCTTAACAATTGCGGGTGATCCTCGTGTACCAAGATCTAGCCCCAACTACCAACGGTGGTGGTCTTTGCTCGGTGATAAACGTATAGCTCTTATGCGTGGCTGGCTCAGTCGCTTTGACCTTGCATTGTTCCTGGGAATCCTAGAACAAAGCGCTAAAGATAGTTCAAACGACGATATGGTAAGAATGTTTGGGCCTAGAAAAGTTTTCATGGAGGGCCTACTAGATCAGGAGGTTGTTCGTGAGTCTCGGTTATTTTTAACAACCTCAGCAGAGAGCTATTTAATTCAGAAGTATAAAAAAGATGAATTGCCCTCCTATGCCAGAGTTTCAGGCGGTCCGGCCTCTGTTATCTATCTTCGTCTTGATAATGACATTCATTTTGTCGAGGGAACTCATAGCTTTTCAATTCGAATAATGAATAAGCTGCCTAAAAGAGCACAATTACACGACTATTCAATGAGAACTTTTGTTTCGCGTGACTTGGGAGTTGGGTTAGGCGAGTCGTATTATGGAGACTATCAGGGCGATGGCGGTTTATTGGAAACAAAGCACTATCCTGATCTAAGTTGGCAAAATAAAGCGATGGAACATTTAGAGAAGATTGGGTTGAAACTTTTTAAGCATAAACTTATCTCTCCTGAAAGTCATCGCGACTACAAATGGAAATTCGGGGCTTTCTAATATGGGTATAAGAGACATTATCAACAGTTTGAAATCAGCCCAACAAATGCCACTAATCAGTTGGCGCGTTGATCCTTATGAAGGTATTGACTTTATTTTTGATAATAGGGCCCTTGCAGCCCCAGAGAAGCATGCAATGGAAAATCCTCATTTCGGTATGCAGTTAGCATATCTACGGGCGATGGAAGAACAGTCCAAAGCGGTTCGGAATGCCAACGGATTTACGATTTTATCAGTTGACGCAGTTGAACTTGGAGAAGATTTTATATCCTTGTTCGACTTTGCTGATCTTTACTCGGGGAAGTTCAAGGCTCGATTTGAGGGAACGACGGGTAAGGCATCATTCGACGTTAACATTGATCTACTCATGCCTGATGGGAGCTTAATTCAAACTTATAAAGTTAACGGTCCGTTTTTAAAGGTTGCGGACAACGAGCAGTATTTCCTATCTCCTGCGCAGTGGCGTGCTTTAACTAGCGTTCAAAACCATAAAAAACAAAACGAGCAAGATCGTGTTGAATATGAAAATAACTGGCTTGTATTCCAGTTACAAATAGCCAAAAAAGCAGGCATGCTAATCGACCTTGCTCACTTTAATGATCTTGAAATTATCAGCCCTGAGAAAGTAGGTGTATCCATAGATACTCTCGCAAATGGAGACATCATACTGACACCGTCTTTTGGTTCCGGGATTGATATGGACGATACTAAAGCAAGGCTGGGACAGATTTCAAAGGAATCAGGTCATTGTATTATTCGCATTAAGGATAAATTTTTTCTGCTTGATGAGAAACGAATTCAAGCGACACAGGAAATTCTCACTAACAAGAGAATACCAAAGGATCAAGTAGCCATCTTTCTTAAAACACCTACAGCTTATTTAGATGCAGCACTTATCGACTTAGATACCGGGTTCTCTTTGCGCGTGCATGGTGCAGAGAGATTCAGTCACCGGTATTTTGGCGATGTGGAAAAATCTGGTGTCGATTGGTTTTCAAAAGCTGAAGGTCTTGTAGAGCCCGCAGAACGGCTAATAGATGTCGTCGATAGTGATGAAAAGCTAATAGAGATAGAGGCTATAATTTTCGATGCTAAGAGTTCAGGTTCCCAATTAGTAGATATCGATAATAGAACATTTGATATCTCAAACGAGGAAGAGGTTAGTAAGTCTATAGGCTCCATTAAACGCGGTTTGGAGGAAGGAAGTATTTTTCCGGTTGAGCCAAGTCCTAGCCAACCAAAGGATGAGTCAAACGTTGATGCTGGTAGAGCCGTTGTTGCGATTGACAGTAATGACGACGATATGGACTTCACCAGAGCTTCTCGTGTAGCAGGCCTTGAATTTTCAGGGCAGACTTTTGCCAAAGAGAATCTAAAACGCCAACCTTTTCCTCACCAAGAGGAGGGAATCTCATGGATGTTGGCTCACTTAAATCAAATTAGTGACCCGTCTGAAACTAGCGGCGCTTTGCTGGCTGATGATATGGGGCTAGGCAAAACCTATATGGCGCTTGTTGCCATTGCTGAATGGTATCGCCGTTTAAAAGACAGTCATTCTCCTTTGAAGCCTACATTGATAGTGGCACCGCTGAGTCTTATTGAGAACTGGCAGACGGAAGTTCACGACACATTTATAAAGTCTCCTTTCTCAGACATTGTGGTTCTTCAGTCGGACGGTGATCTAAAGAAATTTAGAATAAAAGGTGCGGGCCGTGAAACCACTCAAGACTTCTCCGCGTCTGATGTAATTGCACACCAGGATGAGATTCGTTATTCGTTGAAAGTTGGTCCCCATTACGGATCAGATCGACTCGACTTACCAAGTCGATTAGTTTTTACCACTTACCAAACGCTCAGGGACTACCAATTTTCCTTAAGCAGGGTCGACTGGTGTGTCGTTGCCTTCGATGAGGCTCAAAATCTTAAGAACCCGAATGCATTGGCAACACGCGCAGCGAAAGGAATGAAGGCTGATTTTAAACTCCTAGCAACAGGGACGCCGGTAGAAAATTCGCTTAAAGACTTTTGGTGCCTGATGGATACAGCGGTGCCTGGCTTACTTGGCGCCTGGCAGCTATTTCGTCAAGACTATATCTCCCCAATCTTGTCGGCTTCTATTGAGAACGTAGGCCAAGTAAGAATTGATATTGGTATACAGCTTCGGGCCCGGGTTGGCCATTACATGCTCCGTAGGACAAAGGCCGAAAAACTAAAGGGGCTCCCCGAAAAGCGAATTTTTTCTGGTGATGAGGCGAGTACGGAAAATACGTACATGCCCTCGCTTTCAGGTGTAATGAGTGGCTCACAACTCGCTTTTTACGATGAGATTATTTCAAAAGTAAAAAATACAGACCCCGAAGATAAACGAACTGTCATTTTGCCTAGTTTGCGACAACTCAAGGTTACTAGCATTCACCACGATATCGCTCGCCGTACTGCTATCCCAGCATCGCCAAAAGACCTTATGAACCAGTCAAAGATGTCTGTAAAAGTGCAGTCACTGATCCTACTGTTAAAAGAAATAGAAAAACGGGGCGAAAAGGTTTTAGTCTTTGCTGAAACCAAGGCTGTGCAAGCCTATTTTTGTGCATTGATAGGCACGATTTTCAAAATACCGGTCGAGATTATCAACGGTGAGACAAAGGCAGTTGCGACCAAAGAAGGAATGGCAACTCGGAAGTCGATAATCGACCGTTTTCAATCAGGAATTGGCTTTGGCGTAATTATCATGTCTCCAGTTGCGGCTGGAGTAGGGTTGACGGTTGTAGGTGCTAATAATGTTATTCACATGGAGCGGCATTGGAACCCAGCCAAAGAAGCTCAAGCGACTGACAGGGTTTACCGCATAGGCCAAAAACGTGATGTAAATGTCTACTTACCTATGGCTTTGCATCCAAGCGTGCGGTCATTTGATTTGCAGCTTAATGGACTATTAGCAAATAAAACCGATCTGAGTGATGCGGTTGTGGCCAACCCAAGCATCGAGGCTGCAGATCTAGCCGGATGTTTCTAGAGACTGTTTGGTTATTGCTTCGATCCATAAACTAATAGGTCGCGCTTTCAAGTAATAAGTGCAATTACACTCAATTATGCTGCAAGTAAGTCTTTTCCCCGCCCCTTGAATAATTCGTTCGGTGAATTACAACCTCTCCTTTTCCTCGGGCGGCTATTTAATTTCTCCATCACCTGCTTTACTTGTTTATCCGCTACATGGTTAAAGTCGGTTCCCTTTGGAAAATACTGTCTAATTAATCCGTTCGTATTCTCATTTATTGCACGTTCCCACGAAGAATATGGATGGGCAAAGTAGATGTCGCAATCAAGGGCACCTCAATTTATCCAAATTATACCGCACAAATAAGTGCATTTTTGATTGTATTTGGAATAAGTCCTGTCCCATATCTATAGAATTCAAAAGATAGGTTGCCATCGTCGCGACTTCCCGGTATTGGCGGCTTAAATAGCTCAATTAAATTTCTTCGGTCGAACCAGTTTAATTGCAGTATCTGTACTATTCGGGATGCAGCCTGAGTGAGGCCATTGGCCCACTTGAAGTAATGAATAAGAAGATAGGTACACAAGGCCACCCAGATTTGAGTGAGGACCGCGTTTTTGCTGGTACCGATGAACGACTTAATCTTCAGGTTCTGCTTTATCCACTTGAAGAATAGCTCGATTTGCCAACGCGCTTTATAAATATCCGCAATGGTTTTGGGGGCCAACTACCTTGAAAGACACCGGTCTGGTTCGTTAGGTAATAATAATGTTTGTTCGTATCCGGGTCTTTATAGGCTACTCGGCGCAGTGTTCCCCTGTATTGCTTACCTTTTTGGCTTGTTAGCTTGATGGTTTGGTCCCTGGTAATGCCTTTTTTGCGGTTCGATTGGTGCCGTGCTATGACACGATAACACATGTTTTTTTGGCCCGAGTGACAAAGAATACGCCCTGTCTATTAAGGTCATC
>Ga0307492_10001383_pt1 | contig 10057 bp, 8 predicted proteins | sample SI3LmetaG_FD_202365 | JGI IMG/M metagenome (GOLD analysis project Ga0307492, IMG submission 202365) | Sea-ice brine microbial communities from Beaufort Sea near Barrow, Alaska, United States - SI3L | ecosystem: Environmental > Aquatic > Marine > Coastal | place: USA: Alaska | collected 2017-05-06
ATAATAAGGGAGAAAATAGCATGAAATCATCCGATTTGATGGTTAAAGCACTAGAAAATGAAGGAATAAAATATATCTTTGGCATACCTGGTGAGGAGAATTTAGATTTTTTAAATTCCTTAAAGGAATCCAACATTGAGCTTATTTTAACTCGACATGAACAGGCTGCTGGATTTATGGCTGCGACTTTTGGTCGACTAACGGGCAAACCTGGAGTTTGTTTATCAACACTAGGGCCCGGAGCAACAAATTTTGTAACCTCAGCAGCTTATGCTCAATTAGGTGCTATGCCATTAGTTATGCTTGCCGGCCAAAAACCGATTAAAAAAAGTAAGCAAGGACGATTTCAAATCGTCGACATCGTCGGTTTAATGCGACCCATTACTAAATTTTCAGAGCAAGTTGTTGATGGCAATAATATACCCTCGATGGTAAGAGATGCCTTTAGAGTGGCCATGGAAGAAAGACCCGGTGCTGCTTACTTAGAGCTTCCTGAAGATATTGCCGATGAAGAAACCGATGCTAGTTTGTTTGATGTGGTCGGACACAGAAGGCCTGATGCTAATAAAAAGGCCATTGACCAAGCCGCCTTAATGATTGAAAAAGCAAAAATGCCATTACTACTTATAGGTGCTGGCGCGAATAGAAAATCAACGGCTAAAGCCATTAACGAATTTATCAATCGAACGGGTATCTATTTTTTCAATACCCAGCTGGGTAAAGGCGTGGTCGATGAACGACATCCACAATTTTTAGGAACAGCAGCATTATCCGATAACGACTTCTTGCACTGCGCGATTGAGCGTGCAGATTTAATCATTAATGTTGGTCATGACGTCATTGAAAAACCACCGTTTTTTATGGAAAAAGGTGGGAAAAAAGTTATTCATGTTAACTTTTTCGCCGCACATATTGATGATGTGTACTTTCCTCAATTGAATGTGGTCGGTGATATTTCAGGCTCAGTACGAAATATCATGGAAGCGATTAATGATTATGAAGCTAAGGACTATACCTATTTTAAACGCGTGCAGGATGAGATTAATAATCGTTTAACCAAGTACTTTGAAGATGAACGATTTCCCATGTTGCCACAACATTTGGTTAATATACTACGAGGTCAATTAGGCGCAGAAGATATTGTGACTCTTGATAATGGCGTTTATAAAATTTGGTTTGCGAGAAATTATAAATGTTATCGACCTAATACACTGTTACTCGATAATGCTCTTGCGACCATGGGTGCCGGATTACCTTCTGCTATTGCTGCAAAGCTGCTTTATCCAGAGAAAAAAGTGGTATCGGTTAACGGTGATGGAGGGTTCATGATGAACTCTCAAGAGTTAGAAACAGCAGTACGTCTCAATTTGGATCTTGTGGTGATCATTTTAAATGATGGTGCCTACGGTATGATCAAATGGAAACAAGAAGCAATGGGATTTGACAATTATGGTTTAGATTACACCAATCCAGATTTTGTTAAATATGCTGAAAGTTTTGGTGCAATAGGACATCGCCCTAAAAGCTCAGCAGAATTTCAAGAAATTCTTGATACGGCATTAAATTCTAAAGGGGTACACCTGATAGATTTGCCAGTTGATTATTCTCTGAATCATTCAATTTTAAATGTTCTTCTAAAAGATTCTGCTTGTATTATATAAGAGAGCAAAATATGAAAACTGTCGATGTAAATCGTCCCTATGATGGCACATTAATTCGCACCATATCACTGCATACAGCGGAGGATGTTGAGCAGGCGATAAGCGTAGCCTCTAAACTTTTTTCTGATCAATCATCTTGGCTTCCAAGTTATAAGCGTATTGCAATATTGGAAAAAGTTGTTGAATTAATGTCAGAGCAAATTGAGCAACTGACTTTGATTGCTGCTGAAGAGGGCGGCAAGCCTTATCTTGATTCTAAGGTAGAAGTACTAAGAGCCATCAATGGTGTAAAACTTAGTATTGAACATTTAAGTCAGATAAAAGGTGAACAGATCCCGATGGGATTAACCGCTTCATCAGAGAATCGATTAGCTTATACTTTTCGAGAGCCTATAGGCGTAATTTCATCAATAAGTGCCTTTAATCATCCCCTTAATTTAATAATACACCAGACCATACCTGCTATAGCTGTAGGCTCGCCTGTTATTATTAAACCGTCTCTAACGACTCCACTGTCTTGTTTAAAGTTTATGGAAATTCTTATCGAGGCTGGTTTACCAGAGGGGTGGTGTCAGTGTCTGATTTGCGATAATGAGGATTCTGAAAAACTGGTCACCGACCCCCGTATTAACTATTTGTCTTTTATCGGCTCGTCAAGAGTTGGTTGGTTTCTAAGATCTAAACTATCACCGGGTACTCGATGTGCCTTAGAACATGGCGGTGCTGCACCGGTTATTGTTGGTTCTGATATTACAAAGGATGATGATATTGAGCCTTTGGTAGATAGTTTGCTCAAGGGTGGCTTCTATCATGCGGGTCAGGTGTGTGTATCAGTGCAAAGAGTTTATATTCATGAAAGCAATTGTGAGGAAATAGCAGAAAAGCTTGCTAAGAAAGCCAGTCAGCTAAAAGTGGGCGACCCTTTGGATGAGCAAACTGAAGTGGGGCCACTTATTCTACCCCGAGAAGTTGCTCGGGTTGAGCAATGGGTTAATGAGGCAGTAGAGCAAGGTGCTACAGTACTTTGTGGCGGTAAAAGAATCTCAGAGTCCTGTTATGAACCAACCGTATTGCTTAATCCTTCTGAACAGTCATTAGTTTCAACAACAGAAATTTTTGGTCCAGTGGTTTGTGTGTATTCCTATCAAGACAGAAATGAAGCCATCAAGAAGGCCAATGCGCTGGCTTTTGCATTTCAAGCTTCAGTTTTTACCAAAGATATGGATAGAGCTTTAGATACCATGAAAAAGCTCAATGCAACGGCGGTGATGATTAATGACCACACGGCCTTTAGAGTTGACTGGATGCCTTTTGGTGGTCGTGATTCATCGGGAATTGGTATGGGTGGCATACAGTATTCCATGGAAGAAATGACTCGCGAGAAGATGTTCGTTATCAAGAGTGCTGTGTTATAGATTGAAAGTTTGTAGATTAGAAGAAGACTAATACTTGTTGTTCAGTCTTTTTCTAATCTTGTCGCAACCTCTAATACATTATCGAAGAATCGGTCAATGTCAGATGATTCCAATTCTCCGTTAGAGATAATTAAACGGATCACTAACTTATCACCGAGATAGCCATAGTTAACGAGAGTTTGACCACTTCTTCTTAAGGATTCTCTGATCTGTAAATTAAAGTCATTAATGTCTTGAGTGTGAGCCTGAGGTACCTGCTTAGGTAGGTATTGAAAACATACAGCAAAGGACGTTCGACTGCTGCTTAGTTCAAGTTGTGAGTGATTACGCACTCGTTGCTCGGCATAACTGGCCATAGTCATTAAATGATCAATACGTTGTTGATAACCCTTGAGTCCAAAATATTTCCAAGCAAACCAGAGTTTCACTGCATCAACACTGCGGCCACATTGAATAGATTTTTTACCAAGATCTTCAATTTGATCAATATCATGAAATATATAATCACTATTAATATCAGTAATATTGTGTTGAAGTGTACCTTTCTTTTTTACCAACAACGCTGAACAAACTAATGGAATATTCATCAGTTTATGAGGGTTCCAAGTAAATGAATCAGTCTTCTCAATGCCTTGCATTAAATGACGGTGCTTATGACTTAATATGATGGAACCACCAAAAGAGCCATCTGCGTGGAGCCATATATTGTGCTTATTACAAATCTCAGCCATTTCATCAAGGGGATCATAGGCTCCGAGCAAAGTAGTTCCACAGGTTGCAACAACGAAAAACGGTATTTCATTTCTCTCTAAAGATAAGTTAATTTCTTTCTCTAACTCAGAAGGGATTAATCTACCTTTGCTATCAGATTTAATCTTGGTTATTTGATTGACTCCGATACCGAGTAAATTGGCAGCATTATCAAAAGAATAATGAGCTTGTTCATTGATAAAGGCGCGTAATTTCATACTGCGCTCAACGCCTTCGGTACGGGCCTCTGGAAAAAATTTATTGCGTGCTGAAAACATGGCAATCAAGTTAGCGTTGCTGCCACCACTTAGAAATATACCGTCGCCTTCTGTATAACCTGAGTATTGATTCATCAAGCTAATCATTTCGGTTTCAATGATCGTTGCAACAGGAGCTACTTCATAAGTGTACATAGAGGTATTGGCTAATACTGAAAACATTTCACCAATGTAAGCAGGAAAGTTAAAACCCGAAAACAATTGATTTAGGAATTGTTTATTGGAGGTTTTAATGGAGTAATTGAGGTAGCTATCAATGAGGCTTAAAAAATCTTGTTCAGAGATTCCGTTTTCTGGAATTTTAAAATCAATTATATCTTTAAGCTCAGCAGGTGTTTTAAAATTAACAACTGCTTGAGCTGGATTTTCATTTTCATTAAGGTAATTTTTTATTTTCTCGAAAGACTGCTCAAGTATGGTTCGTTTATTCATTAGCGGTTAACTTTTTAATATTACAGTTCAAGATCGGGTAGATTGATATTTTTACTATGCTTAATCTCATCTTTAGTACAACCCACTAGTTCATGTGGGAAAACTAACCAATCATCAGTTTCCTTTAGAAAATAGTCGGGTTGGATATCAGTGACATTCTTCTTCGGCTTATAATAAACCGTTGCTACCTTTATGATATCTGGAGTATTACGCCGACAAGTATGACGCAGCTCACGAAGTAGGGCTTCAATTGAACGACCACTATCAAAAACATCATCTATGATCAGTAAGCTATCTTCAGCATTGATATTATTAATGATGTACTCAAGACCATGAACATTCACTTCTTTTTGTTGTTGCATACCGATGTAGCTACTGGTGCGTATTGCAATGTGATCAGTCTTCACACCATAATAATCCATGACTTCTTGAACGGCGATTCCGACAGGAGTACCACCACGCCAAACTGCTATAATAAACTTTGGTTTAAAACCACTTTTTAAAATATTAATGCCAAGTTCGAATGACATGTCGAGAAGTGACTGGGCACTGATATATGTTTTATCCATAACAATCTAACCTATAGGTAGTCGGTAAAAAATGAGACTGGATTATAACGGTTTTAGTTGCTAAGTTGTACTACCCTATCAAGATAAACTTAGGCTTTTAAAAGTTTGCCGGTGTATAATAAAAGTCTTATTACAAAATCGTTTTAAATAAAAAGAGATACTGTAATTCAACAGTAGTTTATCTCTAAATTCTGAGGTTTGAAAATGTCACGCGCCATCATTCTTGTTCTTGATAGTTTAGGTATAGGTTCAACACCTGATGCTGTAAATTTTGGCGATGTAGGTTCAAATACTCTTGGCCACATTGCCAAGTGGTGTGCCCAAGGAAATGATTGTAGTGAGCGCGAAGGGGGTAAACTGAGAGTACCTACTTTAGCAAAGTTAGGTCTAGGTATGGCGAATCAACTTGGTTCAGGAGTTTTCCCCAGTGGTTTTGAGACAGATCAACCAATTTGTGGACTTTATGCTGCTTGCGAAGAGATTTCAACCGGCAAAGATACACCTTCAGGGCATTGGGAAATTGCTGGTGTTCCAGTGCGTTTTGATTGGGGCTACTTTCCTAAAGAAGACCATTGCTTTCCAAAAGAGTTGCTAGACGAACTAAAGAAACGTTCTGGTGTAGAAGGTATTTTAGGTAATTGTCATGCCTCTGGCACTGAAATTCTTGAACGGTTGGGTGCTGAGCATATTAAGACTGGTTTTCCAATTTGCTATACCTCTACAGATTCTGTTTTTCAAATTGCGGCCCATGAACAACATTTTGGTTTAGAGCGACTCTATGAGTTTTGTGAGATTGCACGTGAATTAGTGGATGAATACAATATTGCTCGTATTATTGCCCGCCCTTTTATCGGTGAGGCAGGCGCTCTTAAGCGTACCGGCAATAGGCGCGATTATACCACTCCGCCAACAAGTGATACTTTGCTTGATAAGCTTGTTGCAACAGGTAGAGAAGTGCATTCGGTTGGGAAAATTGCCGATATTTTCGCTCATCGAGGAATCACCCATAAGACCAAGGCAACCGGTCATGATGCCTTATTTGATGCGACCCTGTCGTCAATGAAATCAGCAGCTGAAGGTAGCTTAATTTTCACCAATTTTGTAGAGTTTGACCAAACCTTTGGTCACCGTCGTAACGTCGGAGGTTATGCCGCTGCTCTTGAGCATTTTGATGGCAGGCTTCCAGAAGTTATGAGTCAGATGCAGCCAGACGATATATTAATTTTAACGGCTGATCACGGTTGCGATCCTACCTGGACAGGAGGCGACCATACCCGTGAGCATATCCCCTTTGTGATGTATCGTCCGAATAATTTATCAGCAGTGGATGCCGGTATCCGCTCTAGCTTTTGTGATATAGGACAATCTGTTGCTGAGCATCTTGGCATCGCACCGCTTGATGAAGGGGTGAGTGTTTTTAGCTGATATTACCTAATATAAAGAACTTATTTAAAGAACTTATTTAAAGAAGTTATCTAAAGTAGTTATCTAAAGAACTAATCTAAAGTAGCAATTATTTTGTACCAAATATCTTATCACCAGCATCACCTAATCCTGGAACAATATAACCATTTTCATTGAGATGTGAATCGATACTAGCGGTAAAAATATCCACATCAGGATGTGATTCTTGAAGGCGTTTTATCCCTTCAGGAGCAGCAACTAAAACTAGGGCGCGTATGTCCCTACAGCCAGCTTTTTTCAACAAATTGATGGTTGCTTCCATTGAACCACCCGTGGCAAGCATAGGATCGATAATTAATGCCATTCTGTTTTCAATGTTACCCGTGAGTTTTTCAAAATATGAAACTGGCTCTAAGGTTTCTTCATCCCGATAGAGTCCAACAACACTAATTTTTGCGCTTGGCATTAACTCTAAAACACCATCGAGCATGCCAATGCCTGCGCGCAATATTGGTACAACAGTGGCTTTTTTTCCTTTGATTTGTTGACCTGTTATAGGACCTTCCCAGCCTTCCAGTGTATAGTCTTCAAGCTGTAAATCTTTAGTTGCTTCATAGGTTAATAAACTTCCCACTTCAGCGCACAATTGACGAAAGCTCCGAGTGCTGCGATCATTCTCACGCATTAGACTCAATTTATGTTGAACGAGAGGGTGAGTTATTTCAAAAACAGCCATGATAATACTCCTTTTAGTCTGTATAAATTAATGATTAACGACAGGTCTTTGCCACAAAAGCTTCGGAGCGATCGGGGTAGGCCGTTTTTAAAAATCCATCAAATAATTGTTTGGATTGGTTCGATTGTATGATTTCTTCTTTACTGATTGATTTATCGGTTTTGGTATAATGGTAAATGTTAAATTTTGTTTTATCGTTCTTCCATTCAGCAGTCATGTTGGTGATGTTCTTTCTACTATCATCTACAAAATAAATAGTTTTGTAGCTTCTATTTACCCTCGACAATATCTCTTTTAATATCATGCCTTTATTAAGGCCAGAGGCCATGACTAAGCCATTTTGATAAGTCACTCTATCGGTGCGATTATTATCATTGAATGTGAAGTCCAAAGATTGTTGCTTTTTAAGTAAATGTTTTGCCGAGAAATCAATGCCATTGATGTTAAGTTCACGCTCAGTCGCACGGCGAAAATTATAGGTGCGAGCCGTTAATAGCATCATGTCATAGTCATTTAAATCCGTGACGATGTTGGCAGCGTCTGGTTGACTAAGCTTAGAGGTTCCGAGATCAAATAAGATACCTAATGTACTGAACATGCAGGAATATATTTGCTGTTTTTGAATTGAAATTACATTACCTTTAGCATCAAAAACCTCCTTACCACGTTGCCAGTCATACCACTTATTACTGCCAACAAAATTTACCGCTTCTAACAAAGTGTCATCAATGTCAAAGATAACCAAAATGTCATTTTTGTTATCAGTACTTCTACTTAGATGCTGCTTAACGATATTTAAGTCTTTAACATCATCGAAAATAACCGACGTTGAATAGCAGACTGTTGAAAACGACATAATAAGCAATGCTATTAATAATTTGGCTAGGTGATTCATAGTTTACTGACTCAGTCTTTTTTATCAAAGATGTAATTTAAGTAGGCTGCAATTCTAACGCCTGCTTGTTGCATACGTAACTTTATTTTAGGTAAGTTCTCATAGATATAACCAAACTTAAGGGATGGCTCATTAGGATTTTTTGGATAAATCGTCTCTCGCATTATGGCGCTTTCATTAATCCAAATCAGAGGATCTATATTGCTCCACGTTGTTACTTGTTCAGGGGTTATTCTTTTATTGAGCCAGAGTGCTAATTCAGTGAAACTCAGTTTAGTACCATCAATCATTTTAGAGTCCCACACAGAGTGTAAATTGGTAGCACTATTAAAATATTTAACCCTAACACGATTACCACCTCTATCGAGGCCATTGCCAACATGAAGCGGTTGGTGTAAATCGCCAATAAGATGCACAATCATTTTAATGGCTAACGTTTTATCGGATTTTGTGCTTTTTGGATCTTTAACCATCTCACTATATTTATTAAGAGCGAAGAAAGCATCACCTTGTTTCGGCGCACCAACGTCTTTATAAACGTTACCATTTGGCACCGTTACGTAATGATAAGGTGAGGAGACTTTCTGCCAAAAGTACTCTGGATTAGAACGCATTTCATCGGCGTAGGTTGAAATTTCAGCAAGGGATTGATGGCCGAGAAGGTCTGCTAAGGCAATCTTTGTGCTTTCTGTTAGATAATGGTCTGCAATGGCACCGGTGACTCTGTGACCCGTTTCTCCAAGAGCGAATATTGACAGGCTTGAAAAGAATAGTATTAAAACTCCAAACTGTTTTAACATTAATTACTCTCCTACTTTGGCGATTAATTTTTTCTCGCCTTTATCATTATATATTGTTGCAACCACACTCAATTTACCATTGTCGTGAAACGTTAACATGCCATAATTTTTCTCTTCTAGTGTTTCACCAATGCGATGTTTATTAACCGATTTTGGATAAATATAGACGGCCAGACCACTACTGCTGACTTCAATTATTCGGCTATCTTTGTAAAGCATTTCAGAAATTTCTGCTTTATGGATATCACCACTAAGTATAATAAAGTTATCAGTGGTATTCTGCTCAATTAAATCGAGTAGTCGCTTTCTCTCATGGGGAAAATTGGCCCAGGTTTCCCATCCAGAAAATTCTGTTAGAAACTGAATACTAGAAACCAAGATTTTAAAATCAGCAGGTTTTTTAAATTCTGCTTCAAGCCATGCCCATTGTTCAACACCAAGCAACGTCGAGGAGATATCAAGAGTGGGTTGATAGGGGCCAAGGTTTATGGCATCGCGCTGTTTTTTTGATAAATAGGTTTTGAGAGGTTGATCTCTATACCATCTGGTATCGGGTATAATGATTTGAATGCTTTTACCGTTAAAATCAAGCCAGCGGCTATGGAAAATGCCAACATCTTTATCTCTTAATCGATTGATTTCAGGATAATCGAAAAAATCAATGAAGGCTGTTTTAGAAAACTGCTTAGCTATAAAGTCTTTTCCGCCATCACTTAAACCATAGTCATGGTCATCCCAAGTGCCTATTAGCGGTGTAGTTTTTCTGAAGTCAGAGAAAAAGGGATTTTTTGAGAATTTTGCATAAGACTCTGCAAACTTCTTTTCTTCTGAGCTATCAACATAAACGTTATCGCCAGCTAATATAAACAGTTCTGGTTTATGGGTGGCGATTACATTCCAAATAGGCTGTGGTCTTTTTTGTTCAGCACAAGAACCAAATCCAATGGTTAAGCTTTGTATTTCTTCTTCAGCATATAATCTAGAAAATAACGATAGCAAAACGGCTAACAAAAGTAGTTTTAAAGTTATTACTGAGCAAGTTATTGTTTTATACATAAATTTACGAGATCCATAGGATTAAAAAACAACTAATAATACGACATCTACTATATTTGTT
>Ga0307492_10001384_pt1 | contig 10052 bp, 5 predicted proteins | sample SI3LmetaG_FD_202365 | JGI IMG/M metagenome (GOLD analysis project Ga0307492, IMG submission 202365) | Sea-ice brine microbial communities from Beaufort Sea near Barrow, Alaska, United States - SI3L | ecosystem: Environmental > Aquatic > Marine > Coastal | place: USA: Alaska | collected 2017-05-06
TACTATGGCTCAAAAGTATTAAATGAATGTTGATCTTTATTGATATTAAGAACAAATTAAGAACCAAATACAATTAGTAAAAACACCTAATTTATTTTTGGAACGACGAAAATCTCACAATTCTGCTATATCTGTTATAAATGTAACAAACAAGTATATTACCTAAATCTTTATTTTGATAAATAGATAAAATTGGAAGTTGAAATTGTTGATCGTCCGCATATTGTTTGTAATGGTTTAATACTTTTATCCTATAGGCTAAATTAAATTTACAAGTTATTGCTACAATGAATGTATAAATTCCGTCTTAAGAATGAACGAGTCAAATTTTCTGATAGGATACGACAAATTTTTTAACGTTTAGATTTATGTCGTTAGTATCACTACAAAACTGTCATGCTCTGTTTGTTGAACATTTCCATCTAAATATCGATTCCTTAATAATAAAACTATTGCAGCACACTGTTGTATTGGGTCCAAACGGAACGGGTAAATCTGCACTTGCGGCGTTCATTGCTGGACATGGAGAGTTATTAAATGGGCAGCGACAAGTCGCTTCTAATGTTGCTTGGGTATCGGTTGAACAACAACAAGTTTTAATAGAAGCCGAGAAGCAAAAAGATTGTGCTGATATTTTAGATATCATTCCCATAGCCACCACAGTAGAAGAAATATTACTGGAAGGTTTACGCTCTGATGATATTGATAAAACATTATTGACACGAGTGATCCGTGTTTTTGCCCTTACAGACATGTTACAGCGAGCATTTCGTGCTTTGTCTACTGGTGAAACCCGTAAACTACTTTTGGCAAAGGCAATATTGAGTCAACCTGAATTATTGATCCTTGACGAACCATGGGATGGATTAGACAAACAAGCCTGCGCTGACTTTGATGCGTTACTATTAGAAATATCTACTCAGACTACTTTCATCTTAGTGCTCAATCGTTTTAGCGAAGTACCGAGCTTTTGTCAGCAGTTAGTTCTGATGCAGTCAGGAAGTATTCAGTGGCAGACATCCGTTAATAATAATTTGGCTGAACAACTCACCCATATTAGTCAGCTGTGTCATATGCAGCAACCAGACTTAGTATTGCCAGAAAAAGATAGCGATAGCTTTGCACCTCATCCTTTAAATGTTGATGCGCCATTGGTGAAGTTAACCAATGCGAAGGTGAACTATGCTGAAAATATTGTTTTTAGTAATGTGAATTGGATCATTCAACCCCAGCAACATTGGCAGGTCACCGGTCCAAATGGCTCTGGTAAAACATGCTTATTGAATTTGATCACCGGCGATCATCCGCAGTGTTATGTAAACGATATTTATGTGTTTGGTTATCAACGGGGCAGTGGTGAAAGTATTTGGCAAATCAAACAGTACATAGGATATTTGTCTAACGCTTTTCATTTAGACTATCGAGTGAATTGTTCGTTGTTACATGTAGTGTTATCGGGCTTTTTCGACAGTATTGGTTTGTATCAACAAGCCACCAAAAATCAAATAGCATTAGCTCAACAGTGGTTAGCACTTATGGGACTAGGCAAACAAACTGCTACACCATTTCAGGCGTTGTCCTTTGGTGACCAACGTTTAGCATTGATTGCCCGTGCAATGGTTAAACATCCCGCTTTGTTAATTTTAGATGAACCCTGTAATGGTTTAGACGATATCAACCGTCTAAAAGTATTGGCTTTAATTGATTTACTCGCTAGGGAAGGGTGCACTACATTGCTATACGTGAATCATCATCAAGAGGATGTGATCCCGAGCATTAAACATCATTTATCGATGACGGATTTTAACTCTTAAGGTCTTAGCTCAATCCATTCTATTGGCTGAGTACTCATCATCCATGATCATTCGGCGATGCCCGGCAAGCCATCGATGTAGGCGCTGATAGAGCAGCTGAATGGCTGCAATTTCAGCTTATTCGACATGGGGATTCCACACTTCAAATATCAGTACAGCTCGGTCTTGTTGGCTGTTATTCCAAGCTTCGTGAAGGAAGGTGTCGTTAAACACCAGACATTGACCAGGGACCCAGTTTCGTGACTCATCGCCAACTTTTATGCCACATTTCGGGGGAATGAACAGTGGTAAATGAGCGGTCAGCTTGTAATTTTCCTGTCCAAAATGAGCAGGTAAATGGGTTCCGGCGCGTAATATTGAGAAAAAAGTTTCTGGGTTATGACCTGCACAATTGACCAGTGGAAGTCCCTCTAGTGCGACAGCTGTTTGTGGGTAACGCTGTAACGTCTGGCTTTGGCGCGACCATTTTCGTATAGATGTAACGAACTCCATTGCAGCGAGTCCGCCAAGTTAGACCAATCCCCTGCGCCTTTTGATCCGCGAACATAGGGACGAAGTCCAACTTCGCTATCAACCGCCTGCTGCCATTGATCGAGCATTTGATAACATGCCCCAAGTTTACCATGCACAAACACTGCATTGGTTTGTATAGTTACGACTTGCTCTAGGGGAGTAATCGCCTCGGCAGCCATACCGAAAGCATGGTGCCATAAGCTTATATAAGTAAGCGGTTGCGTATTTTTTACGTCTAAGGCTAGCACCTGTTGATGCAACGCTGCTGCATTATTCGTTTTACCTGCCTGATGCAGAGCTTTTGCTTGCCATTGTAATTGGTCAATCATTGGCTGGCTATTAATTCTCGGATGATGGGGAAAGTGTAAATTGAAAAAATGACAAAACATGGTGCATTATGTTATGCATATTTACATCCGTTATAAAACGGTCTGGGAGTTTATAACCGATGATTTATTCAGATAAATAGTTTTGTTAAGTTGTAACTGCATTCGTTGTCAGTTTGTAGGGCACTTACAATTGATCAAGCAGCACATCGAAACCATGGGTTTTAGTTACCGATATTTAGATAGTTAAATGCCGCAAAAAAAGCGACAAAAACGCGTTAACGCTTTTCAAAGTGGTGAAGGGGATGTATTTCTAATCAGCAAAAAAGCGGGCGGTTCAGGTTTAAATTTAACCGCAGCAGACTATGTCATACACATGGATCCTTGGTGGAACCCCGCAGTAGAAGAACCCGCCTCAGATCTCGCCCATAGTATAGGTCAAACCCGACCGGTGACTATCTATAGCCTGATTACCGAAAACACCATAGAAGAAAAAATTGTCGCCTTACACCAGCATAAACGCGACTTAGCAGACAAACTACTAGAGGGCAACGAAGCTGTGACTAAGCTATCGGTAGATGACATGTTGAATCTGCTGAAAGAGACGTCTTAGGTATGATGCATAATGGGCAAAAAAAGTGAGAAAGAGGCGTCTTTAAAAAACATTTTCGTTACATTATGGTGACCAACATGGATAACATGTCAGTTGCTAGTGCTCTCGATATTTTCTGCCTCTTCTAGGCCTGCTAATTTTTCTTTTAACGCCGCCAAATGACTATTGGCTGGATCTGGGTGATTCTCGAGTTTTTTCATCGCGGCGATTAACCACACCTTCGCCGCTGGAGTTTGACCTGATGAAATTAAAGTCTCGCCTATAGTTATTTCTACTATACCTACTTGCCAAGCTTGTGCACTAAAACCTGCGATCTGAATCTTTCGTGCGCGCTCCAAACGAATCATTGCGGACTCATACTGACCTTGGGCTGCTTCATTTTTTGCCAATGACGTGAGTAGAAAAGCCAAGTTGGGATGATTGGGTGGCAGTACGGTCTCAAAAATTGTAAACGCTGTTTGAAGATGGGCTTGTGCACGTTCCCGTTGCTCTATAGCCATATAGATCACCCCCATATTTGCGTTGGTTCTGCCGACCATATCGTGATGTTCACCGAAGGTCGCTTGCCGAATTTCGAGCACTTCTGCGAGCAGTTTTAGGGTTTCTTGGTAGCGTTTTTGTCTATATCTGACGTTGCCCAGATTCTCCTTGAGCATGGCCGTTTCACCATGTTTCTCTCCAAGCTCTTGCGTAGATATGGCGATCGCTTCTTGATAGTACTCGTCTGCATCATCAAAACGTCCTTCAGCCATCGCAATATTTGCATTTAGGTTGAGCGAATACATGATTGAGACCGGTAGGTCGTTTACTTTGCGGCGCAATTCCAATGCTTCTTCGGCATATTGCTTAGCTAAAACATAATTATTAGCAAACGAATCTACTTTCGCTCTATTGTGTAATCCTTCTGCGATAACTGCACCTGATTCGTTTAAGGTTTTGCGTATTTTTAAAGCCTTATCAGCAGACGCTTTTGCGAGGTCGAACTCTCCCATCATTAGGTGAACTTGCACGAGTTGGTCCAACATTGGAACTATCTCCATCGATAGTTCACCCACTCGTTCTTTAGTCAGCGACAATCCTTTGGTGACAGCCTTTTTAGCCTCTTCGTAATCGCCTTGTTCTTGTTTCAGACTACTTATAATACGGTAACTTTCTGCTATATCAGGGTTATTTGGTTCAAGATATTTAATACGAAGAGCCAAGGCATCATTCAGTAAAGGCTTCGCTTTTTCATAATCCTGTAAAGCAAGATAATTCACTCCCACTGTATGCTTAACTGCCGCCTGAGTTACGGGCTGCTTAGCAAAACTTTTTTCAATGTTGACGACACTTTGATCTAGTGCTTCGATTAGTTGAATATCTTTTCTACCGCCGGTATAGGGGTTTGCGGCCTCAAACGTGGATTGCATAAAAGTACTTACCGCTAGCGCTTTCTCGGTTTCCACCTCGGCCCTAGTCCGCTCACGTTCAGCCGCGGTGCGTTGCTGAACTGCTTTTTGCTGTCCTTGCAGAGCTTGCCAACCTAAAAAGCCTGATATAACCATTAAGACTACCGCAGCCACCATCCCCATTGTTGTGCGTTTTGCGACTATTCTCAGCGCATTCGCTTCACGTTGTTGAACTTCCACGAGCTTTTTAGCTTCGTTCAATTCTTTATTGCGAATCTCATTTTCGGATATTCTACACTGGTTTAGATAGGTCCAATCTTCAGGCTTTAAAAACTTAGAAAGGTCATCCCTTTGTTTTATTTCTTCGGCGTCTTCTAATCGGCCTGAATTATGACTTAGCCAATCTTTATTCTTATCATTGGCTTGCCAGTCTCGGCTTGCTCTTTGTATGCTTTCTATAGTGGTTAGTGCCGCAAAATCTTTTGCTAGCCATCCCTGTAATAATCCCCATTGCCTTAGTAACGCTTCATGTGCAGGCTCAACAGTAGTTTGTTTAGTGACTTGATCTAAGTCGGTCGCTAGTAGTCGCTGTGTTATTAGGTGATCAATCATTGGCCTGGCTTCTGCAGGGATCTCAGCAATATTTGCTACGCGGCGCCTGGGTGTTTGACTTTGTGGATCAATTCCCGCTAACCAAGGTATTAAACCGTGACGTAACAGGGTAATAAGTGAGTTTCGGTCGTTCGGTAATAACGGGTCTTTTGCTGCACTATCTAATGCCAGTTCTACTGCTGCTTCTATCGCCCCTTCGATTCCGCCCATTTCCTGATATTCTTTAAGCGTAAGATCGCCGCCACTGCCATATTCTAGGTACAATCTCTCCATGGTAAAGGCTAAAAGAGGCAAGGCATCTTTGTTGCCCCCTTTTTCAATATCTTCCAATATCTGCTGAGTTAAGGCAGCTTCTATTTTGAGTTCTCTATTGCTGCCTTTTAGTCTGGCCGCAGGCCCCTCAATAACGCTGTCATAAGCGCCTTGAGGCATTGGTGATAAACTGAAGGTTTGTTGAGTAATTCCTTCAAGGGCTTTGTAGGTTTGTAATTGTTCAAAACTATCAGAACGAATGGTAAATAGCACCATAACAGGAAGCTCGGTTTGCACTGCTAGTAAGGTCAAAAGATCAAGAAATTGTTTTGATTGTTCTGCGCCTTCTCTTTGAAACAGTTCTTCGCCTTGATCAACTGTAATGACGATAGTTGGATGGCTGTTATTCGTTTCACCCTCTGGGGCCAAAACGCTAGCGTGCTCAGACAATAATATTAGTAACTTAACTAAAGGGGCGATTACAGAGGACCCAGTGGTTTTTTGTTCAAGGCCTTCTGTTTTTTTCGCTTCAGGTCCAATTGAGGATTCAATTGATTTCCTTATTACTGCTCGCGTTACTTTGAGTTGGTGATCTTTCATGGTTTGCTCAAGTGAGTTCAGAAGACCATGCTCACCCCATAAAACCGACTGCTCAGGCCGGATAATGGGTAAAGTTAAAAAGTGTCGTTCGTCGCGACTTAAGCGGGGCAATATTCCGGCACGTAAGAATGAGGATTTACCCGCTCCCGATGCACCTAAAATGACCATAAATCGAGGTGATGGCTTGCTGCGTAATTCTCTGAGTTTGGACAATAGTTCGTTGATGGGGGCTGCCCGACCAAAAAATATGCCCGCATCTACTGATTCAAGTGGGGCCATTCCTCGGTAAGGCGAACGTTCCGAATCGTTCTTTGGTGGCCATTCGTAAAACAGGGGATCAAGTCCAGCTTTGAGTAAACCTACTTTAAGCCGGGCCAGACCTGAATGAGAAAAATAAACGTGCTGCTCTTTACCTGAATCTGGATGGATAACTCTAGAAACTTCATGATCATTTCCTGTTGCCAGATTAACTAGTTGCCAAGTTTCAGTTAACTCCTGCGGCAAAGTGGCCACAGGTATGTCTTCAATGAGTAATCCTATGATCCTCTTGTTTAGCCGATGAGCCAATCGAAATTCTTTGCGACACCACTGCGATTCAAGCCAAGATTGGCTTACACAAAATAAAACTGCATCACATCGATTGGCAGCTTCATGAAGCGCGCGCTCCCAGCGTTGCCCAGCAACAATGCCTCTTTCAGGATCAAGATCCAAAAAAACATCATCCCAGCCTTGCTGCATCAGCCAGTCTTTTAGTGCGATCGACTCGAAATCATTCTTGCTAGAATGACTTATGAACAGGTATGACATAAAGAGCTTCCATTACATTCTTTTGTCTAAGGCCATTTGTATACATTGTCTAACTGACAAAAATTAAGTAGGACAAGACTTCTTTACTGGCGAGGATTATATATAAATCATATATTTCGTTAAAAGTCGACAACATTGTTCACGAAATAATTTGTGAACGATGTTGGGTCACTTATTCCAAGTTCAAACCGATCAGACGTTTTTGCAATTATGAATTTTGACATTCGGTTACATCTGGTTCGGTAGCTGTTTTTGCTTTTTTATCAACATGCTGGTCACTTGAAATAAAAAGCGTTCATGTAAAAGTTTCTGCTAAATTATAAAATTAATAAGGCATCTGATTATCCATTTCAGCTTGGCGACTTGCCAGTTTTAAAACCCGTTGATGGCGCTAATAAGCTTACAAAGTGAGACTGCGCAATAAAAATAACGTCCTTTTTAAGTGTATTATGTATAGCCTGCACATACGCAATATAGCAGCTAGGAATGGATGGCTACATTAGCTAAAGAGTTCGAACAGCCTTGTTAAAGTTTGGTGATCTTGAATAACTTTATTTTACTCGGTCATCTTTTAGTTAATTGCATTCTTAGTTTACTTGTATTTGGTAAGCATTCATTTTATGTAATTGCAACCATGCAGCATTTTCGTTCAGTGCTTCAACACCGATGGTTTTTATCACTTTTTGATATACCGCAAGATGTTGCTCCCGCTCCTGGCCCTGAACACTTTGCATATCCAACAATGTCATTCTATTCAATGCTTGCTGAAAGAAGTAACCCGTTCTCAAATAACGCTGACTTAACTCCTCATAACCCATTTGCGTTGCAAATGTATTCACCAACGCTGAACTGATAAATGCCAAAGCAATAATGATGAACAGCACGGGGTTAGTAGGCACCGTGAGCAGTTCCAATTGAATATTTACTGCACTAAACAACATCAATAGCATTGCAAGTACAAAAAACACCAATGATAAATTTTTGTATTGCGTTGATTTAGTTAACAGTTGGGCAGCCCGGCCCCTTTCCCCCCGTTGACCATAAAAATAGTTACGTTGATCGACAATCCATTGTTTTTTAACAAATTCGACATCATGGCTTTTAGGGTCTGGTATGGAAAACATTAACTTGTTGAGATTGTCTACGATCCAGTCCATCTCATACAGTTTGGTGGTGCGATAGTTTTTTGCGGAATGCTCTGAGATCCCGGCAATATGCCAGAATATCTGGACCCGAAGATCTTCCGCAAACACTCGCCACTCAACAAATTGTTCTTCTTTTGAATCTGTGCCGACAAAAAACATGCGATAAATAGCGATCACGATCAAAACTAACACCATATGTACAATAAACCAGCTGACTGTTGCATACAGTCCCACATATATTTGCTGCGCAATAATGGCTAAAAATGACAATACGGTAATCAATTTTAATGCCCTGACACGCTTCTTCTGTCCGGCTTGTGCCAAACAGTCTGCAATACTGTAAACATCTATTAGTTTGCTGATGCTATCAAATCGACTCATGTTCTCAACCGATCTCAGCATGTAGGCAATACTTTTGTCCTTGTCCTGTTGAGAGATGAACGAGGCTTCAAGATTAAAACGTTCTGTTTTGCACAGTAAGTCCTTCAAAATAGCGTCGTCCTGATTACCTGCAATCGGTAACGTTTTCCAGGTGCCGATACACGACGTTGAAGAGATGGTGTCAGGTAAGATGCTATGCCTAGTGCGATTGGAGACTAACCATTTGCAATAAGTCTTGTTGGGTTTAGAAAACAGCAGACTGGACTCATCCATAATTCCCTTTACACACATTTTTACCACATCGGCTGTGCCGCCGGGCAATGTTGTGATGGTGTCAATACCTGTGTTCATATCAATCACGCCATCCCACAGCGCAAACATTATATCAGCGCAACTCACAAGGGTTCTGCCCAAAGCTATATAGCCTTGGTCTCTTGGGGCATCGACATTTGTCTGACAGATTTTTATTTCACTGCATTGCTGTAATAAGCGGTTAAATTCGGCCAACGCTTCAGGGCGTCTGAAGTCTTTTTGGTACTCGCTTACTTCAAATGGAAGCACCGCAATCACGTTAAACTTTTGACTAAGCGCCACATTTGCCACTAATTGATCCGCCCCCTCAGCTAAACCACATAATACGTTGATAGTGGTGTTTGGATAGCGTCTTTGCATGTCATTCAGTTCTTTGGCAATTGCAGATTCTAATGCAAGACGGTCATGAGGGGGAATATCGCGATGTCCGGTTACGCCTATATTTAATGGCAATGCAGATGTCATCGTTGATCTGATCCTTATTGATTGGAATAAACATAAATTTAATTCAGTATGAATTATGCGCGATACATACGCAAAATCAAACTCCGAAACCTGCTACCTATGGATTTTAGTCAGTCGATTACATAAAGACCAGCGAACGGCGTTTGAATACCATCTTTGCTCTCAAAAAGATTAAAATCAGCATTAGCACGTCAGCTAATAGGCAGCTTTTGGCTTAAACCAAGGCAGCTCAACGGCTCGATGAGCCGCCTTGGCTTCAATGAATGTTGTAAACAAAGGCAAAAATTGGCATTTACTACCTTGTTAGGTTGAATGCTAATTAATCCACTTAAAGAAATGTAAAGTCACGCACTTTTGTTAGGTTGCCCAATCCAACCTAAATACCTTGCTAATCTTCTGTTGATTGAGACAATCGTACTCAGAAATTTATTTACTTTATATAAAACCGATGCAATCAAAACCATTTAATACTTTACGTCAACACTTTCCATTTTTCTGCAACCCAAACTCACAGAACTGTGTGTATCTGGATAGCGCAGCTACCAGTCAAAAATTGCAGTCTGTTATCGATATTATGCAACAGTACTACCAAGAGCATGCGGTGAATGTGCATCGCTCTAGTCATCAGATGGCTGCCAATGTCACTGAGCAGTTTGAACAGTCGCGCAGGACTATTCAACATTTTATTGGTGCCAATAGTCACAAAGAAATTGTGTGGACTAAAGGGGCGACGGAAAGCATTAACCTTATAGCCAGTGGGTTGTCTAAAAGTGTTTTTAAAGCAGGTGACAGTATTCTAATATCAGCCCTAGAGCATCACGCTA
>Ga0307492_10001385_pt1 | contig 10049 bp, 9 predicted proteins | sample SI3LmetaG_FD_202365 | JGI IMG/M metagenome (GOLD analysis project Ga0307492, IMG submission 202365) | Sea-ice brine microbial communities from Beaufort Sea near Barrow, Alaska, United States - SI3L | ecosystem: Environmental > Aquatic > Marine > Coastal | place: USA: Alaska | collected 2017-05-06
ATGTCTAATTAATAATTAATTAGCGGTTATATTAATTTAACTACAGAATGCATATTGCATTTTAACAAATATAAATCAACTTACTACGGCTTTATTGTCTGCCCTATATTTTAATGAGGCCAACGCCTATCAAGTATTGAAGGAAACACCAGATATTTATTTCAAAACATAAATAAATAAAAAATCCTACCAAAAAAAATTAGACACCTACATCATCACTTTGTAGAATAGCTTAATTGATTGATGCTTAGCGCAGCAAATATGTAAGAATAATACTATGCTTAGACTTTCCGTATAGGAAATAACCTACCCCTTAACATCGAGCGCATCCCGCAGCCCATTACCAATCATCATAAAGGCAGTGACTAAACTCATAATAGCCACTCCAGGTATCAAAGCAAGAAAAGGCTTTCCAAGAATGATATAACTGTAATGGTCTTTAATGATACCACCCCAACTGGGCATTGGTGGCTGTGCGCCTATCCCTAGAAAACTAAGACCGCTTTCTATGAGAATAGCTCCCGCAAAGTTCGCCGCACTTATAATGATTACAGGCGCTAAGCAATTAGGTAAAATATGTTTTGTGATAATTCTAAAATCTTTGAAACCCAAAGCTCGAGCTGCAGTGACATATTGTTGCTCTTTCATACTCAGCACCTGCCCGCGTACCACTCTCGCCACTTCTACCCACATGGTGAGGCCCACGGCGACAAATACTTGCCAGAAGCCTTTACCCAATGCTAACGTTATCGCTATTACTAATAACAAAGTCGGTATAGACCAAGTCACATTGATGACCCACATTATAGCGGCATCAATCTTACCGCCATAATAGCCCGCAACTGCCCCCATTGTAACTCCTATAATTAAGGAGATAAACACGGCAACAAAGCCAATGGCTAATGAAATACGAATCCCAACTAACATCCTACTCAATAAATCGCGGCCATATTTGTCTGTCCCTAAGTAGAAGTTTTGTTGCTTGATATACTTTGATACTATTTGATCTCCAGAGGTTGCCTTCGGAAACGAGCTGAATTTGTAAACGGCTTCTATTCCTTCAAGATTTCCTTCTGTGAAGGGTGTGATACTAATTCCAGATTCTGTGACGCGATAGGAAGAAATAGGCAGCTCTGTTTCTGTGTTATCTTTTCCGAAGAAAAAAGAGGCAAAGGTGTTCTCTTTTTCTATCTCTGAAGGTATAGTGAGCATCTGCACCTCAAAACCTGGCGACCTGCTACTGATAGAAAGATGCATTTGATTTGCGTTCTTAGAATCGTCTGGTGCCAAGGCGTACGCAAACACCGCAACAAAAAAACACAAAACCAAAAACCAAAAACTAAAAACGCCCCAAAAATTCTTCTTGAATTTCTGGAGCGCTAATGAAGTTAATGAGGTTGCGTTTTTCACCTCACAAAGCTACTTAATTTTTTATTTCGGTAACCTTGTTCTTTCTAATGTTATTCAACTTTAAATCTTGTAGGACGTTTACAGCTTCTTCTACATAAATATCTTTTGCAAGACTCTTGTGCCATCGCTTGCGCTTTTCTCTTAAAGTGGTGTCTTGTTTCATCAGTTCCATTTCAAAAGGTAAAGAACGGTAACTCATTTTATTGTCATACTTATTGATGGCTTCAAATTTTTCGCCCTCCTTAATACGGGCTTCGATTTCACTTTTGTATTCCGTAAAATTAAGCGTTACTTCCATCTCGTCTCTACGTTTCTGAATCCAATGTGCGTTTTCATCAATAAGGGCAAGTTGCTCACTCAACGCCATACGTGCTTTGCTTTTCGCAATAGCAGCGTCAAAATCTATATACCCATCAAAAACATCATAGTTTGCAGGTTCTATTTTATCATACGGCAAAGGGTTGTCATAATCACGTTCTCCTATATCTATATAACTGTATCGATCTGGCATCACAACATCACTCTTCACTCCTTCAAGTTGCGTAGAACCACCGTTTACTCTGTAAAATTTTTGGGTGGTAATTTTTAAGGCACCTATGTCGCCAACGTCACTGTTACGTAACCATTGATTAAGATCTACCACATTTTGCACCGTACCTTTACCATAACTTTGCTTACTACCCAAGATGATTGCTCTCTTATAGTCTTGCATCGCAGCGGCTAATATCTCTGACGCAGAAGCAGAAAGCTCGTTTACTAAAACCACTAAAGGGCCGTCCCAAGTTATACTCTCATCTGTATCTTCAAGCACTTCTTTATTTTTCCCGCTAGATGCTACTTGCACTACAGGTCCTTCTTTAATAAATAATCCCGAAATCTCAACCGCGGTTCTTAGTGATCCACCTCCATTATCACGAAGGTCTAAGACAAGGCCTTCGATCCCTTCTTCTTTAAGGCGTTCTATTTCTTTTTTAACATCACTTGCTGCGTTACGCTTGGCATAATCTTCCATGTCAAAATAGAACTGAGGAAGGTTCACTAGACCAAAGGTCTTATCCTCTTTTTCTATAACAGTAGATTTTGCATAGGTTTCTTCTAGCTCTACCACATCACGTGTGATAATCTCTTCATCTATAGTGCCGTCTACACGCTTAATCGTTAAAATCACCTTCGTGCCTTTAGGACCTTTTATTAGCTTAATGGCATCGTCTATGCGCATCCCTACTATACTCACGGCTTCTTCTTCATCTTCTTGACGCACTTTAACTATCGCATCTCCTACATCCATATGCTCACCGCGCCACACTGGACCACCACTAATTACTTCTGTAATCGTTATGTAATCATTTTTCTTTTGTAACCTCGCCCCTATTCCTTCTAGTTTTCCACTCATTCTTAAATCAAAACGATCTCTGTCTGGTGGCGCAAAATAATTTGTGTGCGGGTCAAATTGCTCTACGATCGTATTTAAGAAAATAGCAAAATAATCTTTACGTTCTAAGTCGTCCGTAAATTCAAAATATTCATCAAGTGACGTCAAAGTAGACTTTCGTGATTTTTTTTCTATTTCTTTTTCAGTACGAACCGTAAAACTTTCGTCCGTCTTTATTTTTTCTTGGTCTTCCTCATTTAGATCATAGTAGCCTGATATCGTTGAAAACTTTAACTGCATTCTCCATCGCTCCTTTAATTGCTTTTTATCTGTCACATACTCCGTATTATCATAATCTACATTGATCGCTTCCTTCTCGTTGTAGTCAAATGGGTTCTTTAATACTTCTGCATACATTTTTCTCGCTTCATTCTGGCGTTCTATAAAACGTGAGTAAACTGCATTAAAGAATGTCAAATCTTTTGCAAGCAATTGATCATCAATATCAAATTTGTATTGTTCAAACCCTGCAATATCGCTGGCTAAAAAATATCTTTTTATTGGGTCTAGCCCATCAATGAAGTTATTGAATATAGATTCTGAAAAGGCATCATCCATCTGTGCTGGACTATAGTGCCCTTTCTCCAACACATATGAAATAAGGTCTAATAATAACTTATCTTTATCCGGATCTTGAAACTCTTTTGTGGTAAAACTGCAAGATGCCGCTGCCACAAAAGCAGCAAGAAATAATACTTTAAAATTTTTTTTCACAATACGCATAAGTCTCTTCATTTAAGTATGGACTAAATTATGCATAAAAACCGTGCCATCAGGAAGATTAGGGTTTAAAGTTTTGTTAATCCGAAATTTTCAACCCTCATCAAGGTCTTCGTTAATGATGACGAAGTGAAAGGGGTTAGCATTTCAGAATTGCCTGTAATAATTGTATTTTTGTGATTAAACCATCATTAAAATGTCAAAAAAGAAACCCCTTATCTTAGTAACTAACGACGATGGTATCACAGCCCCAGGTATTCGGGCGCTCATTGAAGTGATGAATACGATAGGCGACGTGGTCGTTGTAGCCCCAGATGCGCCACAAAGCGCTATGGGTCATGCCATCACAATTAATGATATTTTATATTGTAATAAAGTGAAAGTTGTTGACGGGCAACCCCAAACAGAATATAGCTGCAGTGGAACACCTGTAGACTGCGTCAAACTGGCGGTAAACGAGTTATTAGACCGTAAGCCTGATCTTTGTGTAAGCGGTGTAAACCACGGAAGCAATAGCTCTATTAATGTGATTTATAGCGGAACAATGAGCGCAGCCGTAGAAGCGGGAACGATTGGAATTCCTGCCATTGGATTTTCATTATTGGATTATTCTCTAGAAGCTGATTTTGAACCAGCAAAAAAATATATCGAATTAATGGTCCGACAATGCCTAGATAATGGCTTGCCAGAAGGAGTAGTCTTAAATGTAAACTTTCCGAAGTTATCTGCTAGCAAGATAAAAGGTATCAGGGTTTGCAGACAGGCAAATGCACACTGGGAAGAGAAATTTGACAAACGAACAAACCCACTAGGTCGTGATTATTATTGGCTTACTGGAGAATTTATAAACAAAGATAAAGGCGAAGACACAGACGAGTGGGCGCTGGAGCACGGCTATGTTTCTGTGGTTCCCGTACAGTACGACCTCACAGCACATCACGCCATACAAACAATTAACACCTGGGATCTGTAATGCAAAAAAGTAATAAAGAAATATTTATTGGAATAGGAATCGGGATCGTCGCAAACCTGATAGGAAGTTATCTGTACATTTATTTTTTCTCAAAATACAGCGTAGACACTACCTGGGATTTAATCATTAAAGAAGACCTCTTAGGCAGTATTATTGCACTTGGAGCCATTTTAAATTTGATTGCCTTTTTCTTATTACTGAAAAAAAATCGAGTACTTCGAGCTAGAGGTGTTTTGATTGCCACCCTAGGTGCAGCGATTTTAGTCTTGATATCAAAATTTTTATAGATGAAATATTACCTCATAGCCGGCGAAGCTTCTGGAGACCTACACGGGGCCAACCTGATGAAGGCACTTAAGGTGCAAGATTCTGAAGCAGAATTTAGGTTTTGGGGCGGTGACTTAATGCAAGCACAAGGCGGTACGATGGTTAAACATTATCGCGAACTCGCCTTTATGGGTTTTGCAGAAGTGATATTAAATCTGGGGACAATTCTTAAAAACATAACCCTTTGTAAAAAAGATATTGCTGGATTTAAACCAGACCGAATTATCTTTATTGACTATCCTGGCTTTAATCTTAGGATTGCAAAATGGGCAAAACTACAAAGTTTTAATACTCATTATTATATTTCTCCACAAATCTGGGCGTGGAAAGAAGGACGCATTAAAGGCATTAAACAAGCGGTGGACGAGATGTATGTCATTCTCCCATTTGAAAAAGATTTTTACGAGAAAAAACATAATTTTCCAGTACACTTTGTGGGACACCCGCTTATTGATGCCATTGCAGATAGGGGCCCTATTAATCCGAAGGTCTTTAAAAAGGAACACGGCCTGGATGATAAACCTATCATTGCTTTATTGCCAGGAAGTAGAAAGCAAGAGATAGAAAAAATGCTGTCTGTAATGCTGGCAGTAACTAAAGATTTCCCTGAATATCAATTTGTCATTGCAGGAGCACCTAGCCAAACGAAGGTGTATTACAAAACCTTTATCAAACAAAACAACGTGCGTTTTGTAGCTAACAAAACCTACGATTTACTTTCGGTGAGCCACGCTGCTTTAGTGACTTCTGGAACGGCGACATTAGAAACTGCTTTATTCAAGATTCCACAAGTGGTCTGCTACAAAGGAAGCAGGGTTTCCTATGAGATTGCAAAGCGTGTGATTAAATTAAAATACATCTCATTAGTAAACCTTATTCTCGATAAGGAAGTGGTGACAGAGTTGATCCAAACAGAATTTAATACGAAGCGCCTCAAAGAAGAACTCACTAAAATCTTAGATGAGTATCAACGAGCTACCTTGTTTTTAGAGTACTATGACTTGGAGAAAAAACTAGGTGGTAAAGGAGCGAGTAGGAAAACTGCTGAGTTGATTAGTAAGAAATAACTTAAATTGCAGTAAAGTCGCCAGACGCTACAACATTGCATCTATGAAAAACATTGTTTCCCTGCTGCTACTCCTCCTATTCCTTAGTTCTTGTGGTTCTAAAAAGTCAGTGCCTCGTAAAAATAGAGCCATTACTTCTTCTGAAATAAAAACACCTTCTTCCTCTAAACAAATAGACAACATCATTGATGATGCCATGCGATACGAAGGAACCCGCTATAAATATGGAGGCACCACAAGAAGCGGGATGGATTGTTCTGGATTAGTGTATGTCGTATTCAAAGAAAACAATATTGCTTTGCCACGAGTTTCCCGTGACATGGCAAAGAGAGGTACTAAAGTAGTACTCAAAAAAGCAAAAGAAGGAGATCTTTTATTCTTCCAGACCAATAAGAATAGAAATGTGATTAATCATGTGGGGTTGGTTACTTCTGTAAAAGGAGATGTTATAACTTTTATACATAGCTCTACTTCCCGGGGCGTCATTGTTTCTACGATGGATGAAAATTATTGGAAAGGTGCCTTTGTTGCAGTGAGACGTATCATTTAATTGTCTACATTGTGCTAAATCGTTCATATAGAACGTCTTTGGCATCTATGAAATTTATCAACTATCCCATTATCAAGTTTTCGTTTTGCTTGACGCTTGGTGTTTTAGTTGCACATTATTTTGGTGATTACTTTAAAGCACCACTTTACATACTCCTTATTCTTCCTGCTATAATTGCTATTCTTTGGCTGATTGCGCGCAAAAAATTATTTCAAAATGCACTGTTCGGAATTGTAACTTATCTTTCTTTTATCAGCATTGGGTACATCAACTATCAAAACCGGTTACCAGAAAACACGACCAGTCATTATCTTCATGTGGCTGCCATAGACAGCCCCCATTTTCTCGAACTCAAAATAGTTGAAGAACTCAAGCCCGACACCTATAACCACAAGTATATAGCTACGCTGCAGCGCTTAGACAACAAAGCTGTAAATGGAGACTTGTTGATTCTCATTAAAAAAGACTCCGTCGTTCAAGCCCTTCAAATAGATGACTTAGTGCTCATCAATAAAAGAATCGAAGCTATTCGTGCGCCACAAAATCCACATCAGTTTGATTATGCTGCTTATATGCGAACCTTGGGTATTTATGGTCAAATAAGAAGTCTGCCTTCGGAAATTATAATGCGTGAAAAAGGCGCAACCACCATTACAGGATTTGCAGAAGGAATACGAAGTCACATCATAGCCAAGCTGAAACAATCTCCCATTGGTGATGAAGAACGTGCCATTGTTCAAGCTTTATTATTAGGACAAAAAAACGAAATAAGTAAAGAAACTTTTAACGACTACGCTGCGGCAGGAGCGATTCATATTCTTGCTGTATCTGGTCTGCACGTAGGTATTATCTATTTTATACTATTAGCCGTGTTTTCACCATTCCGTCGTTTTACATATGGACGCCAAATACAAAGTATATGCATCGTGATTTGCCTTATTATTTTTGCAATTATCACTGGTTTATCACCTTCTGTGACGAGGGCAGTGACGATGTTTAGTTTTTTGGCATTTGCAGGATTACTTAACAGACAGACCGGAACCATAAATACACTTGCCCTTTCTTATTTGGCACTGCTACTATGTAACCCATTTTGGATTTTTCACGTAGGTTTTCAGCTGAGCTACCTTGCCGTGTTTTTCATTGTATGGATGCAACCCTTACTTAGAGACCTTATCTCTACCCCCAACTATCTAGGCAGAAAAATATGGGGAATCGTTACTGTGACCATCACAGCTCAATTAGGATTACTACCCTTGAGTCTGTACTATTTTCATCAATTCCCAGGTTTATTTATTATCACCAATGTGGTCATCCTTCCATTTCTTGGGTTGCTACTTGGCGCAGGGATTGTCATTATTGTTTTATCACTTATCAATATGCTGCCAGATTGGATGGCAGAAATATTCAGTGCTATCGTTAAGGCTCTAAATGATTTCATTGCTTGGATTGCCGCCCAAGAAGATTTTCTGTTTCAGGATATACCCTTTTCTATCTTTAAGGTATTTGGGACCTATTTCGTGATTATCGCTGTGGTGTTACTTTGGAAGAAGTTCAATTTTAAGAGAGTTGTGATTGCTTTAGGAAGCATTGCTATATTGATTTCGATCTTTAGCTATGATCGATGGAAAAGTACAGATAGTGAATTGGTCATATTTCAGAAGAGTAGAAAAACTTTGATTGCCGCAAAGCAAGACCGAAAATTGTTTGTCTTTAGCTCAGACACTGCGCAAGCTATTTTTAATTCTTATCCATTGAAGTCTTATAAGACAAGAGTGGAAGTTGGGACATTTCAGCAAGAAGGAGTGCCTGATTATTTTATGTTCAATGGGCAAAGCTTTGTAATTATTGATAGCACGAGTGTATATCCTAAACTGTATCCTATTGATTACTTAGTGCTCACAGAAAGTCCTAAAATACATCTTGAACGCGCGCTCGACAGCTTGCAACCACGCCAAGTAATTGCTGACGGTAGTAATTACACTACCTATGTGAATAGATGGCGAACTACGTGCTTAAAACGAAAAATCCCTTTTCACCATACGGGCGAAAAGGGAGCTTTTATCATAGAGTAGTCGTGTTATTTACGTCTCTTTCCTTCTTTAAACTTGTACTTAAATTCTTTATGGTAGTCCTGCCATTTTTGCGCTGTGGTCACGTCTAGATATTCATCTGACGCAATCATCTTTAAATATACTTCCAGTTGTTTTGGTGTTTTATATCCCGGTACGGCTTGGATTAATGTACCATTATCTTCAAAGAAAACAATGCTTGGATATCCTTGCAGTTTTAATGCATCTGCAAAAAAATGTGTCGCATTTCTTCCTCTTCTTCCTTCTTGATAGTTGGGGTTTGTATATGTAAAACCGTCGTGAGTAATAGACTCCGTTCCTTCTGCGTTAAACTTTACAGCATAATAATTTTTGTTGATGTAATCAATCACATCTGGATTACTAAACGTGTTTTTGTCTAACAATTTACAAGGGCCACACCAGACGGTGTAGACATCCATCATTATCTTTTTTGGTGTATCTATTTGAGCCGCAAGCGCCTCATCCATGGTCACCCAATTTATTTTTTGCGCTGATATCGTTGCAGTACAAAATACTACAAACACTAAAAGAATCTGTTTCTTCATAATTGATTTCATTAATTGTTAACCCTACTTTACTTTAAATGTTGGCTTAAAGCTTAGGGTATACTTATTAAAGTCTTCTTGTGTTTTAACTGCTTTGTAGTCACCTTCTGCAAAAAGCTTGAGGTATAATTCTAATTGCTGTGGTTTTCTATAGCTTTTTACTGTGGTGAGCACTTCACTTTCTTTACTGATAAAGACAACCGTTGGATATGCTCTTACACCCACGTGGCGCGTAAACTGGTGTACACTATTACGTCGAGTAGCCTTTGCAGGGTCGTAATTAGGGTTTGAGAAGTCCTTATCATTAAATCGTACTTGCTCATCTCCTTCTGCATTAAACTTTACTGCATAATAGTTCTCATTAATATAATCTGCTACATCTGCATTACTAAAAGTATCACGATCCATCATTTTACACGGGCCGCACCATTTGGTATACATATCTACAAAAATAAGTCGTGGCTCCTTCTCTTGTGCCGCTAGGGCGTCGTTCATAGACATCCAATTTATCTTCTGAGCAGACGTCACGCCTGTCACCAAAACCAAGGCAATCAATACTATACGTTGTAACATAAAATAGTTTTTATGAACTTGTTTAAACGAGTTCAGTGTGTTAAAGCAAAAAACGTTCCACAAAAAGGGAACGTTTTTTATTTAAAATAATTGTGTAATTAACGGATGCCGTGCATCTTCTTTATTAGCATTTTGTTTAAAAGCAACATGATAACCCCAGCTCCAATAGGAATCAAAGTAAATATCATAAAGAAGTAAGACAGTCCTTTTTCTTCAAGAATAGGATCCATATAACTACCCGTAATACCTGCGGCTGTATTTGCAATAAAGTTTGCTACAAACCATACTCCAAACATTAAACCTACCAGTTTAACAGGAGCTAACTTACTTACATAAGAAAGTCCTACTGGTGATACACA
>Ga0307492_10001386_pt1 | contig 10043 bp, 10 predicted proteins | sample SI3LmetaG_FD_202365 | JGI IMG/M metagenome (GOLD analysis project Ga0307492, IMG submission 202365) | Sea-ice brine microbial communities from Beaufort Sea near Barrow, Alaska, United States - SI3L | ecosystem: Environmental > Aquatic > Marine > Coastal | place: USA: Alaska | collected 2017-05-06
GTTTGGGGGTCATGCATAGTCTCCTGAAAAGGGGTGAAGAAAAGGTGGGAGGTCAGGCCAGCGCGGGTGCAACCAAGTGCAACCGGCGCTCGCGCTCGTAGGGAAACACGTCGTGCACATGGCCGGCTGCGATGCGCGCTTTGTGCTGCTGCCAAAAGCCGGGTTCGAGCAGATCGGCATGGTGCTGCATGAACACAGCCCGCACGCGGGGGTTGCCCAGCAGAAAGGGGCCGAAGGTCTCGGGAAACACGTCGTTCTTGGCCACGCTGTACCAGACCTCGCCCGACATCTCGTCTTCCTCGTTGTGCGCCTGGGGCACTTTGCGGAAGTTGCAGTCGGTGATGTATTCGATTTCGTCGTAATCGTAGAACACCACCTTGTTGTGGCGGGTGATGCCGAAATTTTTCCACAGCATGTCGCCAGGAAAGATGTTGGCCGCCACCAGGTCTTTGATCGCGTTGCCGTATTCGACCACCGCGCGGGTGAGCTGGGCGTTGGCCAGCGGGTCTTCCGCGTGGTCTTTCAGCGTGTCGAAGGCTTCCTGCAGGTAGAGGTTGAGCGGGATCATGCGGCGCTCGATGTAGACGTGTTTGAGCACCACTTCGATTGTGCCGTCGCCATCGCGGTCGCTGATCTCCAGCTGGCTGGGTGCGAATTTTTCGATCTCGGCGATCAGCTCGTCGGTGAAACGCTCGCGCGGAAAACCCACCTCGGAGAACTCCAGCGTGTCGGCCATGCGGCCCACGCGGTCGTGGCGCTTGACGAGCTGGTACTTGTCTCGGATGCGCTCGCGGGTGGTGTCTTTCTGCGGCGGGTAGTAATCTTTGATGACCTTGAACACAAATGGAAAGCTCGGCAGATCGAACACCAGCATCACCATGCCTTTGATGCCGGGTGCGATGCGGAATTTGTCGGTGGAATGCCGCATGTGAAACAGAAAGTCGCGGTAGAACAGCGTCTTGCCTTGCTTGGCCAAGCCGAGTGCGTTGTAGAACTCGGCGCGCGGTTTGCGCGGCATCATGCTGCGCAGGAACTGCACATAGGCGCTGGGGTATTCCATGTCGACCATGAAATAGGCGCGCGCAAACGAGAACACCAGCAGCAAATCGTCTTCGCCAAAGAGTGCAGCATCGATCACCAGCTGGCCGGCTGCGGATGAACCGACGGTGGGGCTGTTGGACGCGGACTCAGCGAGCTCCGCCTGCTCCTGCTTGTGCAGCACCGGCAGCGCAAACGGCACCTCCTGAAAGCCATTGATGATCTTGCCCACGATGTAGGCGCCCTTGTTGCGAAAGAACAGGCCCGAGAGCGCCTGAAACTGGAAATTGGCGCGCAGCTTCACATGGTCGAAGTGGCTGCGCATGGCACGCAGCACCAGCGCAGCGTCGCGCGCGAGGTCTTCAAACGGCACGCGCAGATCGAAATCCTGAACCATCCGCAGCACCTCAGCCTGCATGTTGTGAGCCGTGGGGTAGTAGCAGCGGTAGGTGGGCAGTGCGCCGGGTTCTTCGATCTCCATGTACTCGGTGGACACAGCAGGCCGCACGAAGATGAAGTCGTTCTGGAAGTAGGCGCGCTGCAAGATTTTGGTGGTCACCGAATTGAAAAAAGTCTCAGCCAGTTCGGGCTGGTGGTGGTTCACCAGCAGGCCGATGTAGTGAAGTTTGACCTGCTCCCACACCGCCATCGGCTGCGCTTGAGCGCCAAACTCTTTCGTCAGTCGCTTCACGCATTCGTTGACCCGCAGGTCGTAGAACTCGATGCGCTCGCGCTGCGCGCGCTGCTGGCCGCGCCAGTCACAGGTCTCGAAGCGGTGCTTGGCGCGCGCCGACTCGGTGCGAAACAGCCGGTAGTGGCGGTTGAAACCGTCGAGCATGGCCTTGGCAATGTCATAAGCCACGCTGGAATCGAGGCGCTGGGGGGAGGTCTTGTTCATGCGGTCCCTCGTTGGCAAACCCTGGGGCTTGGATCAAGCGACGCGAAAGCGCAGTGCGCAGGTAAGCGTTGGCCGCTCAGTGCCGCTCGCGCTGCGCCACCTCGGCCACCGCACGGGTGTGGGTCTCGGCCAGCACGTCTTCGCCCTGGATCACCATGTGCAGATCTTGCAGCAAGCCATCGCTCAGGCCATAGACCCAGCCGTGCAGGGTGAGCACTTGCCCGCGCACCCAGGCGTCTTGCACCACCGTGGTCTGCGCCACGTTCATCACCTGCTCAATCACGTTGAGCTCACACAGCGCGTCCAGGCGGTGCCGCTCGTCGAGCGCAGCGAGCAGACTGGCATGGCGGTCGCGCACGTCTTTGATGTGACGCAACCAGTTGTCGGCCAGACCCACGCGGGTGTTGTACAGCGCGGCTTTCACGCCAGCGCAGCCAAAGTGACCCACCACCATCAGGTGTTCGACCTTGAGCTGGTCGACCGCAAACTGGATGGTGGAGAGGCAATTGAGATCGGTCGGTACCACCACGTTGGCGATGTTGCGGTGAACGAAGACCTCACCCGGCTCCAGGCCGGTGATCTGGTTCGCCGGCACCCGGCTGTCAGAGCAGCCGATCCACATGTAGCGGGGAGTCTGCTGTTGCGAAAGTCCAGTGAAAAACCCTGGCCGCTGGGTCTCCATCTGGGTTGCCCAGGTTCGGTTGTGGTCCAACAGGTGGCGCAGTGGCATGACTCAGTACCCGCTCACATGGTCTCGGCAAACAGCTCACGCCCGATCAGCATGCGGCGGATTTCACTGGTACCCGCGCCGATCTCGTACAGCTTGGCATCGCGCCACAGGCGACCCAGCGGGTACTCGTTGATGTAGCCGTTGCCGCCAAAAATCTGAATGCCTTCGCCCGCCATCCAGGTGGCTTTCTCTGCCGTCCACAAAATGACCGAAGCGCAGTCTTTGCGCACCTGGCGCACGTGTTCGCTGCCCAGCAGGTCGAGGTTTTTGGCCACGGTGTAAGCAAACGCGCGCGCCGCCTGGTGCACGGTGTACATGTCGGCCACCTTGCCCTGGATCAGCTGGAACTCCCCGATGCTTTGCCCGAACTGCTTGCGGTCGTGGATGTAGGGAATGATGTTGTCCATCACCGACTGCATGATGCCCAGCGGCCCGCCGGAGAGCACGGCGCGCTCGTAGTCCAGCCCGCTCATCAGCACCTTGGCGCCCATGTTGAGCCCGCCCAGGATGTTCTCGGCGGGTACCTCCACGTTCTGGAACACCAGTTCGCCGGTGTGGCTGCCGCGCATGCCGAGCTTGTCGAGTTTCTGCGCGATGCTGAAACCGGGCATGCCCTTCTCGATGAGAAAAGCCGTGACGCCGCGCGCGCCCAGCTCGGGTTCGCTCTTGGCGTAGACCACCAGGGTGTGGGCATCGGGGCCGTTGGTGATCCACATCTTGTTGCCGTTGAGCAGGTAATAACCCCCCTTGTCTTCGGCTTTGAGCTTCATGCTGATCACGTCCGATCCGGCGCCCGGTTCGCTCATGGCGAGTGCGCCCACATGCTCGCCGCTGATCAGCTTGGGGAGGTACTTCACCTTCTGCGCCGCCGTGCCGTTGCGGTTGATCTGGTTCACACACAGGTTGGAATGCGCGCCATAAGAGAGACCCACCGACGCGCTGGCGCGGCTGATTTCTTCCATCGCCACCATGTGCGCCAGGTAGCCCATGCCGGCACCGCCATCTGCCTCGGGCACGGTGATCCCCAGCACGCCCAGATCGCCCATCTTGCGCCAGAGGTCCATCGGAAACTGGTCGCTGCGGTCAATCTCTTCGGCACGCGGGGCAATCTCGGCTTGCGAAAAATTGCGCACCGCGTCGCGCAGGGCATCGATGTCTTCACCGAGCTGGAAGTTGAGGCCGGGCAGGTTGGTCATGGGTTGTCTCCTCTGTGATGTTGAATCAGTAAGTTTTGGGCACGGGCACCAGCGTCTGCTGCATCACCGCGCAGTCCGAGCGCTTGCCGTCGGCCGCCACATGCACCACCTCGGCGGTGGCGACGATGATGCGCCGGCCGGCCTTGACAACACGCCCGGTGGCCTGCAGCTCGCCGCCTTGAAACGCGGCGAGAAAGTTGATCTTGTATTCCACCGTGGTGACTTCCATGCCCTCGGGCGTCACAGTCAGCGCGGCGTAGCCGCCTGCGATGTCGGCCAGCGCACCCATGGCCCCGCCATGGAAACCGCCCTGCTGCTGCGTCACGCGGTCCGAGTACGGCATGGCCAGCGTCACGGTGCCCGGCGCCACCGTCAGCAGGCGAACGCCCAGTGGCAACATCATGCCCTGGCGCTCCAGGCTGGCCTGTACCCGCTGGCGCAGGGCTTGGTGGTCGGCGGTCGAATCGGTCATGGTTGGGGTGGCTGGATTTGATTGACGTTTACGTAAACGTCAATTATCACCGAAGCGCCTGTGAATGGTCAAAAGAACAAACACCATACTTGGCACATGTCCTTCGCCTTGGCTTGTCCCGTCCACAGCGACACCACCATCCGCAAAAGCCGCTTCATCGGCTGCGTCGAGCCTTGTGCTGGACGCGAGGCCGCCTCGGCACGTGTGGCGCAACTGCGGCTTCAGCACCCCTCGGCCACCCACGTTTGCTGGGCGCTGATGGCGGGTGGCCACTCTGCGGCCAACGACGACGGCGAGCCTGGAGGCACCGCCGGGCGGCCGATGCTGGAGGTGCTGCGGCATCAGGCGCTCGACGGTGTGCTGGCCACGGTGGTGCGTTACTACGGCGGCATCCAGCTCGGCGCCGGGGGGCTGGTGCGCGCCTACACCGACGCGGTGGCGCAGGCGCTGCTGCAAGCTGAGAAGACGCCCATCACGCCCCACGCCACCCTTCGCTGCGCGTTGCCTTACGCGATGGAGGGCTGGCTGCGCCGCGCGCTGCAACACGATCCAGGGGCGTTGCTGGACGTGACCCACGGCGGCGAAGTGATCGTGACATTCAGCCTGCCCGAGCCGCAGGTGGCGGCGTTTCGAGCGGCGCTGAACGACGCCAGCCAAGGCCAGACGCGCTGGCTGCCCATCGAAATCGATGCCGATCCGCCCATGCCTTGAGGCGGATTGGCACCAGCACACGCCAGCGCACTCAGTCGGGGGTGGCTCGGGCAGCCGCCTTCTCGGCCTTGGCCAGCAAGGCGCGCGCTTCTTTTTCGTGCACCTTCACCTCGTCGAGGTTGGCCATCAGGTCGGCCATTTGCTCTTCGAGCTGGCGCCGGTGATCGGCCAGCACCAGCAAAAACTTGCGCAGCTGCGGCCCGGTATCGCGCGGGCTGTCGTACATGTCGATGATGTCCTTGGCTTCCGACAAGGACAGCCCCAGCCGCTTGGCGCGCAGGGTCAGCTTCAGGCGGGTGCGGTCGCGCGCGCTGTAGATGCGGTTGCGGCCCCCTGGGCCTTCGCGCAAGGGCTGCAGCAAGCCCATGTCTTCGTAAAAACGGATCGCGCGCGTGGTCAGGTCGAACTCGCGCGCGAGGTCGCTGATGGTGAAGGTGGTGTTGATAGCCATGGCACTGAAAATTCGGCGCGGGGCCTGTCGGCTGGCGGACATCGGCAGCTGCCGCGCCTCCTTAGAATGGTCCACGCTTGACGTTTACGTTAACGTCAATATTCTTTCATCTTAACGGAACCCTCCCGCATGACCGCCCCCACCAAAGACATGCTGGAAGCCCGCCTGCACTACCCGCAAGGCAACGCACTGCCCGAGTCCGGCCGCGCGCTGGTGGTGGCGCCCGGGGTGAAGTGGATCCGCATGCGCCTGCCGTTTGCACTCGACCACATCAACCTCTGGCTGCTGCGCGACACGCTCGATGGCAGGGAGGGCTGGACGGTGGTGGACTGCTGCATCGACCGCGACGAAGCCCGGGCGCAGTGGGAAGACGTTTTTTCCCACGAGCTCGACGGCCTGCCTGTGTTGCGCGTGATCGTCACCCACATGCACCCAGACCACATCGGGCTGGCGCATTGGCTGTGCGAAAAATGGCAGGTCCGGTTGTGGTGCAGCGCCACGGACTACCACACGGCGCGCCTCGCCTCGCAGAGCACCACCGGTTTCGGTGGCGACCGCGCAGCGGCATTTTTTGCCTCGCACGGCATGACCTCGCCAGACGATCTGGCCAGAATCCGCGAGCGCAGCGGCTACTACCCCAACCTCGTGCCCAGCGTGCCGCTGGCTTATGCGCGCTTGATAGACGGCCAGACGGTGCCCATCGGCGGACGCGGCTGGCGCTGCATCAGCGGCTTTGGCCACGCCCCAGAACACATGGCCTTGTACAGCGACGAGATCCAGACCCTCATCAGCGGCGACATGGTGCTGCCGCGCATCTCCACCAACGTCAGCGTCTACGACACCGAGCCCGAAGCCGACGCGCTCAAGCTCTTCCTCGACTCGCTCGACAAGTTCTTGCCGCTGCCGCCCCAGACGCTGGTGCTGCCCTCGCACGGCAAACCGTTCACTGGTCTGCACGAGCGCATTCAGCAGCTGGGCGAGCACCACCGCGACCGGCTGGCCGAGGTGATGGCGGCCTGCGTCCAGGCACCGTGCAGCGCGATGGACATCATCCCGGTGCTGTTCACCCGTGCGTTGGATCTGCACCAGATCACGTTTGCCATGGGCGAGGCGGTGGCGCACCTGCACCGGCTCTGGCTGGACGGTCAGCTGCAGCGCAAGCTGGACACCGACAAGGTGTACCGCTTCGGGGTCGCCTGAGGCCACCCAGCGCGCTTATTCGGTGAGTGGTGTCGCCGATTGGCGCAGCGCTTGGCGGCGCTGCCTGTGATCGGGCAAAACGCCCGCCACCACCGCCCAGAACTGCGGGCTGTGATCCATGTGACGCAGGTGGCTGAGCTCGTGCACCACCACGTAATCGACCATCTCCATCTTCAGATGGATCAGCCGCCAGTTCAATCGAATCGTGCCGTTGGCGCTGGCGCTGCCCCAGCGGGTGCTGGCGCTGGACAAACGCATCTGGGTGTAGCACACCCCGAGTTGCGGCGCGAAATGGTCCAGGCGCTCGGCAAACACGCGCTTGGCCTGGCGCATCAGCCAGGCTTGTGCAGCATCGCGAATCTGAATTTCGCTGGCGCTCTGCGCCAACCCCAGCCGCAGCGTGGCCACGCGTTCGGGTGCGTCGCTGGCCGGTGGCTCCAGCACCGCGCCCACCTGCACAAAACCGTGTGCCGGGTCCAGCTGCAGGCGCACGCGCTGACCCAGAAACACCAGTTCGGCGCCATCGGCCCAAACGGTGCGGGCCTGCGCCAGCGCACCGGCGCGTTCGTGCGCGCGCTGCAGTTTGCCAATCACCCAAGCGGCTTTGTCGTGCAGCAGTGCCTCGACCTCGGCCATCGGCGTCCAGCGTGGCGCCCGCACGCTCAGACCTTCAGGCCCCACCGACAGACCGATGGTGCGCCGCTGGCTGCGTTTGAACTCGTAGGCCACCTCGCAGTCGCCCAGTTTCAGTCGCCGGTTGCCGCGCGGATGGTGCCAGGTGCCGGGCTGGAACACCTCGGACATCGGCAGCGCTGGGGTGGCGTTCGCGGGAGGCGCAGCAGCAGGCGCGCTTGAAGGTGCCGCCTGATCGGGCTCACCCCAGAAATTCAACGCCAGTTGCAGCAAGGAACGCATCGTATGCAAAAACAGGATTCAACGAAAAACGGTCTGTTCAGCCAGGCAGCATGGTCAACGAGAGCAAGCCCATTCCAGAACGCCGCGGAACCGGCTCTGCCGGGCCACCAGCGTTGCCCCCTGGGGGGGTGACGCGCCTACGGCGCAGCGCGGGGGGTATCCACATACGCGGTCGGATCGAGCCGGTGCATCTCGGCTTCGATCCAGGCCTCGACCTCGCGCATCAGCTCGTCGGGCTGACGCCCCACGCTGGAGATGGGCTTGCCAATCGAAAACTCCACTTGGCCCGGCCGCTTGATCAGCGCCTTGCGCGGCCAGCACTTGGCCGAGGTCACCGCGATCGGGATCACCGGCGCACCCGTGGCAATCGCCAGCCGGGTACCGCCATTTTTGTAAACGCCTTTCTCGCCACGCGGGATGCGCGTGCCCTCGGGAAACATGATGACCCAGGTGCCCTGATCCACCAGGCGCTGGCCCTGCGCGACCACCTTGTTGAAGGCCTGGGCGCGCTTGCTGCGGTCGATGTGAATCATGTCCATGCGGCCCATCGCCCAGCCGAAGAAGGGCACATACAGCAGCTCTTTTTTGAACACATAGGCCAGCGGATGCGGCATGAGCGCGGGCATGCAAAAAGTCTCCCAGGTGGACTGGTGCTTCACCAGCAACACCGCTGGCGCGGTATCGCCCGTCGGCAGGTTCTCAAAGCCAATCACCTGGTTGCGGATGCCGAGCAAGATCTCGCCGCTGCGCACCGACAGCTTGAGCCAGCCGGCACACATCCAGTAGACACGCGTGCTGTTCATGAACGGCGCAGCGATCACCACCGCCAGCGCCCAAGGCACCACGGTGATCGCCATGAACAGCAGATGGAGCAGGGAGCGGATCAGGTTCATGGCGTGTCGGTTGGGGGGACGGCTGGCGCGGGCGCATCGCCAGCGTCCTGCGCCAGCAGCCAGTCCGCAAAGGAGTTGAGATCGTGGTGCACCCGGGTACCCGGTGGCAACTCGGCTGCGAGCACCGAATAGTCACGATCCGGCTCATCGCCCACGCGCTCGCGCAGGTGTTCGGACTTGCCGGTGAGCAGCAAATGCGCGGGGCAACCAGCGGCGGTGGCTGCCTGCACGTGACGCAAGGCGTTGCCCGCAGCGGGCAGCTTGTCCACCGGCACGCCAAAGCGCGCCGCGATCTGGTGAAACAAGCCAGGCGCGGGCTTGCGGCAGTCGCAAGCGTCTTCTTCGGTGTGCGGACAGAAAAACACGGCGTCCACCCGCGCACCAACCGCCGCGAGCTGGCGGTGCATCTTCGCGTGGATGGCGTTGAGCGCAGCCATGTCAAACAGGCTGCGCCCGATCCCGCTCTGGTTGGTGGCCAGCACCACATGCCAGCCACCCTGGTTAAGCCGCGCCACCGCCTCCGTTGCACCGGGCAGCGGCTCCCATTCTTCGGGCGAAGCGACGTAATCGTCGCGGCTGCGGTTGAGCGTGCCGTCGCGGTCGAGGATGAGCAGTTTCATGGCCGGCTCCTTGGGCTGCGTGGGGCGTGGGGCACGGCACGATCGCGTCAAGCAGCGAGGCGCGACAGGTCGGCCACGCGGTTCATGGCTTCGTGCAATTGTTTGAGCAAGCCCAGGCGATTGGCTTTCAGGGCCATATCTTCCGCGTTGACCATCACACCGTTGAAAAAGGCGTCGACCGGGGCGCGCAGGGCTGCCAGCGATTGCAGCGAAGCGGTGTGGTCGCCTGCGTCGAACTGGGCGTTGGCCGTCGGCACGGTGGCTTGCATGGCCGCGTAAAGGACTTGCTCGGCGTCTTCCACCAACAACGGTTCGCTGACAGTCGCCGCCACCTCGCCTTCGGACTTTTTGAGGATGTTGCCGATGCGCTTGTTCGCTGCCGCCAGCGCCGGCGCTTCGGGCAATGCGGCGAAGGCGCGCACGGCCTGCAACCGCTGGGCCACGTCGGCCAGGCGCTGCGGGCGCAGCGCCAGCACGGCATCGACTTCCTGGGCACTGAATCCCTGCTCACGCAGAGTGCCGGCAAGGCGGTCGTAGATGAAGTCGACCAGAGCAACTCGCGCGCTTTCATCTGCAACACGCTTTAAGTGACCAGATGCGACGACCCCGCTTTTGCCGCTCTCCTCCAGCACCTTCGAGGCCTTCACGCCTTGCGCCCTGTTCCATGTGATCTGGATAGATTCGTTTTCATAGGCATCCCACGCGAAAGACAGAACAGCGTCCAAATTCAGCGGCAGGTCTTTCTCAACCAGCATCCGAATGACCCCCAGCGCATGGCGGCGCAGCGCAAACGGGTCTTTGTCGCCGGTCGGCAGATTGCCAATGCCGAACATGTCCACCAGCGTTTGCAGCTTGTCGGCCAGCGCCACCACCACGCCACTCAGGTTGCGTGGCAGCGCGTCGCCTGCGAAGCGCGGTT